>ERZ773099.596-NODE-596-length-30276-cov-14.146289_pt1 | contig 30276 bp, 28 predicted proteins | sample MGYA00511120_ERZ773099 | MGnify/ENA primary metagenome ERZ773099 (study PRJEB29015, sample SAMEA2738012) | human oral metagenome | biome: human oral; feature: human-associated habitat; material: dental | place: China | collected 2104 ... | reverse complement strand
AAACTTACGAAGCTGGTAAAGCTGCTGAATTCGTAGGTGCTCAAGTATCTGCTGCATTGGCTGGATTGACAGCTGAACAAGTTGCTGCATCAGTTATCGCTTATGAGCCAATCTGGGCTATCGGTACTGGTAAATCAGCTTCACAAGATGACGCACAAAAAATGTGTAAAGTTGTTCGTGACGTTGTAGCTGCTGATTTTGGTCAAGAAGTTGCTGATAAAGTACGTGTTCAATATGGTGGTTCAGTTAAACCTGAAAACGTTGCTTCTTACATGGCTTGCCCAGATGTTGACGGTGCCCTTGTTGGTGGTGCCTCACTTGAAGCTGAAAGTTTCTTGGCATTGCTTGACTTTGTAAAATAAGCCTCAATACTCTGAGACAGACAGTCCCACTCGCTTGTTGATCGGGACTGCCTGTCTTGTTTTTGCTAGGAGATGATCTCATGAAAAATGAGGAACGAGCAGAAGTGTATGCGGTTTATATTATCTAGTCCTTTTTGTTAAAGCGTGCAGTTGCGCGCTCTTTTCTATTCTTTAAAATACATGGAAAGGAGAACTATGCTCTATATTTGGTCTTATTTGAAACGTTATCCCAAGTGGTTGGTGTTCGATTTCTTAGGAGCTATTTTCTTTGTAGTAGTCAACCTAGGACTACCGACAGTTCTTGCTCGGATGATTGATGAAGGGGTTAATAGGGGCGACCAAAGCCGACTATATTTCTGGGCGATGGTCATGTTGTTGATTATACTATTTGGTACTTTGGGGCGGATTATTTTGGCATATGCGGCCAGCAAGCTAACAACCACCATGGTCAAGGATATGCGTGATGATCTCTATGCTAAGTTACAGGAGTATTCACATCATGAATATGAAAAAATCGGAGTATCTTCTCTTGTAACACGTCTAACTAGTGATGCTTTTGTTCTGATGCAATTTGCAGAACAGACTTTAAAGCTGGGAGTTATTACTCCAATGATGATGTTGACCAGTATCCTGATGATCTTCTTGACCAGCCCATCTTTAGCATGGATTGTCGCTTTTGCAGTTCCTTTTCTAGCAGTAGTTGTTATCTATGTGGCAATCAAAACTCGTCCCTTATCTGAGAAACAACAGGCAACTTTGGACAAAATCAATCAATACGCTCGTGAAAACCTAATGGGGCTTCGTGTGATTCGTGCTTTTGCACGTGAGGAGTTCCAAGAAGAACGCTTTGCGGGACAAAATGCTATTTATGCTGAAAATTCCAATCGTTTATTCAAGCTAACTGGTTTGACAGAACCTTTGTTTGTGCAGATTATCATCGCTATGATTGTGGCCATCGTCTGGTTTGCCCTGAATCCTCTCCAGCAGGGAAGCTTGCAGATTGGGGATCTAGTTGCCTTTATAGAGTATAGTTTTCATGCTCTTTTATCCTTCCTTTTCTTGTCTAATCTTTTCACTATGTATCCTCGTACTGCTGTTTCGAGTGAGCGTTTGAAAGAAATCATGGATATGCCAATCTCAATCAATCCAAATGAAGAGGGAGTGAGAGAGACAAAAACTCATGGTTATCTAGAGTTTGAAAATGTTACCTTCGCTTATCCAGGTGAGACAGAAAACCCTGTATTGCATAATATTTCTTTTACAGCTAAACCTGGCGAAACCATTGCATTTATTGGATCGACCGGCTCTGGGAAATCCTCTCTCGTGCAACTGATCCCTCGTTTTTACGATGTAACACTTGGTAAGATCAAGGTAGATGGTGTTGATGTGAGAGAATACAGACTTAAATCTCTACGTCAAAAGATTGGTTTTATCCCGCAAAAGGCCTTGCTTTTTACTGGGACAATCGCAGAAAATCTTCGTTACGGTAAGGCGGATGCTAGCCATGAGGATTTAAACCAGGCAGCAGATGTAGCCCAAGCTAAAGATTTTATCGAAAGCCGAGAAGAAGGTTTTGCGACTCATTTGGCAGAAGGTGGAAGCAACCTTTCAGGTGGCCAAAAACAACGTTTATCTATTGCGCGTGCAGTTGTCAAAGAACCAGATATTTATATCTTTGATGATTCCTTTTCAGCCTTAGACTATCGCACAGATGCTATTCTTCGTCGTCGCCTCAAGGAAGTGACACAAAATGCTACAGTCTTGATTGTGGCGCAGCGTGTCGGTACCATCATGGATGCAGATCAAATTATCGTTCTGGATAAGGGGGAAATCGTAGGACGTGGACGACATGAGGAGTTGGTGGAGACAAACGTTATTTATCGTGAAATCGCTCAATCGCAGTTGAAAAATGCGTCTTTAACAGAAGAATAGGAGGAATCATGAAAACTCAATCTAGTTTAGCTCGTCTATGGAGCTATTTAAAAACCTACCGTTTTTCTGTCTTTTTAGCTGTCTTTCTAAAGATTTTAAGTGTGGTTATGAGTGTCCTCGAACCTTTTGTATTGGGTCTTGCCATAACAGAGTTGACAAAAAATCTCTTAGATATGGTGAGAGGTGTAGCAGGTGCGGGGATCAATACAAGTTATATAGGTGCTATTTTGCTTCTTTATTTGTTACGAGGGATGCTTTATGAGTTGGGTGCCTATTATTCTAACTACTTTATGACCAATGCGGTGCAGGCTATGATTCAGGATTTGCGTAATGAAATGAGTGAAAAAATCAATCGCATTCCTGTATCTTACTTTGATAAACATCAGTTTGGAGATTTACTAGGACGTTTTACTAGCGACGTAGAGACTGTGTCTAATGCCTTGCAACAATCTTTTTTACAGATTGTTAATGCAGTGCTAACTATTGTTCTCGTCATGGGTATGGTTCTTTATCTTAATATCCAATTGGCGCTTGTAGTCATCCTTTCTATACCAATAACTTATTTTGGGGCACGGGCTATCTTGAAACGTTCTCAGCCTTATTTTAAAGAACAGGCTGCTATTTTGGGGAGAATGAACGGATTTGTACAAGAAAACTTGACGGGCTTTAACGTTTTAAAACTCTATGGTCGAGAAGAAACTTCCAATCAAGATTTTTCCAAAATTACAAACGATCTACAGCAAGTTGGTTTTAAAGCGAGTTTTATCTCAGGCTTGATGATGCCAGTCCTCCATACCGTGTCAGATTTGACTTATTTGATTGTGGCAGTTATTGGGGGAATGCAGGTCATTGCTGGCCGTTTGACAGTCGGAAATATGCAGGCTTTCGTTCAATACGTTTGGCAGGTCAGCCAACCAATCCAAAACATCACTCAGTTAGCTGGGCAGATGCAAAGTGCCAAGTCATCTCTGGATCGTATTTTTGAGATTTTAGATGAAACAGAAGAAGTTAAGGCTGACAAAGTGAAAGAGTTGGCACCTTTGACAGGCCAAGTCAGCTTTAAGAACGTTGATTTCCAATACGTAGAAAGTAAACCTTTGATTCGTAATTTTAACCTTGATGTAGAACCAGGTGAAATGGTGGCCATCGTAGGACCAACTGGAGCTGGTAAGACGACCTTGATCAATCTACTCATGCGTTTTTATGATGTTACTGCAGGAGCTATCCTTGTAGATGGGCAGGATATCCGAGATCTTTCACGTCAAGACTACCGTCAACAGTTTGGAATGGTTTTACAGGACGCTTGGTTATATGAGGGAAGTATCAAGGACAATCTTCGCTTTGGGAATCTTAGTTCAACAGATGAGGAGATCATACAAGCAGCTCAAGCAGCTAATGTAGACCACTTTATCCGTACACTGCCAGGTGGCTACAATATGGAGATGAATCAGGAATCTAGCAATATTTCGCTGGGACAAAAACAACTCTTGACCATCGCACGAGCTCTCCTAGCTGATCCGAAAATCCTGATTCTAGACGAGGCGACTTCATCAGTTGATACACGTTTGGAACTCTTAATCCAGAAAGCCATGAAGCGATTGATGAAAGGGAGAACTAGCTTTGTGATCGCTCATCGTCTCTCTACTATCCAAGAAGCAGATAAAATCCTAGTTCTCAAGGATGGACAGATTATTGAACAAGGGAATCACGAAAGCTTGCTAGGAGCCAAAGGTTTTTACTACGATCTCTACCAAAGTCAATTTTCAAGTAAAGCCGCAGAAATCTCTTGAATATAAAATTAAAAATCTTTTCTTAAATTATCAGCCTATTGCAACTTTTCTCATCTAAGTCACTTTTCTTGCTATTACCTATGGGGAGTAGTATACTTAAAAGGTAATCATGAAAAGTGATTACTAAAAAATAATGAGGTGAGAAACATGATTGAATTGAAACAAGAAGCAGTAAAAGATGTAACAACATTGTCTAAAACAGTACCTGTCGCACTAGCAAAAACAAAGGAAGTGCTTAATCGAGCCGTAGCGGATTTGTATGTAGCACGTATTTCCTTGCACCAAGTTCACTGGTATATGCGCGGACGTGGTTTCCTTGTTTGGCATCCAAAAATGGATGAATACATGGAAGCTCTTGATGGGCAACTAGATGAAATTAGCGAACGTTTGATTACACTTGGTGGCAATCCTTACTCTACTTTGACAGAGTTCCTTCAACATAGTGAAATCGAGGAAGAAGCTGGAGAATACCGCAACGTAGAAAAAAGCTTGGAGCGCGTCCTTGCCATCTACCGTTACTTGTCAAGTCTTTTCCAAGAAGGTTTGGACGCAACTGATGCAGAAGGTGATGATGTGACAAACGGTATCTTTGCAGATGCTAAGACAGAGACTGACAAAACAATCTGGATGCTTGCAGCAGAACTTGGCCAAGCTCCTGGTTTGTAAGAAAAATCTGCAATCCTTTCTATCATGAGGAGATGTACTCGAACTCATGATCAATTATCTTTTAAAAATCATGTAACTGTAAAAGTTGCATGGTTTTTAGTTTGCTGATCTAACGACTCATTTGTCAAAAGGCTGATTTTAGGGTATAATAGTTTCTGTTCGAGAAAATTTGATTTTCAAACAATAATTGAAATTTTAAGGAGATAAAATGAATAATCTACCAAATTGCCCAAAATGTAACTCAGAGTACGTTTACGAAGATGGAAATCTCTTAGTCTGCCCAGAGTGTGCCTATGAATGGAATCCAGAAGAGCAAGCTGAAGTAGAAGAGGGAGTTGTAGCTATTGATGCCAATGGAAATAAATTGGCAGATGGTGATACAGTTACCTTGATCAAAGATTTGAAAGTAAAAGGTGCACCGAAAGATTTAAAACAAGGGACCCGTGTGAAAAATATTCGCATCGTGGAAGGTGACCATAATATCGATTGTAAAATTGATGGTTTTGGGGCTATGAAACTCAAATCAGAGTTTGTCAAGAAGATCTAACCATGATGAAGAAGTACAAGTTTGTATTTTATAGTCGTATTTTCTTGTTTCTAGCGGCTTTTACTGGTGTTTATTTGGAGATTACCAAGCATGGTGGTCTAGGAATGTTACTCTATTACACAGTCCTTTCAAATCTCTTGGTAACCGTTTTTACAGGTTATTTGCTCCGTACGATGAGCCGTTCGGGTGAGAATTGGCAGAACCAAACACTCCTCCGTCTCAAAGGTGGCGTTACTATGAGTATCATGATTACCTGTGTGGTTTACCATTTCATGTTAGCGCCCCTAACAACAGACTTTTATCGTTTGGAGAACTTTCTTTGTCATTATATTGTCCCACTCTGGTTTTTAGTAGATACGCTATTCTTTGACCAACAAGGGCAGTATAAACGCTTTGACCCCATTTTTTGGACAGTTCTGCCTTTGATTTACATGGGCTTTGCGCTTTTCAATGGCTTGATTTTGAAGCTGGACGTTCCAAAATCCAAGCATAGTCCTTTTCCCTATTTCTTTTTAAATGTGGAAAAAGGTTGGGGATTTGTTTTCGGATGGGCTCTGACCATTTTTGTTGCATACTTGTTAGCAGGCTTTATCTTTTATCTGATTAAGCAGATAAAGAAAAAGTGATAGGAATATCACTTTGAAACTTTACAAAAGAGTTCAAATTCGTTTTGGGCTCTTTCTTTTCTTGCCATATTTCAAAAAAAATTATATGATATTGAGAGAAGTTACAGAAAGAGAATAAGATGAAATATTTTTTAGAACGGACGAGTATTCTAGCCTTGTCCTTGGTCTTGATCACTTCGTTTTCAATCTCAAGTGCTCTACCAGCTATGTTCGACTATTATCAAAGCTATTCAAAGGAACAAATTGAGCTCTTAGTCAGTTTACCTTCTTTTGGGATCATGATTATGTTGTTGTTAAACAGCCTTCTGGAGCGTTTGTTCAATGAGCGTTTGCAGATAATTTTGGGACTATTAATCTTGTCTGTTAGTGGAATCGCTCCTTTCTGGTATCAGGGATATGCCTTTGTCTTTGGTATGCGGCTCTTATTTGGTTTAGGCGTCGGGATGATCAATGCCAAGGCTATTTCCATCATCAGCGAACGCTATCATGGCAAGACGCGTATCCAGATGTTAGGCTTGCGGGGGTCTGCCGAAGTCGTAGGTGCTTCTATCCTGACACTAGTAGTTGGTCAACTCCTCTCATTTGGATGGACAGCGACGTTTTTAACCTATAGTGCGGGATTTTTAGTCTTAATCCTTTATCTTTTTTTCGTTCCTTATGATAAGGAAAAGAAGGAGAAAAAGAAAAAACAGGTAGAAGATACAACTCTGACAGTTCAAATGAAAGGCTTTATCTTTCTACTAGCTCTAGAGTCAGCGGTGATTGTCTGTAACTATACAGCCATTACCCTTCGGATACCCAGCTTGATGGTTGGGATGGGGTTTGGAGATGCACAACTGTCCAGCTTGGTCTTGAGTGTTATGCAGTTGATAGGAATTTTAGCTGGTTTGAGTTTTTCCTTCTTCATTTCCTTGTTTAAGAGAAAATTGCTCCTTTGGGCAGGGATTGCCTTTGGAATGGGGCAGATTGTGATTGCCCTATCGTCTTCTTTTGGGCTGATGGTAGCTGGTACAATTCTTGATGGATTTGCCTACAGCATCGCTCTGACAACAGTATTCCAACTATTGTCTGAGATAATACCAGGTCATCTCCTTAATCGTGCAACTTCTCTTGTAGTTCTAGGTTGTAGCTTTGGAGCTTCTTCTACGCCCTTTGTTCTAGCAACTATCGGAATTATGACTCAGAACGGAATGTGGATTTTTATTATTTTAGGATTTTGGTTGATTGTCACAACTATTTTAGTGATGTATTTTTTAAATAAAAAGGCTTAGGTTTTCTTCCTAAGTTTTTTATTTAGGACAGTTGTACCCATACAATTTTATTTTTTCTACCTTGTTTGCTCAGATATTTCTTGATAAAATAGACACATGACTAGATATAAAGCTGTAATTTCTTATGATGGCTATGCCTTTGCTGGTTTTCAGCGCCAGCCTCATGCGCGTAGCGTTCAAGAGGAAATCGAAAAAACCTTGACTAGGCTTAATAAAGGACAAGACATCACTGTCCATGGTGCAGGGAGAACAGATAGTGGTGTTCATGCACTGGGGCAGGTCATTCATTTTGACCTTCCTTATCAGATGGATGAGGAAAAACTCCGTTTTGCTCTGGATACCCAATCTCCTGAAGATATTGATGTAATCTCAATGGAGCTTGTGGCGGATGATTTTCATTGCCGTTATGCCAAGCATAGCAAGACCTACGAGTTTATCGTTGATAGAGGGCGTCCCAAAAATCCCATGCGCCGTCACTATGCCACTCACTTTCCTTATCCACTCGATGTTGAGCGGATGCAGGTGGCAATCAAAAAGCTAGAGGGAACCCACGATTTCACCGGTTTTACAGCCTCTGGGACTAGTGTAGAGGACAAGGTTAGAACCATCACAGAAGCGAGTTTAACAGTCGATGAGACAGGGCAGTTTTTGACTTTCACCTTTTCAGGCAATGGCTTTCTTTACAAACAAATTCGCAATATGGTGGGGACTCTTCTCAAAATCGGAAATAATCGAATGCCAGTAGAGCAGATTGACCTGATCTTGGAGAAGAAAGATAGGCAACTTGCGGGTCCCACTGCGGCACCAAATGGCTTGTATTTGAAGGAGATTCGTTATGAGGAATAATCGTATTTTAGCACTTTCTGGGAATGATATTTTTAGTGGTGGAGGTTTATCAGCTGATCTTGCAACCTATACCTTGAATGGCTTGCATGGCTTTGTAGCAGTGACTTGTTTGACAGCCTTGACAGAAAAGGGTTTTGAAGTCTTTCCTACGGATGATACTCTTTTTCAACATGAGTTGGATAGTTTGCGTGACGTAGACTTTGCGGGAATTAAGATTGGTCTTCTCCCTACTGTCAGTGTGGCTGAGAAGGCACTGGAATTTATCAAGCAACGCCCAGGAGTACCCGTGGTCTTGGATCCAGTTCTAGTCTGCAAGGAGACGCACGATGTGGCAGTCAGCCAACTCTGCCAAGAGTTGATTCGCTTTTTCCCTCATGTAAGTGTGATTACACCCAATCTTCCTGAAGCAGAATTGCTAGCAGATCAAGAGATTAAAACCTTGGAAGACATGAAAACTGCAGCGCAAAAATTGCATGACTTAGGAGCGCCAGCAGTCGTTATCAAAGGAGGCAACCGTCTCAGACAGGACAAGGCAGTGGATGTCTTTTATGATGGACAAAGTTTTACAGTCCTAGAAAATCCCGTTATCCAAGGGCAAAATGCTGGTGCAGGCTGTACCTTTGCCTCAAGCATTGCCAGTCATCTAATCAAAGGTGATGAACTTTTATCAGCAGTAGAGAGTTCTAAAGCTTTCGTTTACCGTGCCATTGCACAAGCAGATCAATATGGAGTAAGACAATATGAAGCAAATCAAAACTAATAAAATCGCCCTTGTATCAATCTTAACAGCCCTATCAGTAGTTTTGGGTTATATTGTAAAAATTCCAACCCAAACAGGAATATTAACTTTTTTGGATACTGGAATTTTCTTTACCGCCTTTTATTTTGGACGACGTGAAGGAGGTATCGTCGGAGGTTTAGGAGGTTTTATCATTGACCTTATTTCAGGTTATCCTCACTGGATGTTCTTTAGTTTGACTTTCCATGGTTTGCAGGGATATTTTGCAGGCTTTAAAGGAAAATGGCAGTGGCTTGGATTACTTTTGGCAACTATTATCATGGTAGCTGGATATGCATTCGCTACCGCTTGGATGAAAGGATGGGGTATAGCCTTGGCTGATGTTCCTCATAATTTATTGCAGAATTTTGTTGGAATGGTTGTAGGATTTCTTCTCTATAAAAGTATTAAAAAGATAAACTAAAAAAGTCAGCTATTAGAGCTGACTTTTTGCTTGTCTAGGTTTAATCAAAATAAAGCAAATCTTTACTGGTGCTTGTAAAGAGGTCAAATCCGTCCTTGGTAACGACACCGCAGTCTTCGATACGAACACCGACTTTACCAGGGATATAGATACCAGGTTCGACTGAGAAGCACATGCCTTCTTCGATGACCATGTCATTTCCTTCCATGATAGAAGGAAACTCATGGACATCCATACCGATGCCGTGACCAAGACGGTGGTTGAAGTACTCACCATATCCAGCTTTTTCGATGACTTCACGGGCGGCGCGGTCCACTTCATGAGCTGTTACACCTGGCTTGATAAAGTCAAGAGCAGCTTGTTGAGCCTCCAGAGTCAAGTTGTAAATATCTTTCTTGAATTGGTCTGGTTTGCCGACAGCGACTGTACGAGTCATATCTGAGGCGTAACCATTGACCATAACACCGAGGTCAAAAAGGAGAAGGGCGTCCTTTTCGACCTTGTTTGCTCCAGGAATGCCGTGCGGATTTGCGGCATTATCACCAGTCAAGACCATGGTATCAAAACTCATTTCATAGCCTTCACGCTTCATAGCAAAGTCAATTTGTGCAATGATATCTGTTTCAGTCTTATCAAGAGAAATATTATCAAAACCAACTTTGACCGCCTTGTCGGCATAGAGACCTGCAACCATCATTTTTTGTACTTCGTCAGCTGATTTGATGAGGCGCATGCGTTGGATGCGAGGAGTGAGGTTTTCAAACTCAGCAGTTTCAAAGACCGTTTTCAAACCATGGTATTTGGTCAAGATGAGATTGTCAAACTCAACAGCGACACGTTTGAAGTCAAGCTGAGGCAAAGCGTTTTTGATTTTTTGCCATGGATTTTCAGAATCTACATAACCCAAAACTGGGAAGGAAACCGTGCTAGTTGCACGTTCAACTTCAAGGGCTGGGACAAAGAGGAGGGGGTCCTGATCTGCTAGGACAAAAAGGAACATTTGGCGTTCATGAGGATCACTGTAAAAGCCAGTGAGGTAATTGATTGTGACGGGGTCAGATATGACAGCGACGTCTAGTTTTTCTGATTCAAGATATGTTACGATTTGTTGTAATTTAGACATAAGCTACCTTCTTTCTACCCCTCTATTTTGGCAAAAAATGAGAGAAAATGCAAGAGAGAAGGGTAAAAGAGCAAGCAAAAAAGAACTCCGATAATTTTGTGGAGTCCTTTGGTATAGCTTTCGTTATTTTATGAAAAGTCAGCCTTGCTTTTAATGTCGCTATATTCTTCAGCGATTTCTTGACTCAGAATATCCTCATAGGCAGGGAGTTGGATATCCTGACCGTATTTCTTCTTGAGGGCAGTAGTGACTAGTCGATAAGTGAGATTGGCATTACGAGATAAGATAGGTCCGTGGAAATAAGAGCCAAAGACATTTTTATAGTGGACACCTTCACCGACTTTTTTTTCGTTATTCCCATTTCCGTAGACAACTTTGCCGAGTGGTTTTTGATCATCCGAGAGGAAAGTACGACCTTGGTGGTTTTCAAATCCGTAGTAGGTTTCATCGAATTCTTCATTGTGAATCTTGATGTCACCGATAAAGCGGTTATTGGTCTGGTTGAGCGTGTAGTGTCCCATGACACCCAGCCCTTCGATACGCTTGCCTGAAGCTTCAACATAATATTGGCCCAGTAGTTGGAAACCACCACAGATAGCTAGAACAACCCCGTCGTTTTGGATGTAGTTGTCAATGCTCTCTTTTTTAGCAGGTAAGTCTCCTGCGATGATACTTTGTTCAAAGTCTTGACCGCCACCGAAAAAGGCGATATCGTAGTGATTTTCGTCAAAGGAATCGTGGAGAGAAACGATGTCGACCGTCACGTGAGCGCCTAGCTTTTCAGCCACATACTTGAGCATGAGGATGTTTCCATTGTCCCCGTAGGTATTCATAAGGTTACCGTAGAGGTGGGCGATATTGAGCTGATAAGGATAGTTTCCGTCTTTTGAGGAAAGCGAAGTATAAACCATTAGTTCATCTCCTTTCTGACGATTTGACGACTAGCCAGCAGTTCGCGGAATTCCAGCATGGCAGTATAGGTAGCTAGGATATAGGCATGCTTGCAGTCTTGCTTCTCAATGGTTTTGAGAACTTGCTCCAGATTGCTTGTCTCAGTGATTTTATCAGCAGGATAGCCAGTCACCCGAAGGCGACGTGCGATTTCAGAATGACGAACACCGCCTGCGTTGATTTCAGGAATGTCCATGTCAGTGATTTGTTCAAAGTCAGCATCCCAGATCCAGCTGGTGTCAATTCCATCGGCATAGTTAGCATTGAGGAGCACAGATAGGCTAAATGGATAAGGAGCCAGTTTAATCATCTCGATAGCTTGGGTCGCGCCAACTGGATTTTTGATGAGGACAAGGGTACATTCCTTATCGCCGATATGGAAAGTTTCTTGGCGTCCAAAGACAGCGCGACTCTTATCAAATCCCTGCTTGATCCGTTGCGAATCTGCACCGAGGAAACGGGCGATGGCAACCGCAGCTAGGGCATTGTAGATATTATAGAGACCACCGATTTGAATACCGTATTCTTGACCGTCGATAACAAAGCAGGAGCGATTGTTGGTCAACTCAACCAAGTCTGTCAGACGGTAGTCCAAGTCAGGTCGTTTGCAACCACAATTTTCACAGATATAGGCACCTAAGTTGGCATAGGTATTGTGCTCGTATTTGAGGATGCCTTGGCAGTCAGGGCAGAGAATTCCTTCGGTATTGTAGTGAGCCAGTTGGGCCGGTCCTTTTTCCAAGTCAAAACCAAAATACTCTATAGGATTTGGAATAGCTGGCTTGTAGAAAAGTGGACTATCACCGTTGAGGAGAACAGTAGCCGTAGGCACCTTACGGATGGCATCCAAAATCATGTTATAAGTCGTGTAAATCTCACCATAGCGGTCCATCTGGTCACGGAAAATATTAGTGATAACAAAAAGGCTAGGATGGATGTAGTCACAGATACGAGATAGGCTGGCCTCGTCAATTTCTAGGACGGCAATGTTTTTTCCAGTTTTAGAGGATTTGGCAGTCAAGAAAGTTGTCGTAATCCCTGTGATCATGTTGGCGCCACTAGGATTGGTCAGAACATGACCATAGACCTCTTTTAAAATGCCGACAGTGAGGGCAGTTGTCAGGGTTTTTCCGTTGGTTCCAGTGACTACGACAATCTCGTAGTTCTTAGCTAGATTTTGTAAAATATCTTTATCAAATTGAAGGGCAAGTTTTCCTGGGAGCGTACTTCCACGACCAAGGCGGCTCAAGATGAAGTGAGATGAACGCCCAGCAAGGAGGCCCAAAGTAGTTTTTAATTTCATGTTTCTATTATATCATAAAAGAGAGAAAAGACAGTTAAGAGATTTGGTGAATGAAAAAAACAGCCCGAGGAGGGCTGTATTGTAGAATTTAAATCGTAAACAAATTGTTCAAGTTTTCAGCCAGAGTTGGGTGAGTAAAGATTTGTTTGGTAAAGTAAGTGTAGGGAATCTTGTTGTCCATCGTAATTGTAATGATGTTGCTGATTTCTTGAGATTTTCTGAGAAGATAGTCGCACCGAGAATTTCTTTGGTTTCGGTGTTGACAATAGCCTTGAAAGCACCACGAAAGTCTCTATTTATATGACCATGAATCAGTTTGGCCTTTAAGCAAGCTGACTCGTGAAAGAGAAGGATGATAAACATCGTATTTAGAACATTGAGCGGTCTTCTCGTGACAAGAAAATATCCGTTGTATATAGACAGTCACTTCGCTTCTAAGTTTATTGTAGAGACCGGCAAATTTGATACCCATGTTTTTACCTCCAAGCACTCCAAATTTTTCTGGTAATTTATCCTGATTCTGGCTGTCTATTGAGTCAAAGATGTTCTTACTGGTAGCAAGTCATGGGATTTGGGGAAGAGTTGGTATAGAGCCTGTGTTCATAATGATGGTTTTAGTTGTTAATTCTTGTTTTCATCTCCAGCTTGGACTTAGCTGACTTTGATAAAAATAAAGTGTACTTCACATCAAAGATGCTCCACCTATTAGAAAACCGTTTACATGATTTTATAAATGAATTCTACTATCTTTTGCCCCTGTCTTGTGTTATACTAGATAAGTTGCAAAGAATGCAGTACTTTTCTTTAGTGGAAAAGAAGCAACACGGTTTTTCATATAAAAATGAAACTACGTCATGAAAAGAAAAGTATAAACTAAGTGCTATAGGATGGCTTCGCACCATCTTTAGAAAGAAGAAAAACGTGAAATTTACTGAATTAAACTTGTCTGCTGATTTGCTAGCAGAGATTGAAAAAGCTGGATTTGTAGAAGCAAGTCCTATCCAAGAGCAGACCATTCCTTTGGCTCTTGCTGGTAAAGACGTGATTGGTCAAGCCCAAACTGGTACTGGGAAAACAGCAGCCTTTGGCCTGCCAACTCTTGAAAAAATCCGTACAGAGGAAGCAACCATCCAAGCCTTGGTCATCGCCCCAACCCGTGAGTTGGCTGTACAAAGTCAAGAAGAACTCTTCCGCTTTGGTCGAAGCAAGGGAGTGAAAGTTCGCTCTGTTTACGGTGGCTCAAGTATTGAAAAACAAATCAAGGCCCTTAAATCTGGTGCCCATATCGTTGTGGGGACACCAGGTCGTCTCCTAGACTTGATTAAACGCAAGGCCTTGAAATTGCAAGATGTTGAAACCCTGATTCTCGACGAAGCTGACGAAATGCTCAATATGGGCTTCCTTGAAGACATCGAAGCCATTATCTCGCGTGTTCCTGGAAGTCGTCAAACCTTGCTCTTCTCAGCAACCATGCCAGAAGCCATCAAACGTATCGGTGTTCAGTTCATGAAAGAGCCTGAGCATGTCAAAATTGCAGCGAAGGAATTGACAACGGAACTGGTGGACCAGTACTATATCCGTATAAAAGAACAGGAAAAATTTGACACCATGACCCGTCTCATGGATGTGGAGCAACCAGAGCTTGCCATCGTATTTGGACGTACCAAACGCCGTGTGGATGAATTGACTCGTGGACTCAAAATTCGTGGTTTCCGTGCGGAAGGGATTCACGGAGACCTTGATCAAAACAAACGTCTTCGTGTCCTTCGTGATTTTAAAAATGGCAACTTGGATGTTCTCGTTGCGACCGACGTTGCAGCGCGTGGTTTGGATATTTCAGGTGTGACCCATGTCTACAACTACGATATTCCACAAGATCCTGAAAGCTATGTTCACCGTATCGGTCGTACAGGGCGTGCTGGTAAGTCAGGTCAGTCTATTACTTTTGTATCACCAAACGAAATGGGCTATCTCCAAATCATCGAAAACTTGACCAAGAAACGGATGAAAGGACTCAAACCTGCTAGTTCTGAAGAAGCCTTCCAAGCTAAAAAGCAAGTGGCGCTCAAGAAAATCGAACGTGATTTCGCAAATGAAGAAATTCGTTCCAACTTTGAGAAATTTACTAAAGACGCTCGTAAGTTGGCTGCTGAATTTAGTCCAGAAGAATTGGCTATGTATATCCTGAGTCTGACTGTCCAAGATCCTGACAGCCTACCAGAAATTGAGATTGCGCGTGAAAAACCACTACCATTCAAACCATCTAGCAACGGTTATTCTGGAGGCAATCGTGGGCGTGATAACCGCCGTGGAGACAATCGTCGTGGAGGACGTCGTGATGATTTCAAAAAAGGCAATCGTAGAAATGATCGCTTTGATAAAGAAAAACGATACCGCAAGGACAACAAGAAACCACGCAATACTTCAAGCGAAAAGAAAACAGGATTTGTTATTCGTAACAAAGGCGATAAATAACTGTTAAAAAGCGAATCATTCAATGATTCGCTTTTTTATATATAAGGAGACCAATAGTAAAAGAAGATGATGAATAAAGGATAGGTAAAATAGGGGGAGGAGTTACCATATCATCTCCTTATAATGTTATAATATCAAAAAATGAAGACACCGTCAATAAAAAGTGACGATTTATATTTGAAATAGTTTTACTGTTAAAAATTGTAATTCAATAAGCAATTTTCAGATAATTATTGAAAATTCAAGCTTTTTATGTTATAATGGTAGGGATTAAATGCGAGGTAAAAAATGGCACACTTATTAGAAAAAACAAGAAAAATCACATCTATTTTAAAACGTTCAGAGGAGCAAATGCAGGATGAACTTCCTTATAATGCCATTACACGTCAACTAGCAGACATTATTGATTGTAACGCCTGTATCGTGAACAGTAAAGGGCGACTTTTGGGCTACTTTATGCGATATAAGACCAATACAGATCGTGTAGAACAGTTCTTCCAAACTAAAATTTTTCCAGAGAGTTATATCCAAGGGGCAAACATGATTTACGATACGGAAGCAAATCTTCCTGTCGAGCATGATTTGACCATTTTTCCGACAGAGAGTCGTTCAGACTTTCCTGATGGTTTGACAACTATTGCGCCGATTCATGTTTCAGGGATCCGTTTGGGCTCCTTGATTATCTGGCGTAATGATAAGAAGTTCGAAGACGAGGACTTGATCCTAGTTGAAATTGCTAGTACTGTGGTTGGAATCCAGCTTTTGAATTTCCAACGAGAAGAAGATGAGAAAAATATCCGTCGTCGTACAGCCGTGACTATGGCAGTCAATACGCTTTCTTACTCTGAGTTGCGTGCAGTATCAGCTATTTTAGCGGAATTAAATGGAAATGAAGGTCAGTTGACAGCATCTGTGATTGCAGACCGTATCGGTATTACGCGTTCTGTTATTGTCAATGCTCTTCGTAAACTGGAATCGGCAGGCATCATCGAAAGCCGTTCTCTAGGGATGAAAGGGACTTATCTCAAGGTGTTGATTTCAGATATTTTTGAAGAAGTGAAGAAGAGGGACTATTAATGGCTAAAGCTTTGATTTCGATTGATTATACAGAGGATTTTGTAGCTGATCATGGGAAGCTGACAGCGGGTGCTCCTGCTCAAGCTATTTCTGAGACTATTGCTCAGGTGACCAGACTCGCTTTTGAGCGTGGAGACTACGTTTTCTTTGCCATTGATGCCCATGAGGAAGGGGATGATTTTCATCCTGAGAGCAAGCTTTTCCCACCTCATAACATTATTGGAACTAGTGGTCGTAACTTGTATGGAAAACTAGCAGATTTTTACCAAGGCCATGCTTCTGATAGTCGTGTCTTTTGGATGGATAAGCGCCATTATTCTGCTTTTTCTGGTACAGATCTAGATATTCGTTTGAGAGAACGCCGAGTTGATACAGTTATCTTGACGGGTGTTCTGACCGATATTTGTGTCCTTCATACCGCGATTGATGCTTACAATTTGGGTTATGACATTGAAATTGTCAAACCAGCAGTCGCCTCTATCTGGCCCGAAAATCATCAGTTTGCTCTTGGGCATTTCAAGAATACTCTTGGAGCCAAGTTGCTTGATGAAAACTTGGCTGAAATCACAGAATGATTTATTTCACAAAATGAAAAAAATCTGAAAAAACTGTTGACAAAGTTTTGCAAAGTTGATATACTAGTAAAGTAATCGACGCGGGGATGGCGGAATTGGCAGACGCGCAGGACTAAGGATCCTGTGACCGCTTTAGGTCGTGAGGGTTCAAGTCCCTCTCTCCGCATAGGAAAAGAGCTAGCAGTTGCTAGCTCTTTGTTTTTGTTTTAGTCAGATACAATATGTAACTGAGAAAAATAGTTAAAATGTTCTTCGTATTCTATCAACAACTGTCTTTTTTTAACAAAGCTTGCTATACTAGAGGTTGGAAGAAAAGGAGAGTCAAATTATGTGTGTCGAATGTTATATTGAGAAAAGTCGTGTAACTCCCTTACTGAAACCTTTGGAGTGTTTAGGAGAACACAGGCAGTATATTTGTAGCCATTGTGGCCGTTGTATCTGTATAGAGTATACGAAAAATGGTTTACAACGTTGGAATTTTCCTTTCAAATCCCTAGAAATTGCCAGCTATTATTTGAGGGCGGCAGATTATAGCATGAAGACCAGCTGTGGTATTTACCAAATTAAATCGGGTAAGGGGAGAGTTTCTTACAAAATTTTTGCTAATAGGACAGATTTAGAGGACTATCTAAAGAAAAATCCAGATAAAAGTTGTGACAATTTGCAGCCTATCTTTTCTATCTCGCCTTATCAAGAATTTCCTGAAACTCAAGTTAGAAAACTAACGGCTGAGGAAGTAGAAAAATACATGGCGGAAAGATAACAGTCAATGATTTATGAAATTGAGTAAATTCTCAATTGATGGATAACCTTCTATATAGTATGAAAAGTTAGCAGTAGCTAGCTTTTTCATTTTAAAAAATAAAAAGAAAAAATTTTTTTGATTTCATAAACATTTCATATTTGGATTTTATAATAGTTTTACAAATATGGAGGTGACAAATGAATCCAACCCAAAGAGCTTGGGCTTATGTCAGCAGAAAACGACTTAGAAGTCTCATTTTATTTTTCATTTTATTTGTCTTATTGGCAGGGATTTCTGCTTGTTTGACACTGATGAAGTCCAATAAAACAGTAGAAACCAATCTTTATCGCTCCCTCAATACATCTTTTTCGATCAAAAAGATAGAGCCGGGACGGACATTCCAACTATCAGATCTTGAGTCAGTTAAAAAGATAAAAGGTCTTGAAAAAGTTTCACCAGAGCTTGAAACGATTGCCAAGCTAACAGATAAGGAAGCTGTGAGCGGAGAGCAGAGTGTAGAGCGAGATGATTTGAGCGGTGCTGATAACAACTTGATCAGTTTGACAGCGTTAGAAGATTCTTCTAAGGATGTAACCTTTACGAGTTCTGCCTTTAATTTAAAAGAAGGCCGACATTTGCAAAAAGGGGATTCAAAGAAAATCTTGATCCACGAAGAGTTAGCCAAGAAAAATGGTTTATCTCTTCACGATAAGATTCGTTTGGACGCAGGTCAGGCTGAAGGTAAAAGTGGTCAAACAGTCGAGTTTGAAATTGTTGGAATCTTTTCTGGTAAAAAGCAAGAAAAATTCACTGGCTTGTCTTCGGACTTCAGTGAAAACAATGTCTTTACCGACTATGAAAGTAGCCAGACCCTTTTGGGCAATAGCGAACCTCAGGTGAGTGCAGCGCGCTTCTATGTAGAAAATCCTAAGGACATGGAAGGCCTCTTGAAGCAGGTGGAAAACTTATCTTTGGAAAATCAAGGCTACCAAGTCGAAAAGGAAAACAAAGCCTTTGAACAAATCAAAGACTCAGTTGCAACTTTCCAAACCTTCTTGACAATCTTCCTATATGGAATCATGATAGCGGGTGCGGGTGCCTTGATCCTAGTCTTGTCCCTCTGGTTGAGAGAACGGGTTTACGAAGTTGGTATTCTCCTCTCACTCGGTAAAGGGAAGGGATCAATATTTTTACAATTCTGTTTAGAAGTTGTCCTCGTATCATTTGGAGCTCTGCTTCCATCATTTTTAGCAGGGAATGCCATCACATCTTATCTCCTACAAACTCTACTAGCTAGCGGAGATCAGGCAGCCTTGCAAGACACATTAGCAAAAACAGGCAGCTTATCAAATAGTCTTCTATCCTTTACAGAATCCTATGTCTTTTTGCTACTCATTAGTTGCTTGTCTGTAGCACTTTGCTTCATCTTTTTATTTAGAAAATCACCGAAAGAAATTTTATCATCTATTAGTTAAGAAGGAGAAATCATGACTTTATTACAATTGCAAGATGTTACCTACCGTTATAAGAACACTGCCGAAGCAGTTTTGTATCAGATCAATTATAATTTTGAACCAGGAAAATTTTATAGTATCATTGGTGAGTCAGGAGCAGGGAAATCTACTCTCTTGTCCCTACTTGCAGGACTAGATAGCCCTGTCGAAGGATCAATCCTCTTTGAAGGAAATGATATTCGCGAAAAAGGTTATTCATATCATCGCATGCACCACATTTCTTTGGTCTTCCAAAATTATAATTTGATTGATTACCTTTCCCCGCTGGAAAATATCCGCTTGGTCAATAAAAAGGCCAGCAAGGATACTTTGCTTGAGCTTGGTTTAGATGAAAGTCAGATCAAGCGGAATGTTCTCCAGTTGTCAGGTGGGCAACAACAACGGGTTGCTATCGCTCGCAGTCTCGTATCAGAAGCACCAGTTATCCTAGCTGATGAGCCAACAGGGAACCTCGATCCAAAAACTGCTGGAGATATTATCGACCTTCTCAAATCACTTGCTCAAAAGACAGGCAAATGTATCATCGTCGTAACTCACAGTAAAGAAGTGGCACAAGCATCAGATATTACACTCGAATTAAAAGATAAAAAACTTACTGAAACACGAAATACTACCAAATAGTAAGATCTTGTTCTAATGGAACTATAAAATCGAATCAAATCTAGAAAGGGAACCTATGTTACACAACGCATTTGCCTATGTCACAAGGAAATTCTTCAAATCCATTGTGATCTTTCTCATCATTCTCCTAATGGCTAGCTTGAGTTTGGTCGGCTTGTCTATCAAGGGTGCAACAGCTAAAGCTTCTCAGGAGACATTTAAAAATATCACCAACAGTTTTTCTATGCAAATTAATCGCCGAGTCAATCAAGGAACTCCGCGTGGTGCTGGGAATATTAAGGGTGAAGACATCAAAAAAATCACCGAAAACAAGGCCATCGAATCTTATGTCAAGCGAATCAACGCCATTGGTGACTTGACAGGATACGACCTAATCGAAACTCCAGAAACCAAGAAAAATCTTACTGCAGACCGTGCCAAACGTTTTGGAAGCAGTTTGATGTTGACTGGTGTCAACGATTCTTCAAAAGAAGACAAGTTTGTATCTGGTTCTTATAAACTAGTAGAAGGCGAGCACCTAAACAACGATGACAAAAATCAAATCCTTATGCACAAGGACTTGGCAGAAAAACATGGTTGGAAAGTAGGAGACAAGATTAAGCTTGACTCAAATGTCTACGATGCAGATAACGAAAAAGGTGCTAAGGAAACAGTAGAAGTGACAATCAAGGGTCTCTTTGACGGTCACAACAAATCTGCGGTGACTTATTCACAAGAACTTTATGAAAATACAGCGATCACAGATATCCACACTGCTGCAAAACTTTACGGATACACAGAGGAAACAGCCATTTATGGTGATGCAACCTTCTTTGTAACAGCAGATAAAAACTTGGATGATGTCATGAAAGAGTTGAACGGTATCAGCGGTATCAACTGGAAGAGCTATACTCTCGTGAAGAGCTCATCTAACTACCCAGCTCTTGAACAATCTATCTCTGGTATGTACAAGATGGCTAACCTCCTCTTCTGGGGTAGCTTGAGCTTCTCAGTTCTTCTCCTTGCACTCCTGCTCAGCCTTTGGATCAACGCTCGTCGCAAGGAAGTGGGAATTCTCCTCTCTATCGGTCTCAAACAAGCAAGTATCTTGGGTCAATTTATCACAGAATCTGTTGTCATTGCCATCCCAGCTCTTATCTCAGCTTACTTCTTAGCTAACTACACAGCCCGTGCAATTGGAAATAGTGTTCTTGCCAATGTTACTTCAGGTGTTGCCAAACAAGCAAGTAAAGCTGCAAAAGCTTCAAACCTTGGTGGTGGTGCAGAAGTAGATGGATTTAGTAAGACTCTATCTAGCCTTGATATTTCTATCCAACCAACTGACTTTATGATCGTCTTTGTACTTGGATTGGTACTAGTTATTCTAGTTATGGCACTTGCTTCAAGCAATCTTCTCAGAAAACAACCAAAAGAATTATTGCTAGACATCGAATAAAAAAGATGCTACCTATTCTCCCTGAAATGGGGTATAATATAGGTAGCATTTTTTTGTATATGCAATCTTTTAAACAGCAACAATTCATTTAATTCTTGAGTTTATGAACGGAAAAAACCAAGTTCTTATAACATGTTAGATGTAGAGAGCTGCTTAAAAAAATAAAACTATTTAGAGAAGGTTTTCTATGAAAATTTTAATTGTAGAAGATGAAGATATGATCCGTGAAGGAATTAGTGATTATTTAACGGATTGTGGTTATGAGACTATTCAGGCAGCAGACGGCGAGGAGGCTTTGGAGCAATTTTCTAATTACGATATTGCCTTGGTCTTGTTGGATATCCAAATGCCAAAACGGAATGGACTAGAGGTTCTGACAGAGATTCGTAAGACTAGTCAGGTCCCTGTTTTGATGTTGACTGCCTTTCAGGATGAAGAATATAAGATGAGTGCTTTTGCAGCCCTGGCAGATGGTTACCTGGAAAAGCCTTTTTCCCTTTCTCTTTTAAAGGTGCGCGTCGATGCTATTTTCAAACGGTATTATGATGCTGGGCGTACTTTTTCATATAAGGAAGCACAGGTGGACTTTGAAAGCTACAGTGCCAAGTTAGCTGGCGAGGAAGTTGCCATCAATGCCAAGGAGTTAGAAATCTTAGATTACTTAGTCAAAAATGAGGGTCGTGCCTTGACCCGTTCGCAAATCATCGATGCGGTCTGGAAGGCGACAGATGAAGTTCCTTTTGATCGAGTGATTGATGTCTATATCAAGGAATTGCGGAAGAAGCTTGACTTGGACTGTATTCTCACCGTGCGAAACGTTGGTTATAAATTGGAGCGAAAATGAAACGATCAGGTTTATTTACAAAGATTTTTATTTACACTTTTTCAATCTTTAGCGTCCTAGTTATTTGCTTGCATTTGGCTATCTATTTCCTCTTTCCATCAACTTATCTGACACATCGCCAAGAAACCATTGGTCAGAAAGCCACCGCTATTGCTCAGTCACTAGAGGGCAAGGATAGTCAGACAATCGAGCAAGTCCTAGAACTTTACTCCCAAACTAGTGATATCAAAGGATCCGTGAAGGGAGAGACGACCGAGGATAAGTTAGAAGTCAAGGATAATCTCCCTTTGGATAAGCGACGCCAGACGACTTCTTTGGTCATTGAGGAGCGAGAAATTCAGGCGCAGGATGGGCAGACGATGACACTTCAGTTTTTGGCGTCTATGGATTTGCAAAAAGAAGCAGAACAGATCAGTTTGCAGTTTCTTCCTTATACTTTGTTGGCTTCTTTTCTCATCTCGCTGTTGATTGCTTATATTTATGCGAGAACGATTGTAGCTCCGATTTTGGAGATTAAGCGTGTCACTCGGAGAATGATGGACTTGGATGCAGCTGTTCGTTTGCAGGTGGATTCGCAGGATGAAATTGGAGATCTCAAAGAGCAGATCAATAGCCTGTATCAACATCTCTTGACTGTCATTGCAGACTTGCATGAGAAAAATAAAGCTATTCTCCAGCTAGAAAAAATGAAGGTTGAGTTTTTACGAGGTGCTTCACATGAACTCAAAACACCTCTGGCTAGTTTGAAAATTTTAATCGAAAACATGCAGCAAAACATCGGTCGTTACAAGGATCGGGATCAATATCTAGGTGTGGCGCTGGGGATTGTAGACGATCTCAGCCACCATGTCCTTCAGATTTTATCTCTTTCTTCTGTGCAGGAATTGCGGGATGAAAAAGAAGAAATTCCTCTACTGGAAATGACACAATCTTTGGTCAAAGACTATGATCTGCTTGCCAAAGAGAGAAATATCCTAGTGCAAAATCAGCTCACTGATCAGCAGGCCTATATAAATCCATCTGTCATGAAACTCATCCTTTCTAACCTTATCAGTAATGCCGTTAAGCACTCTGTTTCAGGTGGCTACGTGAGGCTTGGGGAGAGAGGAGGATGGCTCTTTATAGAAAACACCTGTACTCCAGAGGAACAAGAAAAACTAGCTCAGTCTTTTTCAGGTGCTGTTTGCAGACAGACAAAGGGGTCTGGTTTGGGACTCTTTGTCGTGAAAAGTTTGCTGGAGCACGAGAGACTTCCTTATCGTTTTGAGGGTTACGATGATCATTTAGTGTTTCTCATGAAATATCCTAGTGCAGAAGATAAAATTTAGGAAATTGAGAAAGAAAAGAGAGTCATATAATAAAATAGAAGAAATTCATCTCAAAGTATGGGAAAAACTAGCTTTTTTTGCTAAAAAGTGATAAAATGAACAATGTAAATGGGATTTCCCAAAAAATATACAGGAGGCCTGACAAAATGGCAATCGTTTCAGCAGAAAAATTTGTCCAAGCAGCTCGTGACAATGGTTATGCAGTTGGTGGATTTAACACAAATAACCTTGAGTGGACTCAAGCTATCTTGCGCGCAGCAGAAGCTAAAAAAGCACCAGTTTTGATCCAAACTTCAATGGGTGCTGCCAAATATATGGGTGGTTACAAAGTTGCTCGCAACTTGATCGCTAACCTTGTTGAATCAATGGGTATCACTGTACCAGTAGCGATCCACCTTGACCATGGTCACTACGAAGATGCACTTGAGTGTATCGAAGTTGGTTATACTTCAATCATGTTTGACGGTTCACACCTTCCAGTTGAAGAAAACCTTAAATTGGCTAAAGAAGTTGTCGAAAAAGCACATGCTAAAGGCATCTCAGTAGAAGCTGAAGTTGGTACTATCGGTGGTGAAGAAGATGGTATCGTCGGTAAAGGTGAATTGGCTCCAATCGAAGATGCTAAAGCAATGGTTGAAACTGGAATTGACTTCTTGGCAGCTGGTATCGGTAACATCCACGGTCCTTACCCTGCTAACTGGGAAGGTCTTGACCTTGACCACTTGAAGAAATTGACAGAAGCTCTTCCTGGATTCCCAATCGTATTGCACGGTGGTTCAGGTATTCCTGATGACCAAATTCAAGCAGCTATCAAACTTGGTGTTGCAAAAGTTAATGTTAATACTGAGTGTCAATTGGCTTTCTGTGCTGCAACTCGTGATTTTGTTGCTGAGTTCAATGCAAATGAAGCTGAATATATGAAGAAAAAACTCTTCGATCCACGTAAATTCTTGAAACCAGGATTCGATGCGATCACTGTTGCAGTTGAAGAACGTATCGACGTATTCGGTTCAGAAGGTAAAGCTTGATCTAGCTGAACAATAGAATGAGACTTGTCCATTGGACAAGTCTTTTTTACAATTTATTGCTTTTGAGGAATTAGTATAAGTAAATCGTTATTTTATGGAGTAATGATTACCTGCAAGATAGAAATACTTATATATCTTATAGAAAATATAAATTTGAAATAGTGATAAGAAAAAATGCTAGATGATAAAAGAGTCTAGCATTTATTATTCTAAAGTTTCTAAGATGAGGTTGATGGCGTCGAGTAGCTTTCTTCGTTTTGAGACAGGAAGTTCAGAAATCTGTTCAAATGTTTTTGTTGTTTCAAAATCAGCTTCTTGATTTAGAAAGTTAAAGAACTCAGCTTCTGTTACTTCTAAAGCAATGATAATCTTCTCTAATGTTTCTAGTTTTATGTTTAAATTTTTATTTTCTATATTGTAGATATAATTAATACCTAGATTTGCTTTCTCACTTAGTTCCCACTGTGTCATTTTCTTTTGCTTTCGTAAGTGGCGGATGCGGAGAGAGATATGTTTTTGTAAAGTGTATTTGTCCATATAAACCTCTATTTTATCTATTTTAACTCTTAAATTATTATTAGAAATCCTATGTATAGAGTTAAAATTATACTAAAACAACTTTACAAAATAGAAAATTTGTATTAAACTAATAGTAGAATAACTTATAGGGAGTGAAATATGGATAAAACAACAAAATGGAGTCTAGTAGCGGTCGCACTTGTTACCACTACATTAACAAATGTTGAGAGTGGCAATGCCAATGAATTAGCTGAGCAAGGGTTTTCTCCTCAAGTGATAAGCGAGACAAAGAAAACTATTGAAGTAACACAAGCGCAAGTTGATATTGCAAAAGAAAAAGTAAATACTGCAAAAGATCGTGTTGAAACCACAACTACAAATAATAACACAGCAAATGAAGCCGTACAACAAGCATCACAACAAGTAACTAATGCGACTAAAGCGGTTGCAGAAGCAGAAGCTAATAACAACGCATCTGCTGAATCAATTAAAGGGGCCGAGCAAGCTGTTACAAATGCGCAACAACAAGTAGCAGAAGCTACTACACGACATTCTGTATCAAAAGACCAAGTAGCTACTGCAAAACAAGATGCAGATAAAAAAGCAGAAGATGTTAAAACTGCAACAAAAGATGTTCATGAACAAGAAACAAAAGTGGCTACATCTCAAAAACAAGTAGAACAAGCTGAACAAAATCTTAATGGTACAAATGAAACCGCTGCAAAAGACGCCGTTCAAAAAGCCAATGACGCTGTTGAAGCTGCTAAAACCAAAGTTGCATCCGCTGAGCGTACGGTAGAGAAGGCTAAGACGGCAGATGAAGCACGTCGTACGGAAATTAACAATGCAGAAGACGCGGTTAAAACTGCCACAACCGATAATGTACTTGCGAATAAAACCGTCGCAGATAAGGAGGATGATGTAACTAGTTCAGAAACAACTGTTAAAACTGCACAAAAAGCATTTGATGACGCAACCGCACAATTAAAGGCTCTCACTGATCAAGTTATTAATACACTTACATTAAATGATAGTTATATTAAAGCCCTTAAATCAGATGATGAAGCAACTCTTGCAAAAATCAATGAAGAGTTAAGTGCTCAGAACGAATTCAAGTCAAATGAAGCCGATAAATTGCGCAAAATCGATGTTCGTAATCTAACAGATGAACAAAAACGTGAATTGAGTCAATTTGCAGCTGACCTTATTAATCAAGTACGTAAACAATATGGATCACCACTTGTTAAAGTTACAAAAGGGTCTATGGATTTTGCGAACACAGTTGTACGTAAAGATGAAGCGAATGGATATCAAATGGATGATGCCCATGATGCAACAGCTATCAATGAGGCTGCTCGTGAATTTGGCTTGCTTGATGGTGGAAGCCTTCAATTTTATGAAAACCTATTCTCATACGGATTTAACGATGACGAATATGAAAATGAGTACAAACATTTGGGTGTAAATGCCGACCAATTCTATACTAAAACTATGGATGAAGCGAAAGAACGCATTTATAAATCAATGAAAGCCTTCTTGTTTAATGGATATGAATGGCAACACGCTCGTAGTATTCTTGGTTATACAAATGAGCCTGCATATCTAGGTGTAGGAATTGGTCATGGTCTTGCTGTCGGTAAAACACATTTTGAATTGGTACGTCCTGATTATATTCAAGATCCATCTAAATTCGATACAACAGAAGTAGAATTGGATAACCCAACTGCTCGTATTGAAAAAGCAAAAGAAGCTGTAAAACAAGCTGAAGATACATTGAATACTGCAAAATCAGAACTTGGTTCTAAACAAACTGATTTGGAAAATGCAAAATCAAAAGCTACTGAAGCAAATAAAGCACTTGAAACAGCAAAAGAACGTCTGGAAGCAGCGAAAGCAGTTAAAGAACAAACTCCTGAAGCAATGGCACAACTAGCTGCTGCAAAAGATAATCTTGTTCACGCAGAAGCTGCAAAAGACGTAGCAGATGAAAATCTTAAATCACTTTCTAAATCCAAAGAAGAAAAAGAACAAGCTCTTGCTGATGCAAAATCAAAACTAGCTAGTGATAAAGACGAGTTGGCGAAACGTCAAGGAATTCTTGCCACAGTAGAAAAGACTTATGCTGAAGCTGCTGAAACCTTGAAAACTGCAGAAGAAAACTTCCAAATCACAGCTGATGTATTAAAAGACGCACAATCAGTACTTAAACAGGCTCAAGATAAGGTTGATGCGCTTAAGAACGCTCCTCAACGACTTGAAGAAGCTAAGAAAGCACTTGAACAAGCTAAACTTGATTACGCAAAAGCACTTGAACTACAACGTACAAGTGAAGTTGAGTTGAAAGACGCACAAACTGAACTTGATAAAGCAGAACGTGAATATGATATTTTGAAAGCTCAATATGACGCATATCAAGCAACTGTGAAACCAAACGTTAAACCATCTGAAGATACTAGACAACTTGTAGAAGTTAAAGATAATAAAGAGCAATCTCTTAAAGGGGAAAAAGTAGTTCAAAGTACGAATCAAGTGGTGACATATAGCCGTGTAGCTAGAAATCAAGGATTGCCTAAAACGGGTAGTACAAGTTCTGTTTTAGCGATGTTAGGCTTAGGTGTATTAGGTCTGATTGGGATAGCATATCCGAAGAGCAAAAAAGAGGATAGATAATGAAAAAAATCAATTTATTTATTTCCTTGCTATTCTCACTTGTTTTGCTAATAGCGTGTGGTAAGGGGCTTAACGGTGTTTATGAAGGGAAAAATGGGATAGTTTCTTTTCATTTGGAGATTAAGGATAAAGTAGCATCTTTGAAAATGAATGCCTTAATTGTTGAGGATAATGTGGATTTGTCTGTTGATTCTAAAAACAAGGAGTTAACTGGAACATATAGAGATGATGAAGTAAGTCTGTCTTATGAAATGACGGAGGATGCTCTGACTTTAACACCGAAAAATTCAGGAGCTTTGAAGATTACCCCAGATTCGGTTGTATTGAAAAAAATAGCTAGAAATGGTGAAAAAGAATCAGATAAACAAGCCTCTTCCATTTTGAGTAAAGAAATTGAAAATTCAACAAAATCATTAACTAGCGAAAGTTCGCAAAGCAGTAGTTCAACAGAAGAAAGTTCCTCGACTGCTTTGGATGTGACTTCTATTCAGTCAGGAGAGTTTTCTAGTCTAGTTGGAACGTGGCAGAATGCTAACGGTAAGGTCTTGAAATTTGATGGTCATGGTCTTGTTGAACCTCAAGATATGCGATTGAATACAGATCGCTCTACTCTTAAAGAGGGGATTTTGAAGGCTAGTTTACAACATGAATTTACTGGTTCAATGATTTACTTCGCACCCAGCGGAACAGTTTTTCCAGATGGAGTTGACGGAAAACGTGATGCTTCTGATAGTTCTAAAGATCGAATCTGGACTGGACAACAAGGGATATTTTCAGATGAAAATGTGTTTTATTACAAGATGAGTTCGAAACTTTTAGATACGACGGGAACTATTGTGAAACGTAGTGGAGATGACGCACGTAAACGGCGTGATACCGGTGTTTGGCTAAGGGGTGGACAGTCATCTGTTGAGTATGCAAATGAAAAGTTGGGCTTCAAAGAGCGTGAAGTATTTGCAGGAAACTACGGTATGACAGATGAAATTCCCTATAACGCAGTGCATAGCTCAGATGGTTCTGTGGTTTGGGTCTATCAAAACGGAGTAATTACTGATAAAGATGGACAAATCATATATGAACCATGATTGGGAGTTAGTAGAAAGAAAAGGAAGTGAAAATGGAAAAAATAAAGAAAGTTTTTAGTACTATTGATACGGGGTGGTTGATTCGTCATTATTTGTTCGCGATAACTTTTGTTGTATTTTTTGCAAATCTTGGAGCCTTGAAATTGAATATTTTTAACATACTGGGCTGGGGGATCTCAATGATTTTCTATCCTTTTGCGATGTTTATATATGAACAAATCGTGAGATTTATAGTTGGGGATCATTTCTTTATACTTCCGATTAAATGGATGTTTGTATGGAAAGTAGTTAGAATGTTTGTTATTCTGACGCTTTCAATTCCGATAGGTCTGATAGGTTTTGCTTACTTCTACTACAAGATCAATCAAGAGTAGATATAGGATGTTAAACTGGATGCACTCTGAAAAGTTAGATAGAAAAACTATAATTTTCGAGGTTAGTACACCTACGATTAATCTTCTGTATACTACAGAAGATTAATCGTATTTTGTTGTCTTTCATTTTAATAAGCAGTAAAAAATGTTAGTCTTGGTCTTTAGAGTATCCTTTTACCTTCTCTTAGCGAATTTATAATTCATCCCACAAAAAACACTTGTTTTCCCCACTTATTTGCACTATAATAAAGTGACAATGATGCCTTCTGTTGTGAGAATGTGATAAAAAAGGTAATTTATAGGATGTAAGACTTTGGCTTTTTAGTGTTTGGATGACACGGTTTGTTGATTTCTTACTAAAGGGAGATAGATATGGCAATGATAGAAGTGGAACATCTTCAGAAAAATTTTGTGAAGACAGTCAAGGAACCGGGGTTGAAAGGGGCTTTGCGCTCCTTTATTCATCTTGAAAAGCAGACCTTTGAAGCGGTCAAGGATTTGACCTTTGAGGTGCCCAAGGGGCAGATTTTAGGCTTTATCGGGGCCAATGGTGCAGGTAAATCAACAACCATCAAAATGCTGACAGGGATTTTGAAACCGACATCTGGTTTTTGTCGGATTAACGGCAAGATTCCACAGAATAATCGCCAAGACTATGTCAAGGATATTGGAGTGGTTTTTGGACAACGTACCCAGCTATGGTGGGATTTGGCACTGCAAGAGACCTACACGGTATTAAAAGAGATTTACGATGTGCCAGACTCGCTGTTTCATAAGCGCATGGATTTTTTGAATGAAGTATTGGATTTGAAGGATTTTATCAAGGATCCCGTGCGGACTCTTTCACTTGGACAACGGATGCGGGCGGATATTGCGGCTTCCTTGCTTCACAATCCCAAGGTTCTCTTTTTAGATGAACCGACTATTGGTTTGGATGTTTCGGTCAAGGACAACATTCGTCGGGCGATTACCCAGATCAATCAGGAGGAAGAGACAACCATTCTCTTGACGACTCACGACTTGAGTGATATAGAGCAACTTTGTGATCGGATTTTTATGATTGACAAGGGGCAGGAGATTTTTGATGGAACGGTGAGCCAGCTCAAGGCCACTTTTGGCAAGATGAAGACTCTCTCCTTTGAACTGGTGCCAGGTCAAAATCATCTCGTCTCTCACTATGAAGGCTTACCTGATATGACCATTGATAGACAAGGAAACAGCCTCAATATTGAATTCGATAGTTCATGCTATCAGTCTGCTGATATTATCAAACAAACCCTGTCTGATTTTGAAATCCGCGATTTGAAGATGATGGATACGGATATTGAGGATATTATCCGTCGCTTCTATCGAAAGGAGCTCTAAGA
>ERZ773099.595-NODE-595-length-30292-cov-6.027119_pt1 | contig 30292 bp, 24 predicted proteins | sample MGYA00511120_ERZ773099 | MGnify/ENA primary metagenome ERZ773099 (study PRJEB29015, sample SAMEA2738012) | human oral metagenome | biome: human oral; feature: human-associated habitat; material: dental | place: China | collected 2104 ... | reverse complement strand
TGTGTTCAAGTAATTGCAATACGACATGACTCGTATTAGGTTGCCCCATTCGGAAATTCCTGGATCAAAGCTTGCTCTCAGCTCCCCAAGACTTATCGCAGAGTTCTACGTCCTTCATCGGTATTGATTGTCAAGGCATCCACTATTAGTGCCCTTATTTACCTTTTTATGCATTGACTTAACTAGTAATCGAAGTTCAATTACTAATTCTGTATTTATCTTTCAAAAACCGAGAAGGAATTTTTCTGGATAAATACGATGCAAGTCTATTTATTTTTTTTCATCGTTGTCCAAATTGTTAATTGAAACTCTGCAATGAATGGATTGTCTTTTCGATAATCCGTAGAAATCTTCGCTTGGATTTTTCCAAGGAGATTACCTCGCAGTTTTCTCTTCATGACAGTGGTCAACTTGTTGACTTGCTGAACTTGATTAGTATTGTAGTACAGCTTTTGAAAGTTTGCAAGGGTTTTTTGAAAGATTTTTTAAGTTTTTTCATTTTTTTGATAATTTATTTTTCTGACCCCTGTTAATTACGAACTCTTAATGTGCTATTTTATTAACTATATATATCACTTTTTCTGCTGATGTAGATTTTTTATAATTGCTGAATTTTCTGATAGATATTTTCAGCTTCACGTTCACGCCACTTAAGTGTGATTTTGATACCATACTCTGCTATTTTAATAGCTCGAGCGACGACCTTATTATTTCTTTCCTGATCACAGAACTGACTGAACTGCTCTGCCTCAGATTGGTTTGAAACACGCGCTCCGACAACTCGAATATAATCATCGATCGATTTATTCTTTGTAATCTCCTTTATATAATCCCAATGGGCATAGAACCATTCGAGAGCCAGTTGTTTTGACCAATAATTGGAAAGAAGTAGAGACAGGAAGGAAAGATGATCTTGTAGTCTTACCGTCTCTTGATCTTCGAGCAACTCGACAAGCCTATTAATATGTTCTTCTTTACGGCTGTCAGTCAAAGTTTCTAAGATAATTGATTTATAAACTGGACTAGACTCTTGTTGATATCGTTCAAGCAGAGACTCAAAGAGCTCTTCTTTTAAATAGCGGTATTTAGCATCGATAATTGTGTCAAGAAGCTCAGGGGAGACTGCTGAGAAGTCCATGTTTTTCCCTATTTTCTGATCATAAACATCGGATAGCTTTGATAAAATAGCCTGATCCTCCGCGTAGATGGCAAAATTAAGAACAAGTGGTCGGAGCTTTAAATCATCTGCGCTGTCCGCCTTTGGACTAAGGCCGAGACGCTCGATATTATAAGTAACTAGTCTCGAAAGATACTTTCTGAATAAAGGAAAGTATTCAGAGGTTGGGGGGAAGAAGATTTTAAGATTAGCTATGATAGTAACAATTAGCTGCCAGATCGACTCCTGTTTTTCTTTTTCGAATTTAGGTAACAAATCAAAAATACTACTAGTATTAATGTATGGTGTACGCATAAGCATGCTACGATCAATTAATAACCTGAGCTTTTGTTCAAAGTTGAGATTTTGAAAGTTTTGTATTTTTTGCTCAAAATCGTGATCCGATAGCTTTATTAGATAATGACCGGACATATCATCGGTGATTTTTGGAAGAACCCATGTGGTTTGATCGGTAGAACCATCAGCGAGAAAACGCTGTTGTTTTTCTCCATCAATTAATGGAAACCCAGGTTGCAAAATCCAAGAATCCATCATATTCTTAACATCAAAAGTGGCAAATTCTTGTAAGCAAGCCCATAAATCATCGCCAGAAGTATTTTGGTACTGGAATTTTTGGAAATACTTTTTTAGACCTTTAAAAAATTGTTCTTCGCCCATTAGACGCATAAGCATGAACATCAGATGTGAACCCTTAGCATAAACAATAGCTCCATCAAAAAGGCTGTCAATCTCAGCAGGATCCGAAACGACTTGTTGAACCGACTGTACATTCTCAAGAGAATCTCGGCGAAGTGCGTATAGACAGTCTTCCGTAAAGTAATCTTGCCAAATTTGCCACTCTGGACGAAGGTGATCGACGGCATAAAATTGCATCATGTTCGCAAAACTTTCATTAAGCCAGAGATTATCCCACCAACGCATTGTAACAAGATTGCCAAACCATTGATGCGAAAGTTCATGAGTAACGACGGTTGCAATATACTCCTTGGTGGTTTGTGGTGTGTTTTGGTCTGCTATAAGACAAGATTCACGATAGGTGACTAGACCCCAGTTTTCCATGGCGCCGGCATCAAAGTCAGGAATAGCTACCTGGTCAAGTTTTGGTAATGGATAAGGTACTTCAAAGAGTTGATCATAAAAATCTAACGATTCCATGGCAATTTGATTTGAGAATTCTAGAGACTCAGTTGGTTGATTAAGTGCGCCGTAGGTTGCCACCTCTATGCCGTGTTGATTAGTGCCGGAAACTTTATTAAATTTACCAATACAAATTGCCATTAAATACGTAGACATTTTGGGAGTAGTTTTGAAGGTGACAATCTTACGAGAAACTTCAGCATTTAGATTGAGGGCGTTTGGATCTTCTTTAGGATTCAAATCGGCATTTACTGATGTGTAGGTTAAAATTCGTTCTGAAAGAATTGGCATATTACTGAGAATTGTATCCTCGGTATCGGTATTAATAACCTTTAAATCAAAGGTTGCCTTGGCTTCAGGCTCATCGATGCAAGGAAACATCATTCTAGCATAATGCGATTCAAACTGAGTAGAAACGATACGCTCTTCCCTACCTTCGTATTTATAAGTCGACAAATACATACCGATCATGCTATGGCTGAGCTTAAAAGTATAACGTATATCAATAATCGTTGACTGGTCTTTTTCTACCGGGCTAATACTTAATAATTGATTATCAGGATCTAAGGTAAACTCTACTGGCTTATTATTAATAAGTATTTTAGAAATTTTTAAGTCTCTGGCATGAAGTTTTAATATTGAATCTTTTGTTTCACCAGAGATAATTGTATGTCCTTGAACCTCCTCCGTATGTTTATTAACACGAAGCTCAAGCTGATAGTTTTGAGGGATAAAATAATTAATTAGTCGTTCCATATGTCTCCACTTTTTGTTTATTATACGACATGGGGACGAAGAACGACTAAAATTAGGTGAATTATTTAATTTTCCAAGACGGCTTTGATACGGCGAATGCCGGCAGAAGAAGATTCCTCTTTCTTGATTTTAAATTTGCCAAGCATGCCAGTATGTTCGACGTGAGGCCCACCACATAATTCACGAGAAACTGGATGCTCAAAATCACCAACAGTGTAAACCTTGACGGTGTCTGGATATTTCTCCCAGAATTGACCATGAGCATGCAAGATATCTCTAGCGTATATTTTTTCAAATTCTGCAAAAGTAACAGCATGATCTTCGAGAATCCATTGATTGACTTGATCTTCAAGAGCCTTAATCTCTTCTGGCGTTAATTTACGATCTAAATTAAAGTCAAAACGAAGACGCTCGGATGTAATGTTTGAACCAGCCTGGCCAATCTTTGGGTCTATCAATTTTTGCAAGGCGGCAAGTAGGAGGTGGGTTGCGGTATGATATTTAGTTGACATTTCACTATGGTCTTCAAGTCCACCTTTAAACATACCTTCAGAAGCAGTTTTGGAACGTTCACGCTGAGCAGCAAGACATTGATCAAATTCAGCCTGCCAATCTGAACTCAGCTCGATTTGCTGACGTTTAGCCTCTTCGACGGAAAGCTCAAGTGGAAAACCATAAGTATCCTGAAGCATAAATAATTCCTTACCAGTAAGACCAGAGGTTTTCAACTTATTGAGCTCCTTGAGTCCGCGACTTAAGGTCTTTCTAAATACTTGCTCTTCACGAATTAAAACTGTTAGGGCACCTTCACGGGTATTCAGAATCTCGTCGGAGAGGTCACGGTAATTATTTTCGATAAGTGGAATGATCTGAGGAAGAAAATCTTGTTCAATACCAAGATTAAGAGCCTTTAGAATAGCCCGGCGGATGAGACGACGGAGGGCATAACCTTGTTTACGATTACTTGGCGTGAGGCCTTGAGCGGAAAGCAGATAGGCACCGCGTAAGTGATCGGCAATAATACGCATATCAGCAGTATAGCCAGCATATTGTTTATGACTAATCTCTTCAATCTTAGTGATCAGTGGTTTTAAGAGTGATGTTTCAAAAACGTCAAAAGAGTCAATTGCGGCAGCAGCAATACGCTCTAAACCGCCTCCGAAGTCAATATTTTTATGCTTTAGTTCAGAAAAGCTTCCATCTTCATTGCGCTTGTATTGCATAAAAACTTGATTACCGATTTCCATAAAGCGAGCGCCGTCAGAGGCAGGATGTGACTGGCCGAAGGTTACAACATCTTGTTTATCTTCACCAAAGTCATAGAAGACTTCGGAATCAGGACCACAAGGGTCGCCAATAGGAGTGGTTTCTACGCCACCACCACGGCTCCACCAGTTTTCGTGATCATCATAGAAGAAAATATGCTCACCTTCTTTAATGCCTCTGATGGCACCATTTTCAGCGCTGCCGATTTCAGCGATTTTAGCATCTACGCCAGCCTCTTTAAAGACCTGCTGCCAGATTTCAGCAGACTCAGTGTCTTTTGGGATGCCATATTTTTCACTACCAATAAAGCAGGTAACATAGATCTTATGAGGATCTAGGCCCACTTCTTCAGTTAAGAATTTAAAGAAAGCAGGAATCTGTTGACTTTTAAAATAATCACCGAGAGACCAGTTGCCTAACATCTCAAAGACTGTGGTGTGTCTTGGGTCACCAACATCCTCAATATCCTGCAGGCGAAGGCATGGCTGGGAGTCAGCTAGACGCTTACCTTCTGGGTGTGGTTCTCCAAGCAGAAAAGGCAGAAGAGGCTGCATACCTGAACCGGTAAAAAGAGTGGTTGGATCATTTTCAAGAACCAATTTCGCAGGCGCGATGACTTGGTGTCCAAGCTTTTGCTGATATTCAAGAAATTTTTGACGGATTTCACTAGCATTCATGCTCTATATTATATCACGCTTGAATTTCTGTTTATCGGCTATATAACCTTATTATTTATGGACATTGTGTGGTGGTTGTGCTAAGGTAAGGATAAGTATAATTAGGAAAAAGATGAGAAAATTAATTGCCTTGTTTATTATCGGAATAATTGGATTGATTGCATTTCTTTCGATTAAAAAAGCTTTAACCGGAGACGGCGCAATCAGCCTAGTATGTAAGACGGCGAATGATACTATTACTGTGAAGTTTGACCCAACGAATGAAAAGGCAATTTCCGCAACTCATAAGGATGGGACGGACTTTGAAATGAAGGACGTAGATGAAAGAATTAAGAAGATCGGTCTTTTAAGATACATCGACGAATTTACGCGTGAATTTGAAGAGAAAAAAGGTGGCGCCTGTTTCAAGAAATAGGCTAGGCGATAATACCACCACCGAGACAAACATCACCATGATAAAAAACAGCCGATTGACCAGAGGCGGGACGCTTGAATTCGTGTATAAATTCGAGAACCGCCTGGTTTTTTTCTTGGTCGAGAGTCAGCTTTGCGGACTGCAGAGCAGCACGGTGTCGAATACGAATATCAAGATCTAGAGGGAGAGGGATAATCTCGCCATTTTTGTTATATTCCGGACGCAAGAAGATGTCCTTAAGTATTAATTTATTAGTCCAAAGATTTGGATTATTGAGATTACGTGAAACATAAATAACATTTCGAGACATATCCTTATCAACAATGTAGGTAGGCAAGCCACCACTGAGATTTAGCCCATGTCGCTGACCAATGGTATAAAAAACAGCACCGTCGTGGACTCCGATCACTCGATTTGATTCTCGATCAATAATCTCACCTGGGGTGATCGGAAAATATTCTTTCAAAAAATCATGCATCCCCACCTCACCAACAAAGCAGACCCCCATGGATTCTTTTTTATAGGCATTATCAAGGTGATTCTCTGCAGCCAACTGCTTTACCTCTGGCTTATTGAGGCGGCCGAGCGGAAAAATAGTTGAAGCAACGGCTTTTTCTGAAATACGGTAAAGAAAGTATGTTTGATCCTTGTTTTGGTCAACGGCTTTTAATAAGTTTCTTCCATCTGAACTAGCGTAATGACCGGTGGCGATCAGGTCGGCACCCTGTTCTTTGGCAACCTCGTAGAATAATTTAAATTTGATTTCTTGATTACACATAATGTCTGGATTTGGAGTATTTCCCTTTTGAAATTCCGACAACATATAATCGACAACTTTTTGATGATACTCTTCTTCAAAGTCAAAAATCCGAAAGTCAATATCTAGTTTAGTAGCAACCCGTTTGGCATCGGCTAGATCTTCAGCCCAAGGACATTTCATACCTGGAAGATCCCTTGACCAGTTCTTCATGTAAACACCGACCACTTGATAGCCAGCATTCTTTAGAAGCATGGCGGAAAATGAGGAGTCGACGCCGCCAGACATACCAACAAAAACCGTTTTATTGGAGTTTTCTGAGTTATAACTTAAAATCTTTTCTTGCATAAAACTCCCACTATATTAATTTTAAGCGTCTTGCTTCTTGATTTACTACTTCAGCGATCAGGTGTGCGGCTTTTTTAACATCTTCGAGCTGATTGCCCTGTCCAAACGTCACTCGTAAGGAACCGGCAATCTCTTGATCTAATAGGCCGATAGCTGAGAGAACATGAGACTTCTGTCCTTTGGAAGCAGCGCAGGCAGCCCCGGTAGAGAGATAAACTCCTAGATCTTCAAGCTTAAAAATCAGACGCTCGGCATCTAAGCCTTTAAAACAGACTGGAACAAAATTAACCAATTGATGCTTTGGATCACCAAGCCAAAGCGGAGCGATTTGAGACTCTTGCTCAATAATCTGCTTAAACTGCCTGGTAAAATCTTGATATTGGCGACGAGAACTAGCCAAATGTTCTTTGGCAAGCTTTGCAGCAGTAGCAAAGCCAATTAAGGCCGGAACGTTTTCCGTACCAGAACGCAAACCCATTTCTTGCCCACCACCAAAAGTGACTGGCGATAATTTTACACCACGTGCAACATAAAGAGCGCCAACCCCCTTGGGGCCATAGACTTTGGCGGCATTAATGGTGAGAAGATCCACACCCAATCTGGCAACCGATAGATCAAGGAGACTCATCGCCTGAGAAGCATCGGAGTGAAGATAGAGTGGCGTAAGATTACCCTCTTTTAGTCGAGACTCGCGCACCTCCTGTAAGAGGCGACTAATTTCAGAGAGGGGCTGAATAGTGCCTAATTCATTATTTACGAGTGCGATTGAAATTAGGACAGTATCCTCTTTAATTTTTTGCCTGAGATCGACTAAATCAACTAGACCAGTAGATGAAACTTTTACTTCATCAAAATTGCCGGCCGAATAAGATCTGGCCGACTCGCGCACGGCGGCATGTTCAATACTGGAGATTAAACAGTGTCCAGTGTGCTGCTTTAAAACTGTAAAGGCGAGATTAATTGACTCAGTTGCGCCGCCAGTAATAATTAGGTCTGGCTCTTTAGCACCAATAGCATTAGCGAGTAGACCTTTCTGGGTTTCATATTCGCCACGAAGATGTTTGGCTGGCAAGTAGGCGGCAGAGGGGTTGTAAAATTTTTCAGAAAAATATGGCAACATGGCAGCAAGTACCCTTTTATCAACGGGGGTAGCAGCGGCATAATCTAAGTAGATATTATTAGAATTCATATTCCCTCTTATTATATACCAAAGAGGTTTTCGGTATTTTTAGTGGTTTGATTAATAACGACTGGTAGATCTAACTGGAGTTTTGTTGCCAACCAGGTAGCAATTTCCTTAATGCGGCTAGGCTCATTAGTTTCACCACGGTATGGCACAGGAGATAAAAATGGAGCATCGGTTTCAAGTAGGATGCGCTCAAGTGGAGGAAGAGGCAGGGTCGAATAAGTAGCAAGACCGTTGACGCCAATATAAAAACCGTGTTCAAGCGAGCGTCTTAAATTCTTCTTGTTATCTGTAAAAGAATGGACCACACCGCGAAGATTAGCAGTTGAAAAGTTGCCTAGAATTGCAAAAAAATCATCAAAGGCCTCGCGGACGTGAAAGATAAGAGGAAGATTATGATCGATTGCAAGTTGAAGCATCTCTTCAAAGAGCGCGATTTGCTGTTTTTTGTCCGAGGAGCCATAATGATAATCTAGCCCCACCTCACCGATGGCAATTGGCGGATTAGCTTGATTTTTAAAATCAACTGTAGAGCGACTAGCTTGCCACTCTGACGGATGAATTCCGTATGACCAAAATAGATTAGATTCTGGATGCTCCTGGACAAAACGCTGGGCATTAAGAGAATTTTGATGATCAGTGCCGATACAAACTATTTTATCCACACGATTTAATGCAGCATTCTTTAAGCCTGATAGTTGGGCGGCTGGCGCAAAAAATTCTTGATCATGTAGATGACAATGTGAATCGATAAGATACGTGCGCTCGCCCATATTATCCTTAATTAATTTTTAGCTTCACGCTTACGTTTAATTGGGTCGAGTTGACGTTTGCGAAGACGGAGGCTCTTTGGAGTGACTTCAAGAAGCTCGTCATCGAGAAGGAAGTCAAGACACTGTTCAAGACTGAGGTTGGTGTATGGTGTAAGCTGGATAGCACCATCAGAAGCGTGAGTGCGCATATTAGTTAATTGCTTTTCACGACAGACGTTGAGGTCGATATCATCCTTCTTGTTTGAGAGACCAACAATCATTCCCTGATAAACTGGGACTTGAGGAGGAATAAAGAGGATACCACGAGCCTGCGCCATATCAAGAGCGTAAGCTGTAGAGGTACCAGTTTCAAAAGAAATGAGTACGCCATTACGTTCTGGTTTATATTTGCCTTCAATTTCTCGGTAACCCTTTGGAATGGAAGACATTAAGACTGTTCCTTTTGTGGCGGTCATTAATTGGTTGCGCAGACCGATGAGGGCAGCGGTAGAGATTTCATAGGTAAAGCGAGTGGCGCCAGCGGAAGTAAGTTCCTGAGTCTTAAGATCAGCTTTACGAATACCAAGTTCTTGAGATACGGCACCAACATATTCAGGAACAACCTCAATGGTGAGGTCCTCAAAGGGTTCACATTTTTTGCCATCAATTTCTTTATAGACTACTTCAGGGCGGCCAGCTTCTAGTTCATACCCTTCACGACGCATAGTTTCAATGAGGACTGAGAGATGGAGCTCACCACGACCAGAAACTTTATAACCAAGACCATCTTGGATAATCTTTAGAGCAATATTGGTTTCGAGTTCTTTATGGAGACGATCGGAAATCTGTCTAGAAGTTGTAAATTCACCTTCTTTACCTTTTAATGGGCTGGTGTTTGGGCCAATGTAGATACTAAGAGTTGGCGGCTCTAATTCAATAGTAGGGAGAGCCTCAGGCTGATCACCAGAAGCGAGAGTATCACCAATATTAGCATCAGCGATACCGGTTACTGCGACAATATCACCTGCAAAAGCTTCCTGGACTTCCTCTTTACCAAGGCCGCGATAAGCGAAAAGACGATCAATTTTAGCGTTAGCAGTAGTAATTTGTGGTTCACCATTTTCAAAAGTGGTTTTCATGACTTTAACGGTCTGCCCGTGCTTGACCTTACCGCGGAAAATTTTACCAATAGCATACTTACCTAGGTAATTATCAGCAGCGAGAGAGGCAACCAGGAGCTGCAAGCCTTTTTCTTCAGTTTCATCGATTTTTGGAGATGGAATGTCGTTGATAATGGAGTCAAAAATAACATGGAGATCATTGTCGAGTTCAGTGGTTTTACCAGCCTTACCGTCGCGGGCGACGGCGAAGTAGATTGGGTAATTGAGCTGCGATTCATCAGTGGCAAGCTCGAGGAAGAGGTCGGAAATTTCATCTTTGACTTCTTCAATACGGGCGGCTGGTTTATCAATTTTATTAATAATAACAACAGGTTTGAGTTTTAAATCAAGGGCTTTCTTTAAAACGAATTTGGTTTGAGGCATTGGACCTTCTTGGGCGTCAACAACAAGAAGCACACCATCAGCCATGTTGAGAGTACGTTCAACCTCACCAGAGAAGTCAGCGTGGCCAGGAGTATCAATAATATTAATTTTGTATCCGTTGTAATAGACGGCGGTTTGCTTGGCGGTGATAGTGATGCCACGCTCATGCTCCTGATCGCCTGAGTCCATAATAAGAGTTTGGCTCATTTCCGCTTGATTATCGCGAAAAGTATTAGATTGTTTTAATAAAGCGTCGACCAAAGTGGTCTTGCCGTGGTCAACGTGAGCAATGATTGCTACGTTGCGAATTTGTTCCTTATTCTCCATGATTTTGCCCTTTGATTACCACAAAAAAGATTTAGACTAGTTTTTGTGATAAGAATATTAATATTAAACTTGGTTTATCATACCATATTTTATGGTTTTTCGGTAGGATAAGCGGAATGTGTGATTAGTAAAAACAAAAAACAGCCTCTTACGAGGGCTATTTAAAATCGAAATTCTGGTGAGTCGGGAGGGGCTCGAACCCTCGACACCGGGCTTAAAAGGCCCGTGCTCTAACCAACTGAGCTACCGACCCAGAAGTCTTTCTTATTATAACGCCAAAGCGGTTTTTTGGCAATATTTTTTATGACACTAGGGTCAATTACGGCTTCCTAGTAAAGTAGCCAGGGTTGCCGGGAGCGTCGATACGAGCGTAAGTTTTGTTGGTTGGGTTGCTGGCGGAAAAAGCAGTGCTATTGCCACCAATAAGATTATTATTGCCATAGAATAAGTCATCAGCCTCATCTACACTGTCAAGGACAAATGAATTAGAGGCAAAAATTGTACGAGAGCGAGTATTACTGAACATATTGTAGGCGGAAGATACCTGCGCAGTATCAAAGCTTGACAGATCCAGTACACTATTGTCTGCCATACCTTCCTCAAACATTGAAGTCATATCTGTAACCTGCGAAGTATTGAATGAGCTGAGGTTAAGATGTGAAAGCTGCGGAGTATTTTGGAACATTGCGCCCATGTTTACAACTTGGCTTGTATTAAAATGAGAGAGGTCAAGGGTAGTCATACTAGTAAGACCATTAAACATAGAGTACATCTGTGTAACATTGGAAGTGTCAAAGTTTGGTATTATTAGATTCGTTAGCGATGACATCTCCATAAACATAGAAGACATGTCTGTTGCTTGAGGTGTATGAAAACTGGTGAGATCAAGGGTAGTCATATTATTAACACCGCTAAACATACTTGTGAAATTTTCGACATGAGTCGTGTCAAAACCTGATAAATCAAGATGGGTAAGACTCTTTGAGTCCTGGAACATTGCGGTCATGTCAATTACAGAAGAGGTATTGAGGGGGCTTAAATCTATGGTTGACATCCCCATAATTCCATTGAACATATATGACATATCGGTAACACTGGAAGTATTAAAGCCTGACATATTAAGATTAACTAGATTCGTCATACCACTAAACATTTCAGACATATTCTCTACTGTATGTGTATCAAAAGTGGTAAGATCCAAATCCGTAATTGCAGCAGAAGAGGAAAACATATACGACATATTAGTTACTGAGGACGTGTTGAGGCCAGAAAGGTCTAGGCTAGTTAAGCCGCCAATATCTGAGAACATACTTGCCATATTTTTTACTCTTGAAGTATCTAGACTTGAAAGGTTTTGAATATCTGTAATATTATGTAAACTTGCAAACATGCTTGACATGTCAGTAACATTTGACGTATTAAGCGGAGCGACGTCTAATACAGAGAGGTTATCCATACTAGAGAACATACCAGCCATATTCGTAGCATTTCTTGTATCAATGCCGTTTAGATCCAGCGAAGATATTTTTGAACCATTAAACATATAAGAAAAGTCTCTTACGTTTCGAGTATTAAATTTCGTAAAATCTATAGAAAAATTAGATGGGTCGGTGGGCTCTACATCGCGGAACATTTTACTGACCGTTTCAGCGCTCTCAATATTAAAATTACCCCATTCTATGGATTTAATCTTATTTTTGTAAATAAGTTACTGAGGTCCTTTGCCTTGGAAAAATCAAGCCCCGTGAGATCAATAGTGACACTACCAGAACCCGCATTTTTCATTATGTCATTGAACATACCTTTTGCGTCCTCATTGACATAGATGATATCTTTTTCGCTGTAATAATAGATGGTATGAGTATTAGTATCGGTCCAGAGAATGGTCTCATAATCATCCGTGGAAGTTCCTGTGGCTGTATTTGGGAAACACTTATTGCTATATGCAATATTTCGACAAAAACCTGGGTAAGGGATGGAATATCCGCGTTTAATTGTGATGTCGTGACCAGCATTCTGATCGGCTAGCCACTGCAAGCGAGTTATTGTGTTCCAACCTGTGTCCATATAGCTAACGGTCTTAATAGCATTGGTAATTGCAGTAAAAACAATCTCCTTCTGGTAGGTACCTTCATAGAGGTCTGGGGCAACTTTAGCGCCAAAAGTGACGGAGGCAAGCGTAGCGTTAGTGGCCGGAAGTTGGGACTCAGCAATTTTTACAGGATTACTGACTTTTGGGATGGGGTTGAAATTAGTGCCGTCTAATGAGTACCCCCAGGTTCTTTTGAGTAAAAGCAGTTTCGTTTAATCCTGCAGCGATTGAGTCAATGTGATCATAAGTACCGTTATCGAGAGAGGTATTTTCGTCAATACTTGAAATGTAAAGAGTGAAATCCTGAGGATTGTCAGTGGTTACAGAAGGCTGGATGGTACTGCTTTTCTTAAACGCAGAAGACCTAACCTCTAACATCGAAAAATCAATATCGGCAGAAGTTGCAGGGAGGGAGACGCTAATAGTCGGGGTTGCATAAACTGGGCTACCAAAAGCCATGGAGGCAAGCACTGGGAGTGCCCACAATAAACCAAAGACCCACCTTGAGCCCCGGGCTAGCATTTCTGGCCACGCTCGAAGACCAGACTGTTTTAGTCCTTTATTTAATTTCACTTTATTTAACTCCACTACATATGAATGTATTGTATTGATTGTAGCATAAGGATTTTATAAATAGCTAGTATTTAAATGAGTTTCAAGACGTCTTATTTTGTCACCCCGATGGAAGTAGGTTTATTTTTTCTTTTCCTCAACGACTTCTGCTTCTTGGATGTCGTCGGTAAGATATTTCTTGGCAGATTTCATTTTTGACGAAAATTCATTAACATGGCTTTTTAGGATAACAATATTAATTAGGTCAGAGACACCATAGACAATAAGCATCATACCAAGCAGCATGACGGCTACGGCCGTTGAAGTGATAGGCTGAAAGATAATAATAAAGCCGGAAACTACAGAAATGATATTCATAAGGATAGAGGCGGTAAAGGCGGAATTTGAGATTTCTTTAAGAGCTAATGTCATACGCAATTTAGTTAAGCTTGAGATGACAACATAGAAACCAATAGCAATCGGAATAATACTGAGGATCTCAGGATTAATAAGGATTATGAGACCGAGAAGTAAATTAAAGGAACCAAGCACGGTACCGGAAATGATGCCGCCACGCTTTTTACCAGTGAGGTCCGCAGTAATCATACTAAGTCCGGCAGAGACTAAAGCAATAATAAAAATCCATCTAGTGATTTCGAGACTCAAGGTCGGAAAAAGGGCTAAAAAAATTCCGATTGCAATCATCAGAATCGTAGTGTTGATTGCAGCATTTAGGAAGTTATTGATTTTGTTTGTGAATGTCTGCATATTTCCCTTTTTAAATTATTAGTATTGTAGCATAATGACAAAACAAAAAACATCCCAAAAGGATGCTTATGGTGGACGATAGAGGACTCGAACCTCTGACCTCGTCTACGTCAAAGACGCGCTCTAGCCAACTGAGCTAATCGTCCAACAGCTTTATTTTACCAGATAATATAAAAAAGCTCAATGTTTTTCAAGAAAATAAAAAATATAGACCCTTTTGGATCTATATTTTTAGACTATATTAAGACTTAGCGTCTTTGACTTTTGCGATTACGCTTTAAGACCATAATCGCGAAGAAAGTAGCGACAAAGAAGATTGCGAGTGAGGTTGAGATAAAATCTGCATTAGTAAAGTTAGTGCCTGCGAAGATTGAACCACCAGTTTCTGGTACGAGTGGAGCTTTCTTTGAGGTGTAGTCGAAGCAGTACTTTGCGTTACGATCAAGGATATTACCGAGATTATCGTATGCAGTAAAGACTACACAGTACCTACCATCTTTGAGATTGTTTTCTGCAAATGGCGCAGTCCAGTTAGTTGAGCCTCCGTGGCCACCAGTGGTATCCGTAGTTGGGACATTGATTGGTGCTGGAAGAACTGGATTGCCATCCTGATCATAAATCTGGACATTTACATGATCAACACCTGGACCGTGGTCGATGATCACTTGTGGATTATTTGTGCTTGGATTAGTCCCATTATCTTTGATTTTGAGGGCACGATATTCAAATGTTACAACATCCTCAGTCGAAGGTTTGTTATTAATCATTGAGATAATCTTGTATGAACCATATTTACCACCGTTTAACGCCGTAAGGTCGACCTGGTCTTCATGAGTACCAGAGGTAGCATTACCATGTGGGTCGGCTACTGAAATTTGTGGCATCGGATAGGTGGTTTCAATACCAGCGTCATCTTTATAGACAATGCGCCACTGAATATCTTTCGCTTCCGCATATTGTTGCCTGACGGTCACCTTATCAGAGGTAAAAACATTACCATCGGTTGGTAGCTCAATTTGAAGAGCCTCGCCACTAGGTAAGACCGTAAGTCGTACGGTTACATTTGTACTATTTGCTGCATAAGTTGGTAATGCAGTCTGGACTACGAATCCGGCCATCACTAAGGAAGCTAAACCGAACAGTCCGATTATTCCTTTTTTCTTCATTTTCACACTCGCTTTTTTATTTTTATTTTGAACGCTTTTGCGGATAACCGCTTGCCTTAGTCTCAGTATTCATCCTCGCGACTAGATGATAAGTTTAGACTTTTGGGCCTGTCGCTTTCTGAATAGGATTATAAACCAGGCAATTGTGATTGTCAATAGCATAAGCAGAACTACAATCATAAAGACTGGAATAATAAGTACAATTTTAGTTGTACTTATTGACTGATCCAAAGCATTCAGGGTTGAGGTAATGCGATAGATGCCAAAGGCTGGAGTTTCCTCCCATACCAACTCAATATTACGAGTAGTATCAGGTAGGACATCATAACCTTTGCTATCCTCATAAACGACACCGCCAAAGATCTTTTCTACCTTAAATTTAAAGATCGCGTTAAAGTCGGCGTTTCCTGAGTTTTTTACCGTGCCGTTAGTCTTAATCTTCCCTGACATATAGAAGCTATCCATATTATGATTTAGGATCTCGGCAGATTCTTTAGTCTCACCATTAGTGCGACCAAAGACACGTAAACCTAATCGAGAGACAGTACGGATACCACCACCATTATCGTCTTTAGGGATGGCCTCAACGAAGACAATGGCATACTGACCGCCGCCAGGAATATCTGATGGAACGGTAATTTTATAAGTTACCTCTTTACGCTGGCCCGCCTCTACGGAGTAGGTTGCCTCCGTATTATATTCACCGGCGTCATTCTTAAAAGTAATCCAACGACTAACCTGCGTATGTGCGTTTTGATTTGAGAAACTTGGACTATACTGTTCATTAACTACGGAGTAGGGATTAGCGTAAACTTTAAAGCTATATCCTTCAGAACCAGTGTTGTCTACATTAAAAGTATATTCATTAACCTCGTTTGCGTTAAGAGTAACACGATTTTCAACAGGAGAAATCTGAATTCGCATAGCTGGCTTCTCCTCATCCGCATAAACTGGGGATGAGGAAGTAAGAACACCGAAGGCTGCGAAGCTAAATAATAACGGAAGAGCAAGAATGGCTTTTTCAATAAGCTGAAGGTGTCTTAATTTAGAGATGAAACTGATTCTTTCTAACATCATTAATCCTTTTACATTCGATGAGATTTTGTTTTATTTTCACGGTTTCTTGCCACGAGCCAGTAGATAACTGAAATAATGAAGAGAATAATCAATACAATTAGCCAAATTGGACAAACGATGACTAATTTACGTTCAGTTTTAATTTCAGAACCATATTGAATAATTTGCTCAACATTAAAGATACCGATAGCTGGTGAATTTGCCCATAGTTCCTTATGATAACGTTTGGTACCAGGCAAGGTATTCATATTGGTTGGTTTTTCTTCGTTACTATAGACTTCTTCATTAGAGAAAAATGGAAATACCTTTAGGTGAACTTTTAATTCAGCATCCACGTTACCGCAGTTCTCTACACGGATTTCACCAAAGATAGGAGGATTGAAGAGGAAGGTTGGTAGTTTATTCTCTAGAATCTTAGTACAATGATTGATTTCACCATTAACGTGAGAATAAATCAACATACCAACGCGTGAAATTGCTTGGATATTCCCTTTATCGTCTTTATCTTTTTCAGTCTCAACCATAATAGCACCATACTGTCCACCACCTGGGGCGTTAGCTGGGACCTTGATGGTGTAGTTGATGGTTACCTCAGTGTCAGATTCGAGATGACCAGTAGTTTGGCTGAATGTAAACCAGCTGGCAATCTTTGTAGCATCTTTCTCTCCATCGAAGACTGGGTCATAGTTTTCACTTTTTACTTCATAAGCTGAAGCATAGACCTTAAAATCAAAAGCGCCGGAACCTACATTCTGAACCTTAAAGCTGCCTTCCCTAGTCTCACCTGGTTGCAAACCACCTAATTGTTGAGTCGAAGGAGATACCTGAAGGAAGATTTTTTGTCGCTCAGCTGCAAATGTCTGATTTGAAGAAATTAGCAGCAGGGATATGGAGAAGAATAGTACTGAAAAAATGTCCATAAAAATGTTTTGTAGTTTTGTCATTAACCTCCTTTTTATCTACATATTATTATACACAAGCAGGATTAATTTACAAGAAAAAACCACCCTAGTCTAGGTGGTTTTTAAAGTCTTTTGCAGCGCTAATTATAGAGTAGTTGCGGTATAAATGATGACGTCTTGGTATGTACCTTGTGCCTGTGAAGCTGAGGTTGCAACACCGTAAGTCATATCAATATCTTCTTGAATACCAACATGGGCAGTATTTGGATTGGTTTTTACTGTCTGATCGGTTGCAGAGACAGCGACCTTATTAAGGTCACCACCGGACAAATTCCAGCCTGCTGTACCAGCAGTTAAGTTACCAGCAAGAGCTGGGATGGTTTCCGTAGTATCGTTTGAAGTCATAGCAGTAGTTGAGTCTACATCTTTTACGGTAAGTTTGTAGCCATTTTTATTATTGGTAGCTACAGTAAGTTTAGTTTTAAGACCAGTAGTATTGACGTTGCTTGGATTCATAGCAACTTCAGTAGAAGGACTGTCAGCTGATAGAGCGATAACTGAAGCAACATTAACCTTAACGGTGATATTCTTGGTATCTGTAGCAGCTGCATAGGTTGCAACTGGCATTGCGACGATACCTAATGCTGTGGCAATACCTAGGGTTGCTACAATGCGATTAATCTTGGACATAATAGTCTCCTTATTTTTTATTTTATAATGACCTTGTATGTGTTAATTATAGCTTAAGCTTAATCAGAGTGTCAATAATGTTTATGGATTATTTAAACGCAATTAATCTACAGGCTTTCAATATTTTACGCTAAATTTCATTTTGTGGAGTCACAAAATAGCCGCATTTAGCGGCTATTTCTATCAGATTAAACTCAATTATTTGACAGCTGCAGTGTAAACAATTGTATCTTCATAGGTACCAGGAAGCTGAGAAGCACCGGTAGAAATGTTGTAGGTAACAGCAACGTCAGTATTAACTGGGGCGCTTGATTCTGCAACCTTAAGAGCAGTTTCATTACTTTTAACCATAGCGGTGTCAGTAGCAAGAAGACCACCCTTGATGCTCCATTGGCCTTGACCAGCAGTAGCACCTCCAGTACCAGCAGCGATAACGTCAGTACCAGCAACAGTACCAGGGTGACCAGCAGTCATGTTAGTGTTAACATCAGCATCTTTAACGGTAAGAGTCATACCAGTTGCTTTGTTAGTAGCGTATGAAACGGTGGAAGCTGCGTTCTTTGTCTGATTTGGAGCTGCGTTGCCAGCGTTTGCATCGTTACTGTCAACAGCGATAGCTACAGCATCACCGATCGTAAGCTTAACTTTAACGTTAGCTGACTTTGGAGTTCCATCAACTAGAGGGATTGGAGCTGCAAATGATGATAGTGGAAGTGATGCAATACCAAGGCCAGTAATAACACCGAGAGTAGCCACGATTTTAGAATACTTTGACATATTTTTTCCTTTTATTTTCTTTTCTTTTGTGTTTTTTGTTATTATTGTTTAACCTGATTTTGTATGACCTCAAGTTATTCTTAGTATATTAAACAAAAGCTTTATGGTCAATATATTTTCGCAATAATGTTTATGTTTTATAGCTAAGTTTTACACAGTTATTATTACATTTTTCATACCTCTTATGACTGGTATTTTTTACTATTTTATGATTGATCTTCTCGGCTTTTGTGATATAATTCAGGTATGCACCTGTGGTGAAATTGGTATACACGCTACCTTGAGGTGGTAGTGCCTTCGGGTGTGCTAGTTCGAGTCTAGTCAGGTGCACCATATAAAATTAACTCCTTACGGAGTTCTTTTTTTCTCACCTGGAGCGTCCCAAGGGGCAAACAGGTGCACCATATAAAAAGTCTACCAAATAGGTAGACTTTTTATTACGGAGTGCGATTCTTAACCGTTTTCTTCGTGGCCCAGTTCTCAATGTCGATGAAGCGATCTGTAGAAGTAACTAGACGATTTTCCTGAGAGAAGGCACGGACGTTGCGATTTACGAAGTATGGTAAGGTGGTTTGATATAAGCCGACAGCTGGCACATCTTCCACCCAGCGCTCGAGGAACTTCTGATATTTGGCGGCACGGAGATTACTATCCATAGTACTACGAGCGCTAAGTAAGAGATCGTTAACTACCTGATTTTTATAATTACTTAGGTTATGCCCACCTTCTGCTGCCTCAAGACTGTGGTAGTATGCAAGAACATCTGGATCGGCACCAAGACCAATTTCATAAATTAAAAGATCGTATATGCGAGGTCTGAGAATATTTAAGGTGAAATCTTTATTTGATTCATGAGCAGTGACCGATGTCTGGAGACCAAGCCCCTCTAATTGAGATGCAATACGATTAGCAAACTCTTCCAAGTAGCCATTACCCTTAATGGTGACGATATTAATTTTTGCAGAGGCTAGATCTGGGGTTGCAACCTTCAGCCTTTCAATCTCAGCCTTAGCGGTGGTGACATCGGTCTTTGGAATACTTGGAAAAGTGATTGATCCGACCTGTGACTCAAGTAATGGATAATCAAGTGGTAATTCCCCACTGAGTCCGGTGCGTAGATTGTTAAAATTTAAACCAAGACGTATAGCCTGCCTTAAACTTTTATCCTTAAGTATGGGGCTTTCGGTGTTAAAGAAGGCAAAAACGCCATAATTAACTGAATTCTGGTATTCGTTAATATTACCTATGCTTAATTCTTGCGCAAATTTGGAAGGCAAATCAGCAGTTGCAGTAATAATACCACTACGAATAGCATTCTTGATGTCATTTAAATTATTAAAGGCGTGAATTGAAAAACTATCAAGCATAGGTATGCCCTTATAATATTTTGAGTTGGCTGTGAGGTAGACAATTTTCTCACCTTCGGTGCCGATATTCTGTGTGGCATTAACCGTGAAGGCACCAGAGGTAACTGGCCGATTAGAGAACTTATTCTCAAGTAATAATTCTGGAGAAACATCCGCAAGGAGATGAGATGGTAAAATTGGGATATCAAGAGAACCCTCAAAGAAAGCGTTAGGCGAGCTAAGCGTAAATATTAGTTCTCCCTGCCCATTCTCAACAGCAGTAACACCAACAAGTTTGGCGGCAAAACTGGTTTTAATACGAGTACTTTGAATAGTTTTAACGGTATAGAGAACATCGGCGTTAGTAATTGGCTGATCATCAGACCATTTTAATCCTTCGCGGAGTTTCACGGTCCAAACATCACCCGCATCATTTGCGTGGATAGTTTCAGCAAGACCAAGGCCAGTATGACCAGAATAATCATTGGCGCTTAGGGTGGCGAAGAGTAGGCGGGAGAGGGTTTCCTCGGACGAAGTACTAGCAAAAAGTGGATTAAAAGAATTGATCTTTCCCAGAGTAGCTTCAGTATAAGTACCGCCACTCGTGTAGGTCTCGACGGCAAAGGAATTTAGATACCAGTAGGCCTGAGTAATAGAGAGTAAGATAATGGCTGTAACAAGGAGAATCCATTCCAGGATATAGAGACGAACATCCTTAATGTGGGAGATATGATCAATAAGATTTTCTTTAATATGCTCCTGACCATCGCGATGTACCCTTTTGGAATAAAGAGAAATTTTCTTGAAAATTTTGCGCCCACTCTTTTTGAAATTTTTATTCATAATTTAGGTTATGCGGGGATTAATAATAATCCCAAAATTGAAAATACGAAGACTAGCGTGAAGAAAATTGTAACGTTAAATATAGAGCGATCTAAACCTCGACGAGTTGTATATAACTCACCAGATGCACCGAAACCTGCGCCAAGAGAGGCGCCGCGTTGCTGTAAGAGGACTAGTAAAATACATAAAACGGCAGAGACAAGAGTGACAGTTTCTAAGAGATTTCCAATATTCATATATTAATTATAGGACGGGACTAGAAAATTAACAAGACTGTTTATAACACTGATTAGTAGCCATGAGAGAATAACTCCGATGGAAGACATATGGACATGTGGGACAATCCAGATAACTAGGGCGATCATTAAGATATTAAGGATCAGTGTAAAAAGCCCCATAGAAAGAATAATTAGGGGGAGACTAAAGATAGTGGCGATTGGTTTAACGATGGCATTAACTAAAGACATTACTAAGCCAGCAGCTGGGTAGAGCCAGAAACTATTATAGCCAGCATCGATACTACCAAAGGTATTAATGCAGATCCACATAATCACCGAGGAGACAAACCAACGAAATAGAAAAATGAGAAATTGTTTTTTTATCATAACCAAATTATAACATAAGTTAGCGCCCAAGTAACTGCTTACTACGCAGTTGACGATGGTAAGTTATCGCAAAACGATGCGATTCTTCATCGATACGGGTAATTAATTTAGCGAGATGGGAGTCATTAGAATAGAGTTGCGATTTATAAATGTAAGAGCCATCGGACTGACGAACTGGAATAATTACATTAACATCAGCGTTTCTCGTATGGTCGCCCGATTTATTACGACCAATCACTGGAATACGCGCCGATTCAAGCAGATGAATAACGGCGCTGAGTTGTGGCACTGCTCCGTCAAGGATAATTAGATCGGGAAAAGACCATTCTCGATGTTTTAAACGACGAAAAATCACTTCATACATACTTGCCATATCATCGTTCTTGCTGCTTTTAATTTTAAATTTTCGGTATGAACTACGGTCAGAGGCACCATTTTGAAAAACCACCATACTAGCCACAGTATTAGAGCCTGAGATATGGGAGATATCATAGCCTTCAATGCGACGCGGTGGGTCCTTGAGTCTTAAGAGCTGTTTTAGCTCCAGGAGGGCCTGATCCGAGGATAAATCGAAAAACTCCTTATCAGAAAAAACAATTTTTCGTTTTAAACCTTTGAGCCCGAAATATTCATCACGAAGTTTGGCGGCCTCTTCATAATTGCCAAGAGAGGCAGCAGCCTTCATCTGTTTTTCAAGGTCAATAATTAATTTTTCGCGATCGCCATTTAAATAGCGAATAAGAAAACGCAGGCTCTTTTTGTAATCCTTTGGCGTTGTTTTACCAATCTCAATCCCCGGTGTAAGTCCTAAGTCAGAGTTGAGAGTCTTTTTCCCGTCATAAGGTTTTTCATAAAATGGAAAGATTTTACGTAAGATTCTAAGGGCCTTGAAGATGGTATTTTTCGCATAAAATGGCCCAATGTAAGTTGCGCCATCATCTAATGGATTTCTGGTAGTCGAAACGTAGGGCACCGAATTATTCATATCAATACGCACATAACTAACAGTTTTATCGTCACGTAAGAGAATATTCCACTGAGGCATGTAGCGCTTGATCATCTCCGATTCAAGAAAGAGGGCATCCATCTCAGTCTCAACCACGATCCAGTCTGTATCAAAAATCTCTGCTACTAACGCTTCGGTTTTGGGATCTTTTTCGGTGTTTTGAAAATACTGCCGTACTCGATTTTTTAGTACGGCAGCTTTCCCAACATAGATCACCTCGCCTTTTTGATTTTTATGAAAATAAACGCCAGGAGCAGAGGGTAAGGTTTTGAGTTTTGCTTTTAGATTTTCTGAAATCACATTGTTATTGTAACATTTTTGTGAGCTTTGCGATTCAGACTTAATCTAGGCTAATTCACTAATCTAGATCTGGATGTTCTCGCTCAATTTTTTTTGAATTAAGAATTTCTTTTAATTCTTCTTCAAGATTAGTATTGCCATCTACTACGCCTTGATTTGAGAAGAGGTCCTTAATAATATCACCTACAGAAGTGGCATCACGTGGCGCAACTACTGGGGCTGAATTTTGATATTTAAAGTTAACAATGCCCGTAAAATCAACCTTAGATTCTAAAACCTGGAGATATACACCTTTTAGTTGATGGGTGAGAAAATCAATGCCCAGGTATAGGTTTTTAAGATGTGAGACAAATTTTTGGACATCCGCCTTTGTAAGTTCAGTATCTTCTGTGTCTTCTAATTTTTCCTCTTCTTCATAAAATGAACTGGAAGGTGCTTTAATCTTCTTTAAGCATTCAGCAACCTTGCTATTCTCTACGGTCTGCTGATGTTTTTTAGCAAAATCAAAGAATTTGTCCGCATCCAATGAAACCTGATAAAGATTGCCGTAGTCTTCGATTTTACCCTTGAACGAATCCTCTGGTAATTCGTCGTAATTCACAGAAGTGAGATTAATAAATGGATGCTCGAGATAGGCTTTTGTGAGACGATCGGTTTGACTCAGTTCCTTTTTTGTTTCATTAACAAGACAAGTATAGGCTGCACTGATATTCTCTTTATCACTCTTCTCAAGCTTAAAGTCAGTTTTATCGAGTGAACTAAGAACCTCGTTCACATCAATACGCCACCATTTACCCTCAACATTCTCCAAGGATTTTTCGAGAAGGCTGAGAATCAGACGGAGCTCGGGATCATTTTGATGTAGACCAGCAGCCTTAACTGCTTTTCGATAAGCCTCGGCAAGATTGTCGATATTGAGATAGGCCGTGCCGTTTTCTTCAAGAAAAGTACTAAGCTTAAAATGTAGATAACCATATTCACGTAATCTAATACCAAAATCAAATTCAGCACTACGATTAAAATGATCGACATCGGTCTTAAAATCGAGGCGAAGATTTGAGACGTGCTGATAAAGCTCTGAATCAGTTTGCGGAGAAAGTTCAAAACTACCATTTGATGCAAGTTTCTCGTTGCTTTGTTTAATAAAACCCGAGATAGCATCTGCTGCCACTTTTTCAGGCATGTTGTAGTAAAAAGCAAAAGCTGAGCCACCTACAACTAGAGTGGCAAGAGTAGCGCCAATCACAACTAACGGAAGCTTCTTTTTTGATTTTGGAGTTTCTGGTGTAGGCATAGAAATTGAAGTGGTTTCATCAGTGGAATCTTCTGGCGCCGACACAAACACTGAGGGGTCTATATTAGTCTCCTCTTCAGGAATAGTTGACATAGGAACCGTAGGTTCGACCACGTCCTCAACAACTACCGTTTCGGAAACCACGTTGTCGGATTCGGGCTGTTCTGATATTAAAGCTGAGGCGGTCTCTATAGCCTGAGCAAAGTTTGAATCATGATTTAAATCACTATGTTTAGTGGAGTCGATTTTAGTATCAATACGAGTCTCTATCGGATTGACGTCAATGTCGCCATATTTTTCTTCTGGCATTACGCACCTTTCGTTTTATAAAGTTTTTTCTTTACTACATCATACCATAAGTGTTTTTAAAAATGCTATAATGCAGGTATGGATAACTTAACGATAAAAGAAATCAAAGCAAGACAAATTCTCGATAGTCGTGGCAACCCAACGGTGGAGGCGGATGTATTTCTATCTGACGGTAGTGTGGGTAGAGCAATGGTTCCATCTGGGGCCTCAACTGGATCAGGTGAAGCATTAGAACTTCGCGACGGTGATAAGAATTATTACGGCGGTAAGGGAGTAATGAAAGCCGTACATAATATTAATCATCAGATTCGTGACCTTTTAGTGGGAACAACCGCTGAGCAAAATACAGTAGATCAAACAATGATCGAACTAGACGGCACCGAAAATAAGTCTAATCTTGGAGCAAATGCTATTCTTGCCGTTTCAATGGCAACTGCAAAAGCAATGGCAAGAGCAAAGAGGATGCATTTCTATGAATATATTGCCAGTCTCGCTGGAACACAGAATGAGACGTCACTACCAATGCCGATGATGAACGTAATGAACGGTGGTACACACGCAGACTGGAGTACTGATTTTCAAGAATATATGTTAATGCCAGTTGGTGCAACTAATATTTATGATGCCATTAGGATGGGTGCGGAAACTTTTCATGCGCTAAAAAAAGTATTAAAGGAACGTGGCTATACGACGACAGTTGGCGACGAAGGTGGTTATGCGCCGCGCGTAAAAGATGGAAATAATGAACCCCTTGAATGTATTAAGCTGGCGATCGAAGCGGCTGGTTATAAATCTGGTCAAGACATTGCGATTGCTATGGATATCGCATCTTCTGAATTTTATAAGGACGGTCATTATGAAATCAAAACCTCGAATGAGACAAAAACTTCCGAGGAGATGATCGATTGGTATGGCTGGATTTTAGAAAATTATCCAGTAGTATCGATTGAAGACGGCCTTGCCGAAAATGACTGGGAAGGTTGGAAGCTTTTGACTAAGAAACTTGGAGAGCGAGTACAGCTTGTTGGAGATGATCTATTTGTAACAAATACCAAATTGCTACGTCGTGGTATCGAAGAGATGGCTGGAAATGCTATTTTGATTAAACCAAATCAGATTGGTTCCCTTTCTGAGACAATCGACGCAGTAATGATGGCCAAAAAGAATGGATTCAACACTGTAATCTCGCACCGTTCTGGTGAAACTGAAGATAATTCAATTGCACACCTTGCAGTAGGTCTTGGTGCTGGCCAAATTAAAACTGGTTCACTATCACGTTCCGAACGTATTGCCAAATACAATGAATTAATGCGTATTGCAGAAGATAACGAAAGCTTAAGCTTAGTAAATCCTTTCAGCAACTAAGCATAGATATAAACGTAAAAATCACCTCAAACGGGGTGATTTTTTGTAGAGATTAGGTTTAATATAGTTATGCACGAAGAAGTTCGAGAAATTCCGCTTCATGTATGACTGAGATGCCCAGCTTCTCTGCTTTTACGGTTTTACTGATACCTGGTTTTTCACCCACAATCAGAGCAGTAGTGTGTTTAGTTACAGAACCAGTGACCGTGGCGCCTAACTCTCGGAGTCTTGCCTCAGCCTCATCACGCCCCATTTTGGAGAGTGTACCTGTAACGACATAGCTTTGACCAGCTAATGGCTTGGTTGTTTGGTCGTCATAGAATGGATTAACACCCAATTCACGCATTTCTCGGAGTTGTTTAAGATTGTCCTCGTCTGCAAAATAAGCCAGAATAGATTCGGCAACCACCTGCCCAATATCAGGAATAGAGAGAAGATCGTCGGCTGTGGCGTTAATCAAGAGCTCAAGAGATTTAAAGTGATCAGCGAGTGAGATTGCGGTTTGTACCCCCACATGACGGATTCCTAGTGCAGTGATAAATTTTGCGAGGGGTGCAGTCTTTGAATTCTCAATGGCACTAATTAACTTATTTGCCGAAACTTCAGCAAAGCGTTCTAGCTGCGAAACCTTGGCAGCATCTAGCCGGTAGAGATCCGAGAGATTCTTAACTAGGCCAGAATCTACTAAGAGATTAACATTCTTCTCACCGAGACCTTCAATATTAAGAGCAGGCTTACTAGCGTAATACTCAACTCCGCGCTTCAAAATAAGCCCAGAATCAAGACCTTTAACACGGTAAACCACTTCGCCAACAGGTCTCTCAAACTCTAGCTCTGGATACTGAGATTTGAGCGCCTCTTCATAGTCGAAGATTGGTAAGTTGTCTGGGCGAAGAGAGGTGAGAACTTCTTTAATTTGAGGTATGATATCACCTGCTTTATAAATAATTACGGTATCACCAATGCGTAAATCAAGGCGACTAATTTCATCGGCATTATGTAGGGTCGCGTGACGAACTACACTGCCAGCGACTTCTACTGGATCAAAGATGGCGACAGGCGTGGCAGCGCCAGTACGTCCGATAGAAATAACGATGTCACGAACTTTGGTGGTTGCTTCCTCGGCGGGATATTTATAAGCTACTGCCCCTCGCGGAGTTTTGCCTATAATGCCGAGTGATTGATATATCTTGCGGTCATTTATTTTAATGACTACACCATCCGTACCGAAAGGAAGAGATTCGCGGATTTGACCGAGATGGTGGATTTCTTCGAGGACCTGATCGAGTGAATCAAAGGTTTGATCTTGCATGGAAGTCTGAAAGCCATATGCGCGGATCCTCTGATAGGCAAGTTGATTTGTTTCTAGGTTCGGAGTGACCAGGTCGTAAGCCATAAAACGAAGCGGCCTCGAACTGGCAATTCGAGGGTCAAGCTGGCGAATGGAGCCGGCGGCCAGATTGCGCGGATTCGCAAATAATTTTTCCCCTTTCTCCGTCTGGATTTGATTGAGTTTTTCAAAATCTGCCTTAAAGATAACTACCTCGCCACGTACCTCAACATGCTCAGGAATGTCTTCAGAATCGCCGCTAAGCTTAAGAGGGATATTATTGATTGTGCGAACATTCATCGTGACATCTTCGCCAACAAGTCCGTCGCCACGGGTTACCGCCTGAGTAAGTATACCGTTATGATAATGCAGAGACATGGCAAGACCATCCATCTTAATATCAGTAAAAAAGGTAAGCTGAGTTTTGGCTGGCACCAGTTTATAATTTCTGGCCACCCATTCCCTGACTTCTGCTTCAGAAAAAACATCAGCGAGGGAAATCATGCGAGTCTGATGCGTGACCTTATTAAATTTATCGAGCGGTCGTCCAGCAACCCTTTGAGTAGGCGAGTCGGGAGTAATAAGCTCTGGGAATTTTTCCTCAAGGAGTGTTAGTTCGTGCTTTAAGGAGTCAGCTGCTGATTCTGACATGATTGATTCATCAAGAACGTGATAGTGATAACGATAATCATTAATGAGCTCACGAAGTTTGAGGATACGAGACTCAGCCTCTGTTTTTGTCATAGAATTAAGCTGGCTCATTTGTTTTCTTTACCTCCTTTATCTTCTTGGACTTCTTTCTCTTAAAGGCAACAAGTGGATAAAAATCATCTTTATAGTCAAGAAGCTGGCGATAGAAAAGGTAGACATAAATGGAGATAAAGATGAAGATGAAGACAGTGACGATAAGAAGGATGAGTGGGACAAAAGGAATACCGAGATCATTTAGCCATGGGAAGGCACCTTTAATCAAGATGTCAAGCAAGATAGTCGGTAGAACAATGACGATATAAATTAAGGCTACCCAGAAAAAGAGGTAAAGGATACGTACAAGAAAACGAATGCGGCGACCGGCAATTAGATTGCGAGCGGTTTCAATGGCAGTGAGGGGATAAAGACCTGGCGCAGAGACGGCAATTAGTCCCATTAAGGAACTAGAGGTGAGATAGACGCTGAGAATAGTCATGAGGCTGGCAAAAATAAAATAAACCAGGGCATAAAATGGAGTTTTTAAGAACTCTGTTGAGACGGCAGCTTGATAAGTGATAACAACGAACATAATGGGAATTAGCTCAATAAAGACGATTAATGCAACAAAGAGCGTGGAGATTAGGGGCGAAAGGGCGTTATAGAGACCATCGCGCATGCGAGGGTGATGACCAGCGAGTAGGTGACGGGCAAGATAAATAGAAACGAGCCAGGTGATCATAAAGAGAAGGATGGAGAAGATTTTCTGTGCGTCATTCATTATGGTGAGGCCGCCGGTGGTGACGGTGCCGACTAAGGTAAGACCAGCGCGGCCAAGGCTACCAAGGCGACCGCTCACTAGCTCTTTATTGGTATTATCGATTGATTCTTTGAATTCCTGAAAAGTACTCTCACTCATTAAACCGACTAAAGAGATGTAAAGTAAGGCAATAAGACCGATGAGTGGAAGAAAAATCTTAAAATTTTGTCGAATAATTTTGAAGGTAGCTGCAATATGTGAAAGGAGACCAGGTAATTCGGTTTGACGCTCGTAGTCTTCGCGATAGGAGCGGCGAAATGAGCGGTGCAGTTTGACGCGTCCAGTAGTTTTTTCATTTTTTTGATTTTTCTTCACGTTGATTCCCTATTTGATTACATTGATTAGTTAAAATTTATCTTTAGCTCGCTCCAGGCGTGCAATGCGTTTTTCGATGGGTGGATGGGTACTGAAAAGATTTATAAACTGCTTCTTTAGGGGAGGATTAATAAACATAGCTTCTGTGGCAGCATTCTGTCTTTGCATGGGTCGTCCGTGCTCCTCAAGTTTTTTAAGAGCAGAAATCATCCCTTCTGGTAAACGCGTTAGCTCAACGGCTGAAATATCAGCAAGATATTCACGCTCACGTGAGATGGCCATTTGAGCAAGACTAGCAGCAAGTGGAGCTAGGAGTGAGGTGATAATGATAATAAATAAGCCGATTGGACTGTTTTCCTCATCTTTTTTGCGCGTGAAGTAGGTCATACGTAAACCGATATCAGAAAGAAAACCGATAATACAGACCAATGCAAAAGTAATGGCCGAAACCCGAATATCATAGTTTCTAATATGAGAAAGTTCATGTGCCATGACAGCGGTCAACTCTTTATCATCCATAATGTCAATTAGGCCAGTGGTGGCAGCAACAAGAGCATGATCTGGGTCACGACCGGTGGCAAAAGCATTTGGTGCAGAGTCTTGGATGATATAGACTTCCGGCATTGGCATCCCAGCGGTAATCGTAAGATTCTCAACAATGTTATATAGCCTACGGTGATCACGACGATTGGCTTTTTTTGCACCCGTCATCATAACTGCTAGCTTTGATGAGAAAAAATATTGCACACTTGCATAAATAAGTGCGATTACAATAGTGGTAAGTGCAATAGAGGGGTCGCCATAGACATAGGAGAAAATACCACCGATTAGAGAAATTAGTAAAATAAAACCAATAAAAATAAGGATAGTATTTCTTTTGTTTTCTGCAATTTGTTTATACATAGCTCTTAAAGAAAAGAGAGGGTGCGCCCCTCTCTTCTAGATTCCTTTCACTTAGAATTCAACGGACGGAGCTTTTTCAATCTTCTCCATCTCTTTTTCGTCTACATTGAAGTAGGTATATTTTTCAAAACGTGAACCGTAGAGAATATTGACTGGGAACTGAATGATTTTAGTATTAAATTCCCTGGCGCCAGCGTTATAAAAACGACGGGAGGCCTGAAGTTTTTCTTCAGTGTCTACAAGCTGGCTTTGAAGCTCTTTAAAGTTTTCATTAGCCTTTAATTCAGGATAAGCCTCGGCAAGAGCGAAGATTTTACCAAGAGCGCCCTGAAGAGTTTTCTCTGCGGCGGCAGTTTCATCAACACCTTTTGCTGATATAACAGCAGTGCGGGCTTTTGTGACTTCTTCAAAGGTTTCTTTTTCATGTTTGGCATAACCTTTTACGGTATTAACAAGATTTGGAATAAGATCAGCACGGAGCTTAAGAATCACAGTAATACCCGACCAGGCTTCCTTAACGCGTTCATTTAATCTAATAATAGAGTTATAAATGGAGATGAGATAGACTACAAGTACGAAGACTATAGCTAAACAAATCAATCCAATAGTTAATAAATCTGGCATTTTTTTCTCCTTTTTAATACTTCTATTATATGGTTCGGTAGGGTTTTTCGCAATACTCTTAAGCAAAAAATTCTCCACTGAAAGGGGGGTTTCAGTGGAGAATTCCTACCGTAATCTTTTATAGAAGATTATGATAATGGTGCGAGCTAAGAGACTCTAACTCTCGACCTCTTCCTTGG
>ERZ773099.594-NODE-594-length-30298-cov-11.290943_pt1 | contig 30298 bp, 18 predicted proteins | sample MGYA00511120_ERZ773099 | MGnify/ENA primary metagenome ERZ773099 (study PRJEB29015, sample SAMEA2738012) | human oral metagenome | biome: human oral; feature: human-associated habitat; material: dental | place: China | collected 2104 ... | reverse complement strand
GCCGGTCTACGTGCCCTTCCACTCCCCCATGCTGGCTGACGCCCTCGCCCTCGTGGACGAGTGGGCCGCCCAGTGCGGTATCGACGCCGAGCTGGCCCACTCCCTGGGCGCCGCCGTGCTCACGACCCCCGTGGACTGGCCCTCCCAGATCCGCGCGGCCGCCGAGTCCGGCGCGACCTGGATCATCGACATGGGCCCGGGCACCACGACGGTTCGCATGACCCACGCCCTCGTCGAGGGCACCGGCGTTGGCGTCGTCCCCGCAGGCACCGCCTCCGACCGCGACAAGGCCGCGACCCCCGGCTGGGCCCCCGAACCCGGCACCGACTGGTCGTACCTGCGCCCCAGCCTCGTGACCCTTCCCGACGGCAAGACCGTCGTTGACACCGCCTTCTCGCGCCTGACCGGCCGCTCCCCCGTCCTCCTGGCCGGCATGACGCCGACGACCGTCGATCCCGAGATCGTCGCGGCTGCCGCAAACGCCGGTTTCTGGGCCGAAATGGCCGGCGGTGGCCAGGTCACCGAAGAGGTCTACAACGAGAACCTGGCGGGGCTGCGTGCCCAGCTGCGCCCCGGCCACACCGCCGAGTTCAACTCCATGTTCCTGGACCGCTACCTGTGGAACCTCCAGTTCGGCCAGGCCCGCATCGTGTCGCGTTCGCGCGCATCCGGCGCCCCCATCGACGGCGTCGTTGTCTCCGCGGGTATCCCCGAACAGGACGAGGCCCTCGCCCTCATCGAGCAGCTGCGCGCCGATGGCTTCCCCTACGTGGCCTTCAAGCCCGGCACGGTCGACCAGATCCGCAAGGTCATCGCCATCGCCCGCGAAGCCGACCCGATCAAGGTCATCGTCCAGGTCGAAGACGGCCACTCCGGCGGCCACCACTCCTGGGAGGACCTGTCCGACCTGCTGCTGGCCACCTACGCCCAACTGCGCGCCCAGGACAACATCGTCCTGGCCGTGGGGGGCGGCATCGGCACGCCCGAGCGGGCCGCCGACTTCCTCACCGGCGACTGGTCGAAGCGCCACGGGCGCCCGCCCATGCCCGTGGACGGCGTCCTGGTGGGCACCGCCGCCATGACGACCAAGGAGGCGCAGACGACCCGCGCCGTCAAGGAGCTGCTCGTCGCCACCCCGGGCGTGGGCGCCGACGACGACTCGCGCGGCTGGGTCGGCGAGGGCGCCAGCCGCGGCGGCATGACCTCGGGCCTGTCCCACCTGCGCGCCGACATGCACGAGGTCGCGAACGCGGCCGCGGCCGCGGCCCGCATCATCGCCGAGATCGGCTCCGACGGCGCCCAGGTGCGCGCCCGCAAGGACGAGATCGTCGAAATCCTCTCCCACACGGCCAAGCCCTACTTCGGTGACCTCGAAGAAATGACCTACGAGGCCTGGGTGCGCCGCTTCGCCGACCTGTCCTACCCGTGGGTTGATCCCACCTGGCAGATCCGCTACCACGACCTGCTCCAGCGCGTCGAGGCGCGCCTGGCCCCCGTGGACCACGGCGAGGTCGAAACCCTGTTCCCGACCGTCGAGGACGTCGCCGACGCGCATGCCGCCGCCGACCGACTGATGGCCACCTACCCGAACGCCGCGACCACGCACGTCACCCCCATCGACGCCGCCTGGTTCCCAGCCCTGTGCCGCTCCTACCCCAAGCCGATGCCCTTCGTCCCGATCCTGGACGACGACCTCATCCGCTGGTGGGGCCAGGATTGCCTGTGGCAGGCGCAGGACGAGCGCTACAGCGCCGACCAGGTCCGCATCATCCCCGGCCCGGTCTCCGTGGCCGGCATCGACCGCGTCGACGAGCCCGTCGCGTCCCTGCTGGGCCGCTTCGAGGCCGCCGCAGCTTCGCGTCTGGCCGACTCCGGCGTCGTCGCGACCCCGGTCGCCTCCCGCCTGGGTAACGGCAAGCCTGCTGCCACCCGCGAGGAATGGCTGCGCAAGGTCCCCTTCATCTCCTGGACCGGCCACCTCATGACCAACCCGGCCTCCATCCTCGACGAGGAGCGCGTCTCCCTGAAGGCGACCGACACCGGCGTGGACATGGTCATCCACCTGGACACGGCGTGGGACAGTGACCCGCGCGGCGCCGAGAAGCACGCGGTGCGCGAGCTGGTCTTCCCGCTGATCATCTCCGGCGAAGACGGCGCGGTCCCCGTCATCGATGAGGCCAAGCTGCCCCAGCACATGTACGCGATGCTTGCGGCCACCGCCGGCGTGACCTCCGTGTCTGTCGCCGGTGACACCGTGGACGCTCTGCCGGTCATGGTGCCCTCCTCCAAGTCGGTCTTCGGCGAGGCCCACTACTCCTTCACGCTGGCCCCCACCCTGGGCTTCGATCACGCCGAGGCCACGGGCGCTGCCCTGCCCGCCGACTACGAGCTGGCGGCCTGGGCTCCCGATGCCCTGCTCGGTCCCGCCTGGCCCGCGATCTACGCGGCCCTGGGTTCGGCCATCCACAACGACTACCCGGTCATCGAGGGCTTGCTCAACGCCGTCCACCTCGATCACTCGATCACCCTGACGTACACGCCCGAGCAGATGCTTCAGCGCGGTATCACTACGATCGACGTGACCAGCCACGTGGCCGCCGTCGACGAGTCCTCCTCCGGCCGCATCGTCACGGTCGCCCTCGAGCTGACCTCGAACGGTGAGCACGTGGGTTCCACGCAGGAGCGCTTCGCGATCCGTGGCCGCGCCACCGGCAACCGCGCTCCCTCCGAGGCCGCGCCCTTCGGTGGCGCGACCATCGAGGTGGTGGACACGCCCCGCTCGGTCCTGCGTCGCGTGAGCGTCAAGGCCCCCGACGACATGACGCCGTTTGCGATCGTGTCGGGTGACTACAACCCGATCCACACCTCGTATGCGGCCGCCAAGGTCGCAGGCATGGACGCGCCCCTCGTGCACGGCATGTGGCTGTCGGCCACCGCTCAGCACGCGGCCGAGGCCATCGTCGCCGGTCAGGGCGGCGCTCAGATCGCCGGCTGGACGTACTACATGTACGGCACCGTCGACCTGAACGACGAGGTCGAGATCACCGTCGAGCGCGTGGGTCGCGTCGTCGGCGGCGGCCTGTCCCTCGAGGTGACGTGCCGCATCAACAAGCAGGTCGTCTCCCGCGCGTCGGCCTACACCTTCGCGCCGAAGGTCGCCTACGTCTACCCCGGCCAGGGCATCCAGAGCGCCGGCATGGGCCTGGACGAGCGCACCAAGTCCAAGGCCGTGGATGAGGTGTGGCGCCGCGCCGACGCGCACACCCGCTCCGCGTTGGGCTTCTCCATCCTGGCGATCGTGCGCGACAACCCGACCGAGATCGTCGCTCGCGGCGTGACCTACCGTCACCCGGAGGGCGTCCTGAACCTCACCCAGTTCACGCAGGTCGCGCTCGCGACGCTCGCGATCGGCCAGACGGCCCGCATGCGTGAGGAGGGTGTCCTGGTTCCAGGCGCTGCCTTCGCAGGCCACTCGCTGGGCGAGTACGACGCGCTGGCCGCCTACGCCGACGTGTTCCCGCTCGAAACCGTCCTCGACCTGGTCTTCCAGCGCGGCTCCACGATGCATTCCCTGGTGCCCCGCGACGAGTTGGGACGATCGAACTACCGCATGGGCGCTCTGCGTCCCAACCAGTTCGGCGTCGACGACGCGCACGTCGTCGAGTACGTGGACACGGTCGCCCAGGCTTCGGGCGAGTTCCTGCAGATCGTGAACTTCAACCTCGCGGGCCAGCAGTACGCGGTCGCGGGGACGGTCGCGGGCCTCAAGGCCCTCGAGGCGGACGCCGCCAAGCGCACCGCCGAGCACGGCGGCAAGCGCGCGTTCATGTACGTGCCCGGCATCGACGTGCCCTTCCACTCCACCGTCCTGCGCGGGGGCGTGGCGGACTTCCGTACGAAGGTCGACGAGCGCCTGCCCGAGCAGATCGACCCCGCCAAGCTCGTGGGACGCTACATCCCCAACCTGGTGGCGCGCCCCTTCGCCCTCACCCGCGAGTTCGCCCAGTCCATCCTGGACGAGGTGCCCTCGCAGACCGTCCGCGAGCTCCTTGAGACTCCGGGCGCGTGGGAAGCGGCTCTTGCCAACCCGGGCGTGTTGACCCGCACGCTGCTCATTGAGCTGCTGTGCTGGCAGTTCGCCTCCCCCGTTCGCTGGATCGAGACGCAGCGTGTCCTTCTCTCCACCGAGGAGGCGGCACCCGGCGTGATGGGCCTGGGCGTCGACGAGGTCATCGAGGTGGGACTCGGCGCAGCACCGACCCTGGCCAACCTGGCCGCGCGCACGCTGGGCGCCCCCGAGTTCGCCCTCTCGCGCGTTGAGGTCTTCAACGTCCAGCGCGACGAGTCCCGCGTGTACGCGACCGACGTCGCCGTGATCGAAGAGGACGAGGAAGAGGAGATCGCAGCGGCAGCCCCCGAGGCGAGCGCCGCTGCGGCCCCTGCCGCTCCGGCGCCTGCCGCCGAGGCTCCCGCTCCCGCTCCCGCGGCCGCGACCGGCGGCCCCTCGGGCGCCGACGTCGCGGACCTGCCCTTCACGGCGTCCTCCGCGATCGTTGCCCTGCTGGCCCTGTCCGCGAAGATCCGCATCGACGAGGTCGGCTCGTCCGACACCACCGAGTCGCTGACCAACGGCGTGTCCTCGCGTCGCAACCAGCTGCTCATGGACATGTCCTCCGAGCTGGGCCTGAACTCGATCGACGGCGCGGGAGAGGCGGACGTAGCCACCCTGTGCGCCACGGTCGATAAGGCCGCCAAGGGCTACAAGCCCTTCGGCCCGGTCCTGGCCGAGGCCGTCAAGGAGCGCACCCGCAAGCTGTTCGGCGCCGCCGGCGTCAAGGCGGGCCACATCGCCGACCGTGTGACGGGCACGTGGCAGCTGGGCACCGGCTGGGCCCAGCACGTGACCGCTGAGGTCGTTCTGGGCACCCGAGAGGGCGCCTCGACCCGCGATGGAGACCTCGCGACCCTGCCTGTGGACGCCCCGACGAACGCCGCCGGCGTTGACGCCCTCATCGACGCAGCCGTGGCCGCCGTCGCAGCCCGCGAAGGCATCAGCGTCTCCCTGCCCAGCGCCGGTGGCGCCAGCGGCGGAGGCGTGGTCGACTCGGCCGCGCTGGACGCCTACGCCGCATCCGTGACGGGCCAGGACGGCGTCCTAGCCAAGGCGGCTCGCACGATCCTGTCCGAGCTGGGCCTCAATACGCCCGCTCCCACGGGCGATGACTCCGCCGACGACGCGCGAGTTGTCGACGCGGTCGCCGCCGAGCTGGGCTCCGGGTGGGTCGACCTGGTCGAGCCCCACTTCGACGCCGCGCGCGCCGTCCTTCTGGACGACCGCTGGGCCTCGGCACGTGAGGACGTCACCCGCTACGTCGCCGAGGGTACCCTCGCCGAGGGCGCTTCCTTCGTGGGTACCGGCTCCGCGGTGGCCGACCAGGCCTCGTACTGGGCGGAGCGCCTGCGCGCCGAGGGCGACGCGGATCGCGCCGCGCGCCTCGACCAGATCGCCGCCGACGCCCGCTCCTGCTCCGAGGCGCTGCCCTACGCGGGCGACGTCGCCGTGGTCACCGGCATGACCCCCGCCTCCATCGGCGGCGCGGTCGTGGGCCGCCTGCTCGCCGGCGGCGCGACCGTCATCGCGACCTCCTCGTCGGTCTCTGCGGCGCGCCTGGCCTTCGCCAAGGAGCTGTACCGCACCCACGCGGCCGGCAGTGCGAAGCTGTGGCTGGTTCCCGCGAACCTCGCGTCCTACCGCGACGTGGACGCGCTCGTGGAGTGGATCGGCACCGAGCAGACCAAGTCCGTGGGCGCCGACGTCAAGGTGACCAAGGAAGCCCTCGTGCCGACGCTGTTCTACCCCTTCGCGGCCCCGCGCGTGTCCGGCACGCTCGCCGACGCGGGCCCGGCCACGGAGAACCAGATGCGCCTACTGCTGTGGAGCGTTGAGCGTTCCATCGCCGGCCTGTGCGCGATCGGTTCCGACACGCACGCCGACAACCGCCTGCACGTCGTCCTGCCCGGTTCCCCCAACCGCGGCATCTTCGGCGGCGACGGCGCCTACGCGGAGGCGAAGGCCTCCTTCGACGCGATCGCGACCCGCTGGGCCGCCGAGCCGATCTGGGGCTCGCGCGTCTCGATCGCCCACCCGCGCATCGGCTGGGTGCGCGGCACCGGCCTCATGGGCGGCAACGACCCGATGGTGGCTGCCGTCGAGGCCGCGGGCGTGCGCACCTGGTCGACCGAGGAGATGGCCGACCAGCTGCTGAGCCTGTCCAGCGCCGAGGTCCGCGAGCGCGCCGCCTCCGCTCCCGTGGACGCCGACCTGACCGGGGGCCTGGATTCCTCCATCGACCTGCGCGCCCTGCGCGCCCAGGTGGAAGCCGCCACCCCCGAGGCGCAGGCCGCCGAGCCAGTCGCGACCGTGTCAGCGTTGCCCTCGCCCTCGCAGGTCGCCGTGCCGCACGTCGATCCCTCCGAGTGGGGTGCGACCAGCGCGTCGCTGGCCGACACGGTCGTCATCGTCGGTCACGGCGAGGTCGGCCCGTGGGGCTCCGCACGCACCCGCGTGCAGGCCGAGCTCGGTATCCACACCGACGGTAGCGTCGAGCTCACCCCGGCGGGCGTCCTCGAGCTGGCGTGGATGACGGGACTGCTGACCTGGTCCGACACCCCCGTGGGGGGCTGGTACGACAAGGACGACCAGCTGGTCCCCGAGTCGGAGATCTTCGATCGTTACCGCGACGAGGTCGTGGCCCGCTCCGGCGTGCGTTTCTTCCACGACGACGGCCCGCTGCACGACGGCTACACGCCCGAGTCCGCGATGGTCTTCCTGGATCGCGACATTACCTTCACGGTCGAGGACGAGGCCGAGGCTCGCTCCTACGCCGAGGCCGACCCGCAGTTCACGGTGGTCGAGCAGACCGCGTTCGGCGAATGGCAGGTCACGCGCAAGTCCGGCGCCCAGGTGCGCGTGCCTCGTCGCGCGACCCTCAACCGCCGCATCGGCGGCCTGTTCCCCACGGACTTCGACCCGGCGCGCTGGGGCATCCCGGCCTCCATGCTGGACTCGATCGATCCGATCGCCGTGTGGAACCTGGTCAGCGCGGTTGATGCCTTCGTCTCCGCCGGCTTCAGCCCGGCCGAGCTGCTGCGAGTCGTCCACCCGGCGACCGTGGCGTCCACGCAGGGTACCGGCTTCGGCGGCATGCGCTCGATGCACAAGCTTTTCGTCGACCGTTTCCTGGGCGAGGAGTACCCGCAGGACATCCTGCAGGAGACCCTGCCCAACGTCGTGGCCGCGCACACCATGCAGTCCTACGTGGGTGGCTACGGTTCGATGATCAACCCGGTCGGCGCTTGCGCGACCGCCGCGGTTTCCATCGAGGAGGGCCTGGACAAGATTAAGGCCGGCAAGGCGGACTTCGTCGTGGCCGGAGCGATTGACGACATCCAGGTGGAATCGATCGTGGGCTTCGGAGCGATGAACGCGACGGCGAACTCCGACGAGCTGCTGGCTCGCGGCATCTCCTCGCGCTTCGTCTCGCGTGCCAACGACCGTCGCCGCGGCGGCTTCGTCGAGGCCCAAGGCGGCGGCACCGTCCTGCTGACGCGCGGCTCGGTCGCCCTGGAGATGGGCCTTCCGGTCCTGGCGGTCGTCGCCCACGCGCAGACCTTCTCCGACGGCGCTCACACCTCGATCCCGGCCCCCGGCCTGGGTGCCCTCGCGGTTGCGCGCGGCGGACGCGACTCCGTCATCGCCCGCAACCTCGGCGAGCTCGGGGTGGGCATCGACGACGTGGCCTTCGTGTCCAAGCACGACACGTCCACGAACGCCAACGATCCCAACGAGTCGGACCTGCACACCCGCGTCGGCATGGCGCTGGGTCGTACGCCCGGTAACCCGCTGCTCGTCATCTCGCAGAAGACCCTCACCGGTCACGCGAAGGGCGGCGCCTGCGTGTTCCAGGTCGGCGGCATCATCGACGTGTTCCGCTCGGGCATGCTCCCCGCGAACGTCGCGCTGGACTGCGTCGACGATGCGATGGAGAAGTACGGCCCGCTCGTGTGGCTGCGTTCCCCGCTGAACATGTCCTCTCGAGGCCCGGTGCGCGCGGCGTTCGCGACCTCGCTCGGCTTCGGACACGTCTCCGGCTTCCTGGCCCTCGTCAACCCGGCGGCCTTCGAGTCGATCGTGGAGCGCGAGGCCGGACGCGAGGCGCTGCACGCCTGGCGGGCAGCCTCCGACCGTCGCCTGCGCAACGGCCAGCGCCACATCGAGATGGGCATGCTGGGCCACGCCCCGCTCTTCACCTCGGTGGAGGGCCGCCGCCTGCCCGACGACCCGTCCGCCGGCGTTGCCGGTGACGCGCACGAGGTCGAGGCTGCGATCCTGCTGGATCCGGCCGCTCGCCTGGGCGAGGACGGTTTCTACCACCTGCCGGAAGGCAAGTGAACGATGCGCGGGCTCGGCGTTGACCTGGTGTCCCTCCCTGAGTTTGCCGCTCAGGTGAGGGAGCCGGGTACGGCCTTCCTCACCGGCGTTCTCACGCCGAGGGAGGCCCGCCGGGTCCGCGCCCGGGCCGGCGCCACCAGCGGCGCCGCCCCTGGCTCCGCGCGTTTCGACGAGGCCGTGGCCCGCCACGCGGGCGGCCTATGGGCAGCGAAGGAGGCCTTCGTCAAGGCCTGGTCGTGTGCCCTCTTCGGTTCTGCCCCCCTCATCGGCCCCGACGAGGTCGACTGGCGCGAGATCGAGGTGATCCACGACGAGTGGAATCGCCCCTCCCTCGCGCTGCACGGCCGCGTCGCTTCGGCGTGCGCCGATTCCCTGGGCGAGCCATCCACGTGGAGGGTGCTCGTTTCCATCAGCCACGACGCGGGGACCGCCGTCGCTCAGGTGATCATCGCGGACGCGACCGGCTAGTTCGCGGCGGGGGAATCCGCGTCGGGTGGGTCATCGTCGGGAGTGCCCGATCGCGCCGCTCCCGGGGATTGCTCGGATGGGTGCACCTGCGAGTAATCGAAGCGGCCCGCCACCTGCACGCACGGGTCCGAGGAGTGCTCCTCGGGCCCGTCGTGCGTCGGCGCGCAGCGCTGCGTCGGGGCCGCCGTCGGCGATCCCTCCTCAGAGCCGTAGCTCTGCGAAGGTCCCGGGAGGGTCCCGTGAGGCGGCGCTTGCGTCGGCGCGGCGCTGTGAGCGTCCGCCAGTGGCGCACGCCCATCCTCGCGCGGCGACTGCGCTCCCCCACCCCCAGGCTCGCCCTGACCGTGGTCCTCAGCCTCCTCCGAGGGGGCGACGCAGCCCGGCGCCTCCTGCGCGCGCGGGTCGAGCGTGGACTGCCCCTGCCTCGTCGAGAAGGGATCGTCGTCGCTGCCGGCCGCAGGCGCGTCGACGCTGTGGGAGCCGTTCTTGGAAAACGTGGTCCTTCCTCGGGCGATGTCGTGCCCGACCGCGCTCGCGCGGAACACGATGGAGGAGCGGATCGCCCCGTTGCCGTCCACCCAGGCGTTGGGCACGGGCCGGGCGACCACGATGACCGGTTCTCCCTTGTGGCAGCACTCGAACACGTTCTGCGCCAGCGTTTCCCACGTTTCGATCGTGTACCAGTAGGCGCCGTCCTCCACGTAGGATGCGTTGCCCGTGCGCGCGTCGGTCGCGAAGCGCCACCGGGGGATCGCCAGGCGGAAGGTCGTGACGCACGTGTCCCCCCTGATCTTTCTCATCGATGGATCGGAGCCGATACGCCCCCTGAGGGTCGTCGAAATGTCCTGCATCATTGCATCCCTTTCCACTGTTGCCGGCCAGTTCCGGTTACCCCCAGGAAACCTCGGCCCTCCCCCATCGCTCAAGCGCGCGGCCGCCCCCTGTGGACGCAACGACGGCTCGCAAACCCCCTGTGGATACAGGCGCGTGGACGCCCGACGCTGTGGACGGCCACAGCAGCACGAAGGCGGCACCCCATCGGGGATGCCGCCTCACGCGGTTAACGGGCAGGTCAGGCCTCGGACGCCTCGCCGAGGGAGGGAATCCCCAGGGCCACGACCTCGCGAGCGACCTCGCGGGCACGCTCCGTGGTGACGGGCTCGGAGGGGAAGAGCACGCGGCGATAGTACTCGAGCTCCTGGATGGACTCGAGGATGTCGGCGAGCGCGCGATGACCGCCGTGCTTGACGGGAGACTCCGCGAAAGCAGCGCGGTACCAGCGCTTAGCGAGCTCCTTGATGGAGGAAACATCCACCAGGCGGTAGTGCAGGTGAGAGATGACGGGAGCCATGTTGGCCTCCAGGAACATCTTGTCCGTGCCCACCGAGTTGCCGGCCAACAGCGCCTTTCCCTCCTGGGGAACGAAGCGCTTGACGTAGGACAGGACCTGTTCGGTCGCCTCCTCCATGGACACGGCGCTGGTCGCCAGGTCGTCGAGCAGGCCGGAGGAGGTATGCATGGCGCGCACGAAATCGTTCATGTTCTCCAGCGCGCCCGCGGGCGGCGTGATGAGCACGTCCATGCCGGGATCGACGATGCGCAGGTCTCCATCGGTGACGACGACCGCCACCTCGATGAGGGCGTCGTGCTCAACGTCCAGGCCGGTCATTTCGCAGTCGATCCACACCAGGGGATCTTTCAGAGTTTTCACGCCCCCTATGGTAGTGCGCTCCTCGTCATACGGTCGGGTGGGCGGCGGGGGCCGTGGTCACTACTACACTAGGAGGGTACCGAAAGGAGTTTCCATGCCCGCTAGTTCTCACGTGACCACGCCCAAGGACATCCGCCAGGCGGCGAGCGCCCTCGACGGGGTGGCAGTTCGCACCAATCTGGAGCACTCCGAGCGCCTCTCGTCCGAGGCCGGCGTCGACATTTTGCTCAAGCGTGAGGACCAACAAAAGTGCCGTTCCTTCAAGGTGCGCGGCGCCTACGCGCGCATGTCGCTCCTGTCCCCCGGCGAGCGCGAGCGGGGAGTCGTGTGTGCGTCGGCCGGTAACCACGCGCAGGGTCTTGCCTACGCGTGCGCTCACCTGGGGGTGCGCGGCACGATCTACCTACCCTCGAACACGCCGCGCCAGAAGCGCCGCCGCATCGCGACGATCGGCGGCAAGTGGGTCGAGCAGGTCATCGTGGATGGAACCTTCGACCGCGCGAACGCCCTGGCCCAGGAGGCGGCGCGGGCGACAGGACGCACCTACGTCCACCCCTACGACGACCCCTTCACGATCGCCGGACAGGGCACGATCGGCGTGGAGCTCGAGGAGCAAATGCCCGACAACACCGCGGCCGTGCTGATCCCGGTGGGAGGCGGCGGCCTCGTTGCGGGCATCGCGACGTGGCTGCGGGCGAACCGTCCCGAGGTCAAGATCATCGGCGTCGAGCCCGCCGGCGCGGCATCCATGCACGCCGCGTTGGAGGCCGGCCAGCCGATGTCTCTGGCGAAAGTGGATCCCTTCGTGGACGGCACGGCAGTGGGACGCGCGGGCGCGCTGCCCTTCCACATCGCCTCTCAGTTCGTCGATTGCGTGCTGGTCGTCCCCGAGGGCGCGGTGTGCACGGAGATGCTCGAGCTCTACCAGTCTGACGGCGTCATCGCGGAGCCCGCGGGCGCGCTCGCGTCGACCGCGGCGCACGTGTACCTGACGGATCCCGCGGATCGTCGGGCGCTGCTCGGCCGCTCGGACGGCGCGATCGTGTGCGTCGTGTCGGGCGGCAACAACGACCTGACGCGCTACGCGGAGGTCATGGAGCGTTCGCTACGGCACGAGGGACTGCGGCACTACTTCCTCGTCACCTTCCCGCAGCAGCCGGGCATGCTGCGCATGTTCCTGGAGGACGTGCTGGGCGAGGCGGACGATATCGTGCACTTCGAGTACACGAAGAAGAACAACCGAGAGCTGGGGCCCGCCCTCGTGGGCATCGACTTGACGAACCCGGATGACATTGACGGGTTGCGGCATCGCATGGAGGCCTCTCCCCTGCACGTGGAGGAGCTGCCGCTGGATTCGGAGATCACGCGCCTGGTGATCTGATCGCGCCCGCGGGCCCACCTGCCGAGGTCGTGGTGCCCCTGCGGGGCGGCGGCGTGGCGTGGCGGCGTGATGATCAGGCCGCGCGGTGCCCGGCCACGGTGGTGGCGGCCGTGGGGGATCAGGCCGCGCGGGGTTCCGGGTCTCGGTGACAGTGGGGAGGCTATCAGGTGGCGCGCGGTGCCATGCCTTGGCGGTGGTGATCAGGCCGCACAGTGCCCGCCCTCGGTGACGGTGGGGCGGCGATCACGGGGCGCGAAGCGGCGCCAGGCCTCGGTGGCGATCATGCGGCGGTGGTTGCGATCATGTGGCGGTGCTTGCGATTAGGCGGCGAGGGCGACAGGGCGGGTAACGTGCACGCGAACCGCTGGCGTGGAGTTGAATCGGTATCCTTCGCCGCGAACGGTCGAGATCAGGTCGGGCAGGATCGCGAGCTTCTTGCGCAGGCGTCGGATGTGGGCGTCAACGGTGCGTGAGTCCGACCCGAGGCCGGCGTCGGCCCACACGGATGCGAAGAGCTCGTTACGGGTAACGGGGCGGTCGGCGTTAGCGGCCAGGTGAGCGAGGAGATCGTGTTCCTTGGCGGACAGTCCGGCGTCGCGTCCGTCGAAGGTGACCTGTCCGCGATCGATGTCGATGTCGATGCGGGGGGAGCTCAGGTGCAGCCCGGCTAGGACGTCAAGGAATTCCTCGTAGGAGGTGGGGGTGTCGTCGGCGTTGCGGACGGAAGCGGCGGGGGTGTTGACGAGGGCCATGGGTGTATCCGATTCTTCGGGGCCGCACTCCCACTTCTGGCGTGGGCGTATCACTGCGGCGGTGATTGACAGGGTTATCTGGGGCGTCAATCACATACACATTCGCGACATCATGCCGCCGGCGGGGCAGCACATGGGGTTCGCGAAGGTCGTCATGGCTCCAGTCTGTCTGAGGTCGGCGCGGGCGGCAACACAGTGTTCACTAAGTGAGATTGTGTGACGGCGGTGTCCTGAGCGAGGACGACGGAACAGCAGGCGTTCGCGAGGGCGGTCTCGGATTCTCCGCACGACTGGTCCCCAAGCTCCCTTCGCCCACCTCGAAGCCGCCTACCCCGACCGAATCGGCCCCAACCTCTAAACCACCTCATACACAGAAAAACTGACAGGCTCCTGACAGGATCTCCGGCCACGCAAAGCAACCGCTCATGTTTCCCGGAGTACGCTCCGACCCGCACCCGAGGAGGCACACATCCGTCTGGCCAACCAGCAGGAGGGAACGCAAGCGGCGCCGCGCGCCCGGCGTCGATCACCCTCTACAGCACACGTGGGCCCTTCTGCTGCACACGTGGGCCCGATAGGTGGAGCATGGGCAGGCCCTCCCATGCTCCACCTATCGGGTTATCGTGCTCACCAAAGGGGTTAACGTGCGCGCGCACGGCCCCGCCGAGTTCCTTCGCAGATAACAACTCCCCGCGATGCCCCGGCTATCCCCACAATCGCGACGCAAAACCAGCCTCTCGGGTACAAGCCAGCCCCTCGGCAACACTCCAGCCCCGCGGCGAGAAACCACAATCGCAGCAACATTCCAGCCCCGAGGCACGCAGTACTCTCCTGTAACCCCCGAGTCAGGAACGCGAGTACCCGCCGCTGGCCGATCCCGCACACCGACACGCCCGAGGCGGCGAACACGGCGATCACGGCCGACACGCTCGAGGCGGCGAACGCAGCGAACGCAGCGAACGCGGTGGGGGCGGGACCAAACGGTCCCGCCCCCACCTAGCACCCAGACGACGTGTCAGCCGTCCAGGCCGCGCTGGGCACGCACTTGCCGAGTAGCGCAGACAAGGTTGTCCAGCGACGCCTTCGTTTCCTCGTAGCCGCGGGTCTTGAGTCCGCAGTCGGGGTTCACCCACAGGCGTGAGACCGGAACGGCGTTGGCCGCCAGGCCGACGAGCGCGGCGAGCTCCTCGACGCCGGGCACGCGCGGGGCGTGGATGTCCCACACGCCCGGGCCGATACCATGATCGAAGCCGGCGTCGGCCAGCTCGGGCACGACCTCCATCTTGGAACGTGCCGCCTCGATCGAGGTCACGTCGGCATCGAGCCCCTTGATGGCGTCGATGATCTGGCCGAACTCCGAGTAGCACAGGTGAGTGTGGATCTGCGTGTCGGGACGCACGGAGGAGGTGGCCAGCCGGAAGGAACCCACCGACCAGTCCAGGTAGTCGGCGTGGCGGTCGGCGTCCAGAGGCAGGAGCTCGCGCAGGGCAGGCTCGTCGACCTGGATGGCGGCGATTCCGGCTGCCTCGAGATCGCTGACCTCGTCGCGCAGTGCCAGGCCGATCTGGTCCGCGATCTCACCCAGCGGCAGGTCGTTGCGCGGGAAGGACCACGCGATGATAGTGACCGGGCCGGTGAGCATGCCCTTGACGGGCTTTTCGGTCAGGGACTGGGCGTAGCTGGTCCACCCCACCGTCATGGGTGCGGGACGCGAGACGTCACCCCACAGGACGGACGGGCGCGTGCATCGCGACCCGTAGGACTGCACCCACCCGTTGCGGGTCGCGGCAAAGCCGTCGAGTAGCTCCGCGAAGTACTGAACCATGTCGTTGCGCTCGGCCTCGCCGTGGACGAGAACATCAAGCCCCAGTTCCTCCTGGAGAGAGATGACGGAGGCGATCTCCTCACGCATGCGCGCCTCGTAGTCCGCGTCGGAGAGTTCGCCGCGCGCGTTCTGGGCGCGCGCCTTGCGAATCTCCGTGGTCTGCGGGAAGGAACCGATCGTGGTCGTGGGCAGCGGGGGCAGGTGCAGGCGCTCGGCCTGGGCGCCCTCGCGCTCTAGGTAGGGCTCGCGGGCGCGGTCGGCGTCGGTCAGGGCGGCGGTGCGGCTGCGCACCTCGGGTCGCACGACGCCGGGGGCGGCGGCGCGCTGCTCCAGGACGCGCGCGGCCTCGGCGACCTGCGCGTCGATGGACTCCCAGCCCTGATCCAGGCCTCGGGCGAGGGTGACGACCTCGACCACCTTCTGGTCGGCGAAGGCGAGCCAGGCGTGCAGGTTCTCGTCCAGGGTCGCGTCGTCCCAGGTCTCCAGGGCGGTGTCGTGAGGAACGTGCTGGAGGGAGTTCGACGTGGCGACGGTGACGCGGGCGGCACCCAGCCCCTGGGCGCGTGTGAGGGTGTCGCGCAGGGCGGCCAGATCCGCCCTCCAGATGTAGCGACCGTCAACTGCGCCGACCACCAGGGTGACCCGCGACAGGTCCGCGCCTTCAGGAAGACGACCGCGCAGCGTATCCACGTGGATGGCCTCGACCCCCGTGCCCGCCAGGGCTCCGAGCGCGTGGGAGGCGTCGCCGTAGGGAGTGGCGAGCAGGATCTGAGGACGTTCCGTGGCGGCTGCCAGGCGCTCGTAGGCCCGAACCGCAAGCTCTCCCAGCTCGGCGCGGGTACGCGAGAAATTGTCGGAGGTCAGGGCGGGCTCGTCGAGCTGAACCCAAGGGGCTCCGGCCGCGTGCAGGGAGGCCAGCGCCTGCGCGTAGGCGGCCACGGCCTCGTCGATGCGAGTGAGCGGATCGAAGTCGGGGGTGGCCGGGTCGGCCTTGGCCAGCGCCAGGTACGTGACGGGGCCCACCAGGACGGGCCGGGTCACGTAGCCCCACCCGCGGGCGTCCGCGAAGCGGCGGGTCACGGTATCGTCGGCGAAGCGCAGGGGCGTGTCGGGGCCGATCTCGGGGACGAGGTAGTGGTAGTTCGTGTCGAACCACTTCGTCATCTCTTCGGGGCCGACCTTGTCGTCGCCTCGGGCGAGCGCAAAGTACAGGTCCAGCCCCCGCCGTCCCTCGAAACGCGGGGGGATGGCGCCCAGGAGGATGGTCGAGTCCAGGACCTGGTCGTACAGGGAGGGGGCGTCGGCCAGGGACGCGTCGGAGGCACCCAAGCCGAGCTCCACCAGTCGGGCGAGGTTCTCCCGACGCAGGTTGTTGGCCGCCTCAAGCAGTTCGGCGTCGTTGATGCGCCCGGACCAGCGCGCTTCGAGGGCGCGCTTGAGCTGACGCTCGCGGCCGATACGCGGGTAGGCCAGGATCGTGGCGGTGGGGAACTGCGCGGGGGCAGCGGACATGGTGTTCTCCTTGGGTGTGCTACTCGTGCGGCGCACGCGGGCTGTGCCCGCACCCGGCCGCGGGGTGGTTCTGTGTGGGGAAGGCTCTCAGTTGCTCACGTGCAGGGACGAGGCCGTGGGCTGCCTGGGGTCGGGGGTCACTCCCATGAGGGCGAGGATGTCGAGGACGGGTTTGGCCCTGTTAAAGGTGAAGAGGTGGACCCCGGGTGCTCCCGCGTCGAGGACGGAGTGGATGAGCCGCGACCCGAAGACCGCTCCAAACTCGTCTCGCGCGTCCTGGTGGGGATAGTCGGCCAGCGTGTTGAGCAGGCAGTCGGGGGCTTCGATGCCGGTGAGGTCCTGGACGCGCAGCAGTCGCGCCGGGTCGGTCGCCGGCAGGATGCCAGGAACGATCGGGATCGTGACCCCGGCGCGGCGGGCGCACTCGACGAAGGAGGCATAGACCTCGGCGTCCCAGAAGAGCTGAGTGATCGCGAAGGATGCGCCTGCCGCCTGCTTGACGAGGAGGCGTTCGACCTCCTGCTGGGGGGTCGTGCCCGCAGCGGGGTTGCCCGCGGGGAAGGCGGCGACGGCGATCGTGAGAGGCTTAAAGGCCGAGCGCAAGGCCTCTCCCGGGTGCGCGTCGCAGCGGCGCTTCTCGACGGTGCGGATCAGGTGGATGAGCTCGGTGGCGCTGGCGACGCCGCCGGGTCCGGGTTCCCAGTCCTCCTGCCCCACAGGGGGGTCTCCGCGCAGCGCCAGGAAGGTGCGCACGCCCGACTCCAGGTAGTCGTGGACGGTCGAGACGACCTCGGACACGGAGTTGCCCACGCAGGTCAGGTGCGCGATCGGCTGGATCGGCGTGTCTCGCACGAGGCGCTGGACCGTCGAGCGGGCATTGTTGCGGTCCTTGCCGCCCGCTCCGTAGGTGACGGACATGAAGTCCGGTCGAACCTGGAGGAGACGGTCAACCGTGTCCCAGAAGGATGCTTCGAGGGAAGGCTTTCGCGGGGGCATGACCTCGAAGGACAGTAGCGTGGGCTCGTGGTCGTGGGTGCAGGGACAGGCGTAGTCGTCGTCAGAGAAGGGCACGATGAAACTCTCGGTTGGGGCTCCCTCCCGCCGCGCTGCGCGGTGCGCAGAGTCGATCGCGGGGCGAGCCTGGCGAATGGCGGACGGCTTCGTCAGTCGCACATTCGGGCACGAATAGACCCGCACATGCAGTGGCAGACATGGGTTCGTGCGTTCATGGCACCCAGTATGCTCATCCGCGCCTGCCCCTCGCACAGGGGGTCCGCGCATCGGGCGAATGTGACAGCCGCGTCTCGGCGACGATTCGTGCCGGGGAGGATTCGTGCCTGGGTGGACTCGTTCCTGGGTGGCGCCTCCGACAGGACTCGAACCTGCAACCTCGGGATTAGAAGGCCCTTGCTCTATCCATTGAGCTACGGAGGCGTGGCGCGGTGCGCCGCCTGCAAGACTAGCGGAGGTTAGCGCGCCTTTCCACTGCCGCGCCCAAGCAGGAACGCGAGGAGCGGGAACAGGAGCACGGACATCGCGCCGGCAACAACCAGCAGGGAGGCGAGCCACGAGGGCAGGACGCCCGTCGAGACGCCCAGCTCGGTAACGGCGACGATGATGGGCAGGCCCGTCGCCCCGTACAGGCCAACGCGCGTCGCGTCCGTCCAGCCGACGCGCTCGATCGATCCGTGGAAGCGTTCGAGAAGGACGATGGGTGCGCCGCGCACCACGAGGATCGCGCCAACGAAGGCGACGAGCAGGAACGGGTAGCCCGCGACGGCACTCAGCGAAATGTTCATACCCGAGGTCACGAAGAAGATCGGAATCAGGAACGAGAAGCCGAGGGTGCGCAGCTCGCCCTCGACCATCGTGAAGTTTCCGGGCGCCAGCGCGCGCACGATGATGCCGGCCGCGAATGCGCCGAGCACCATGTCCAGCTCCATGACCGCAGACAGGGCCATGAGGCCAGTGAGGACAACCATGACGACGCGCATGAGCGTCTTTTGCGAGGTCTGCGCCCCGTGCAGGATCGTCCGCCCGAACGCGGGATGCTTCAGAATGAAACGCGTCGGAATGGCGACGGCGACAACCGACGCCACCGCGAACACGAGCAGAATAATCGCCGAGGCCCAGGGGCTACGGGCGGAGAGCAGCAGCGACATAGCGATGATGGGGGCGAGCTCGCCGACGGCACCATGAACGAGAACGGCCTTGCCGATCGTGGTCCCCATGACGCCGGCTTCCATGAGGATGGGCAGGAGGGTGCCCAGCGCCGTTGAGGTCAGCGCGATCGCCAGCGCGATGTACGTGGCTGCGGAGACCCCGGTGGTACCCGACGCGGCGACAGCAGCCCACGACACGGCCAGGCCGATACCGAAGCACACCAGCCAGGTGAGCAGCGAGCGCCGACCGGCTCGCCCGTGGACCTCTTGCACATCGATTTCGGTGCCCGCGATCAGGAAGAGCATGCCCATGCCGACCTCGCGGAACAGGGAGATCGGCTCGGTAACGGATGCCAGTCCGAGAACGCTCGGCCCGACAAACACGCCGAAGATCAGGAGCCAGACGACGTCAGGCACACGCTTGTGGGTGAGCGACGAGAGCAGGGGTGCGAGGGCAGCGGAGGCGGCGATCAGGAAGAGAGAGACGATGGCTCCCTCGGTGCCTTCGGTCGTGGATGCGGCGACGAGGCCGTGGCCCACTCCCCCGCTCGCGGCGAGGATAGTCATCGGCAGGCTCATGAACGTTCCTTCTCGGGTTCTCTCATGGGGTGCGCGCCGCCGACCACAGGGGCAGGCGACTCGCTCTCAGCGAATTGCGGGCATGACAAAGGCCCGGGACGACAAGTCCCGGGCCCGTGTGTGGAAGCGAGGTCAGCCCTCGACGTCCAGGAGGCCGTTCTTGTAGGCCTTGGCCAGGCGGCGGGGCACGCGGATCTCACGGCCGGCAACCTTGACGGTGTTCAGCTCGGTAAGATCAGCCTTCCAGGTAGACCGGCGGGTGCGGGTGTTCGCACGGGACATCTTGCGCTTGGGAACTGCCATGTCTTACCGCTCCTCTTCTTTCTCGACGACTATTCTGATCGGTGCGCCACGCGGGCGCACGGCGACAACCCGACAAGACTACCACGAACAGCGCGCTCAAGCACATCGCGATGCCTTCCGTGCCTGCGATCCTGGTTACAGACGGACATGCTCTTGCTCTCGTTAGACTGGGCGCATGTCCGTTCTTCGCACGCTCGCCTCCGGCACTCTCCTCACCCACGAGATCGAGATTAAGCGTTCCCGGTTTATCACGACGCTCGCCAGGACGGACACCCCCGAGGAGGCACGCGAGCTCATCGACGCCGTCAAGTCCGAGCACCCGCAGGCGCGCCACAACTGCTCCGCCTACCTGATCGACCCGCCGGACGCCGCTCCACTGCAGCATTCGTCGGACGACGGCGAGCCCTCAGGCACGGCAGGTACTCCCATGCTCGAAGCCCTGCGCGCGTCCGACACGTGGAACGCCACTGCCGTCGTCACGCGATACTTCGGCGGGATTCTCCTGGGCGGAGGCGGCCTCGTGCGCGCCTATTCCACGTCCGTCTCCGAGGCCGTGGCTCGCGCCCCCATCGCCTACCTCGTCGGGCGCGACGTCCTCGAAACCCAGCTGGATCCCGGGGACGCGGGTCGCATCGAGTCCGAACTACGAGCCCGCGGGGCCACGATCGTGGACACGATCTGGGGGGCCGACGTCACGCTGCGCATTGCGATCGATCCGAGCGACCGAGACGCCATTGACGCATGCCTGGCCCAGGCCTCGTCGGGTGTCGCAAAGTTTCGCTACGTGGAAACACGGCGAATTGAACTAGACGAGGCTCCGAGCGCGGGATGACAATTCAGGGGTACACCTGCCTATGGAAGGACCCCTCATGGCTCGCGTTGCCTCCACCGTTGCCGATCTGATCGGCGCCACCCCCCTCGTCCGCATTAACCACGTGGCCGGCGACGGCGTCGACGTGGTCGCCAAGGTCGAGGCTTTCAACCCCGCCTCCTCCGTGAAGGACCGTATCGCCCGCTCGATCATCGACGCAGCCGAGGCTGCGGGTGCCCTCGCCCCCGGCGGCACCATCGTCGAGGCCACCTCCGGCAACACGGGTATCGCCCTGTCGATGGTGGGTGCTGCTCGCGGCTATAAGGTCGTCATCGTCATGCCCGCCTCGATGTCCGTTGAGCGCCGCGCGATCGTGCGCGCCTTCGGCGCCGAGCTGGTCCTCACCGACCCGAAGGGTGGCGTCTCCGCCGCCGTCGCCGAGGCCGAGCGCATCGCATCCGAGCGTCCCGGTGCCATCATCGCCTCCCAGTTCACCAACCCCGCAAACCCGGCCGCCCACGTGGCGCACACCGGCGAGGAGATCTGGGCCGACACCGACGGCCAGGTCGACGTGTTCGTCGCCGGCGTCGGCACGGGCGGAACGATCTCGGGCGTCGCGAAGGTCCTCAAGGAGAAGAACCCGAACGTGCGCGTCATCGCCGTGCAGCCCGCCGAGTCTCCCCTGCTGACCGGCGGCACCCCCGGCCCGCACGGCATCCAGGGCCTCATGCCCAACTTCGTGCCCGAGACCTACGACGCTTCCCTGGTAGACGAGGTCATCTCAGTCGAGACCGCCAAGGCACTCGAGTTCGCTCGCCGCGCGGCCGCCGAAGAAGGCCTGCTCGTGGGCATTTCCTCGGGCGCTGCCCTGGCTGGTGCGGCCGCCGTCGCCGCCCGTCCCGAGCTGGCCGGCACAAAGATCGTCACACTTCTGCCCGACACGGGTGAGCGTTACCTCTCGACCGCGCTGTTCGCCGGCCTCGAGGACTGATCTGCCGCAGTTCACGCGCTAAGGTGGCCTCGGATGGAATATCCGGGGCCACCTGTGCGTTCCCGACCCAGACGACCATCCAGGAGGACCGAAGTGAAGCTCACCGTACGCGCCCTGTCGAAGACCCTATCAAGCGCCCTACCCACCAAAGCGCTCGGGCTCTTCCGCGAGGACCTTGTGACGGCTCAGCGCCGCGATCCTGCGGCCACCTCCGCCCTGGAGATCGCCCTGACGTACCCGGGCGTGCATGCCCTCTGGACCCACCGCGTCTCCCACGCCCTGTGGACACATGGCGCGCGAACCCCCGCACGCGTCTTGTCTTCCATGGCCCGCGCCATCACCGGCGTGGACATCCACCCCGAGGCCACCATCGGGCGACGGGTCTTCATCGACCACGCGACGGGTGTGGTCATCGGACAGACGGCCGAGGTCGGCAACGACGTCGTCATCTTCCACGGAGTCACTCTCGGCGGCGTCGCCATGACGCCGGGCAAGCGCCACCCCACCGTCGGAGATCACGTGATGATCGGCGCCGGCGCGAAGGTCCTGGGCCCCATCACCGTGGGCACCGGCGTCAAGATCGGCGCGAACGCCGTCGTCGTCAAGGACGTACCCTGCGGGACCGTCGCGATCGGCGTGCCCGCGCGCCTGCTCCCCAAGCCCGAGAAGGACACGCGCGACCGCGACCTGATCGTCGATCCCAACTACTTTTTCGAGGAGCCCGCCCTCTACATCTGAGGGATATTCGCCCTCGTCACCGGTGGTCTGTGAGAATCCGTTCAAGAGCCGTGACAAAGTGAGCGCCCTCACCTATAGTTGGTTTATGGAAGCTCGAACTCTACATGCCCCACTGGACGCGTTGTCAGCGGCGAATCGCCCCCAGGGTATTGAGATCGCCACGCTCACAACATTCGACATCCCCGCGCTCGCGGTGCTCACCCTCGAGGCGTACGACGACGACGTCACGCCTGAGGCGCTCATGGAAACCTCCGAGGAACTACGCCTGACATTCGAGGGCGCATTCGGGGCGACCACGGAAGACTCGTTCATCGGCGCGTGGGACGGGGGGACGCTCGTCGGGGCAATCCTCGTCGTGCGTGAATCCCCCTGGGATGATGCTCCCGACGGGCCTTTCGTGGTCGACCTGATCGTCGCCCCCGATTACCGAAGGCGCGGCATCGCGACAGCCCTCGTCTCCGAGGTCGCCACGCGCTGCTCGCAGTGGGGATTCGATTCCCTCGCCCTGCGCCTCGACAGGCGTCACGGCGGAGCCCGCGAACTCTACTCGGTTCTCGGATTCGAAGAGATCGCCTGACATAGGGCGGGGAGTGCGAGCCTGTCGGCGCGCACTCCTCTGACGCGTGTTCGCGCGCTCAGCGCTGGCAGGACGGACACCAGAACAGGCGTCGGTTCTGCATGAGCGCCTCGCGAATCGGCGTCCCACAGCGCAGGCACGGCCGGTCCGTACGGTGATACACGTACCAGCGCGAGGCCTCCTCGTCCCCCTCGATCGGAGGATTGGGGGCCTCCTCCGGGTCCATCGTGTCCAGGCGACCAGCGGCCAGGCCGCGGTTCATAAGGTCGCAGATGAGGACCCACAGCTCGCGCAAGCGCTTGACGGAGATGTTGGCGCCCTTACGGTGAGGCGAGATGCCCGCGAGGAACAGGGCATCGGCGCGGTAGATGTTGCCCACGCCCGCGATGATCGACTGATCCATGACGATCTCGCCGATCGCGCGCTTCTTGGAGTGGGCGACCTGGGCGAAACGTTCCATGGCCTCGGCGTTGGAGCGCGCCCCGGCGTCCAGGGGATCCGGGCCCAGCTTCGACTCGGCGGAGATGCGTTCCTCATCCGTGATGAGATCGCAGCGGTTGGGTCCGATCAGGTCAGCGACCGCGTGGTCGTTATACACGCGTAGGCGCACGGCACCGACCGGCTCGGGCGGCTGCCACTCCCCCACCTTAGCCTCGCCGAAGCCCGCGCCCCAGCGGGTCTCAGAGTGGCCGTTCCACTCCCCCTTTTGGACGTTGGGGATACGGTGAGCAACGCCGTGGCCCTCGTCGACGACGGTCTCATCGCCGTTGAAACGCCACCAGCCGTACAAGCCCAGGTGGATATGCACCCAGCGGTCCGGCCACGGGGCGTCTTCGCCGAGGATGGGTTCCCCACTACCGGCCGCGGCGCCCTCGAGGAGGGTCACCCCGGCCTCGTACGTCTCACCTTCAATGGGCGGGACGAACCCAATGAACATGTGCTTGCCGTGCACGCGCACCCGCTGCATGACCCAGCCGTCGAGGAGGGCCGCGGAGGAGGCAAAGCGCCCCTGCGGGGACGAGGCCGAGACGATACCCCCGACGAAAAGCTCGTCGAGGGTACCGGCTAGGCGACGGACTGCATCGCCTTCAGGCATGCGACCTCACTTCTTGACGACGACGTTGACCAGCTTCGGCGCGCGGGCGATCACCTTGAGGGGTTCCGCGCCGCCGAGGGCCTTGACGATCGGGGCCTCAGCCAGGGCAGCCGCGACGAGGTCCTCTTCGGAGATCGAGGGGGCAACCTCGATACGGGCCTTCACCTTGCCGTTGACCTGGACGACGGCCGTCACCGTGTCCTCGACCAGCAGTGAGGCATCCTCGACGACCGGGAAGGGCTCGCGGGCCAGCGAGGACTCGTGACCCAGGCGGCTCCACAGCTCCTCGCACAGGTGCGGGGCGACCGGGGCGAGCATGAGGATCAGGGGCTCGATCGCATCGCGCGGGACGGCGTCCAGGCTGGTCAGGTGGTTGTTCAGGACGATCAGCTTGGAGATCGCGGTGTTGATGCGCAGGTTCTCGTACTCTTCGGTGACCTCGGCGATCGTGCGTGCCACGAGGCGACGCGTCTTGTCGTCCGAGGGCGCATCGGACACGGTGACCTCGCCGGTCTCCTCGTCGACGGCGTTACGCCACAGGCGCTGGAGGAAACGCTGAGAGCCAACGACCGCGCGAGTCTCCCACGGACGCGAGAGGTCGAGGGGACCCATGCTCATCTCGTACACGCGGAAGACGTCGGCACCGTAGGCGTCGTACATCTCGTCGGGCGTGACGATGTTCTTCAGGGACTTGCCCATCTTGCCGTACTCGCGGCCCACGGGCTCTCCCTGGTAGGTGAAGCCGTGCGTCTCGTCGCCCTCAACCTCGTCGGCGGGCACGTACTGGCCGCGCGCGTCGGTGTAGGCGTAGGCCTGGACGTAGCCCTGGTTGAAGAGCGTGTGGTAGGGCTCAGAGTCGGGAACGTGTCCCAGGTCGAAGAGGACCTTCTGCCAGAAGCGGGCGTAGAGCAGGTGCAGGACCGCGTGCTCGACGCCGCCGACGTACATGTCGGTGCCGCCGCTGACCTTGCCTTCGCGCGGGCCCATCCAGTACTCCAGGTTCGCCGCGTCCGCGAAGCGCTCGTGGTTGGTCGGGTCCGTGTATCGCATCTCGTACCAGCACGAGCCGGCCCACTGGGGCATCGTGTTGGTTTCGCGGCGGTAGCGTTTCGGTCCGTCACCCAGGTCCAGGGTCACGTTCACCCACTCCTCGGCGCGCCCCAGCGGGGCCTCGGGCGAGGATTCGGCGTCGTCGGCGTCGAAGGTGCGCGGGCTGTAGTCGCTGACCTCGGGCAGCTCAACGGGGAGCATCTCCTCGGGCAGGGCGTGCGCCACCCCCTCCTCGTCCCACACGATCGGGAAGGGCTCCCCCCAGTAGCGCTGCCGGCTGAACAGCCAGTCGCGCAGGCGGTAGGTCACGGTGCGGCGGCCCAGTCCCTTGCCCTCCAGCCAGGCGGTCATCGCGGCCTTGGCCTCGTCCTTGCCCATGCCGTTCAGGTCGATCTCGTCGTTGGCGGAGTCGACGGCCACGCCGTCACCCGTGTACGCGCCCTCCTCCAGGTCGTGGCCGTAGGGGTCGGAAGCGGGGCCGATCGTGCGCACGACGTCAAGGTCGTAGGCGCGGGCGAACGCCCAGTCGCGGTCGTCGTGGGCGGGAACGGCCATGATAGCGCCGGTTCCGTATCCCCACAGGACGTAGTCGGCGACGAAGACCGGGACCGCGCGCCCGTTGACGGGGTCGATGCCGAAGAGGCCGGTGAAGACCCCGGTCTTGGTGCGTTCCTCGTCGGCGCGCTCGGCTTCGGACTTCGCCGAGGCCTGGGCGCGGTAGGCGCTCACCGCCTCCTTCGGGGTGGCGGCGCCGCCCGTCCACGCTTCCTTCGTGCCCTCGGGCCAGGAGGCGGGCAGGGTGAGTGCAGCCTCGTCGTCTCCGTCGCCTCCAGCGGTCCCACCCAGGATCGGGTGCTCGGGGGCGACGACCATGAAGGTGGCGCCGAAGAGGGTGTCGGGGCGCGTCGTGTACACGTCGAGGGAGTCGGCGCCGGCGCCGACCTCGCGCGCGCCGGGCACGTCGAATCGGACGGTCGCGCCCTCGGAACGGCCGATCCAGTTGCGTTGCATGGTGCGCACCTTCTCGGGCCAGTTGATCGTGTCAAGGTCGTCGGCAAGGCGCTTACCGTAGGCGGTGATGCGCATCATCCACTGGCGGAGGTTGCGCTTGAAGACCGGGAAGTTGCCGCGCTCGGAGCGCCCTTCCGCCGTGACCTCCTCGTTCGCCAGGACGGTGCCCAGGCCGGGGCACCAGTTGACGGGGGCCTCGGAGACGTACGCGAGGCGGTAGGAGTCGACGACCTTCGCCTGCGCGACACGGTCGAGAGCGCGGTAGTCGGAGCCGTCCTCGGGGCGGATCTCGCCGGACTCAAGCTTGGCGATCAGCTCGGAGATGGGGCGCGCGGCGCCCTTGGAGCCGTCGGGGGCCGTTGCGGCGGGGTCGAACCAGGAGTTGAAGACCTGCAGGAAGATCCACTGGGTCCAGTGCACGTACTCGATGTCGGTCGTCGCGAAGGAACGTCGCGAGTCGTGGGACAGGCCCATGCGACGCAGCTGGCGGCGCATGTTCGCGATGTTCTGATTCGTCGTGATGGCCGGGTGCTGGCCGGTCTGAACGGCGTATTGTTCGGCGGGAAGACCGAAGGCGTCGTAGCCCATCGTGTACAGGACGTTGTCGCCCAACATGCGGCGGTAGCGCGCGAGCGTGTCGGTGGCGATGTAGCCGAGCGGGTGCCCCACGTGCAGGCCTTTACCAGAGGGGTAGGGGAACATGTCGAGGATGAAGTAGGGGTTGCAGGAAGCCAGCGGGCCCGCCAGGGCGCCGCTCGGGTTATCCGCGTGGAAGGTTCCCAGCTCCTCCCAACGGTCCTGCCACTTCGTCTCGATCTGGCCGGCGAGCTGCGCCGTGTAACGCTGGGCCGGAGCAGCCTGCGGATTTTCGCTCATGTGTGCGTTCCTCGCTTAAGGATGGGTCGCGTAACAATACTCTCCACCAGGGTAGTTCACCCCCGCCCGCCCCGCCGGACGCTCCCTCCTCCCACTGCGGGCCCGAATGGGTGACAATAGTCGCATGAGTACTGTCTTCGAGAACATCATCTCGGGCGTCTGGCCCGGCCGCTTCGTCTGGGCGGACGACCTGTGCGTCGCGTTCGCCACGATCGAGCCCACCTCTCCCGGGCACGTCCTCGTCGTCCCGCGCAGCCCCTACGAGGCGTGGACCGACGCCCCCTCGGACGTTGCCGCGCACCTGATGCAGGTTGCGCGCGCGATCGGCCGCGCCCAGAGGGATGCCTTCGGCGTGCCGCGTGCGGGCCTGGCGATCGCGGGATTCGAGGTGCCCCACACGCACCTGCACGTCATCCCCCTTCGCGACGAGACCGACATTCTCCTTTCCAAGGCCGCACCGGCCCCCGGCGAGGAGCTCGACGAGGCGATGAACGCCCTGCGCGAGGCCCTCCTCGCCGCCGGTCACGCGGCGCACGTCCCTCCCTCGATGGGGTCGGCTGCGCTCGCCTGATGCCCCGCCCGCAGCTGCGCGGCAACGGTCGGCGGCGCGTCAGGCTCCGACGATGGCACCCGAGGCCTGGGCTGACTCAAGCTGCACCATCGGGCCGTCTTCGACAGCCACGGTGATCGCCTCGGTCGTTGCCGCGACGACGACGACGCGGGCGCCGGGAACGAGCCCGGCGTCCTCCCAGGCGCGCAGCGCCTGAGGGTCGCGGTCGGGGAGGCGCTCGACGACGCCGCCGGAGCCGACCGCGAGCGTGCTCAGGGGGGCCCCGGAAACCCCGTCGCTGGTGCCATCCGCTCGCGGAATGGGGTCCCCGTGGGGGTCGCGCGTGGGGTAGCCCAGAACGCGGTCGAGCCGGTCGAGGAGCCGATCGGAGACCGCGTGCTCAAGGATTTCCGCTTCTTCGTGCACCTCATCCCACGAGAAGCCGAGGGCCTCGTGCAGGTAGGTTTCGAGCAGCCGGTGACGCCGCACCATGCCCAGCGCGACCGCGCGTCCCTCGTCGGTCAGGCGCACGCGCCCGTAGCGCTCGTGGACGACGAGGCCCTGGCGGGCGAGGCGCTGCACGTTCTCCGTCGTCGTCGAGGGGACCACCCCCATGTGCTCACCAATGTCCTTCGGCTTAACCCCGTCGTGCCCGGCTTCCTCGGCGCTCCACACGAGCTTGAGGATGTCCTCAACGACCGTTGAGTATTCGCTCGACGCCTCCGACATGGCTCCCCCTTTCGTCTGGGTTTCCATTGTAGGCGCGGCCGACCCCCGCGCCCTCCCGCAACGGTGCGGAAGCAGTCTCCGCGGGCACGCTCGCCGCGTTGCCCGCTTCGCCGCCTCGTGCGACATAGGACACGGGGAGGGCACATGAGTTGCACGCGTCGGCGCGCGTGTGTATATTGGTCTCTCGGTTGCAAAACCCCCGCGTCATTAGCTCAATTGGCAGAGCAGCTGACTCTTAATCAGCGGGTTGAGGGTTCAAGTCCCCCATGACGCACAGATAGCCGGTGGCCTTCGGGCCGCCGGTTTTTGTCATCTGCGGCGCCACTACCCTGCCCACATCCCCTTGTTTCGGGTTATAGGACAAAACGTGGATTATAGGACAAAACGTGTTGGTTTTGTGGTGATTTTTTGGCTTGTTGGTGCAGGAAAGCCGCTATTTTAGTTGGTCGTGCACGCCTCGTTCCTGCGCATACTGCATCGCGCCCAGTGCGCGGCCCCCTGAAAGCGCACGTGGGCCCAATAACTCGCACGTGGGCCCGACGATATGCGTGTGGGCATCGCCGCCTACACGCACATCTAGCGGTTGACGTGTGTATGTACGTATGAAGGGGTTGATGCGCGCGATCAAGGGCTAACGAGCGAGTGCGCAACGGGGCACATGGGGACCACCTGTACACGAGGACCGCGCCTGAGAGAACACTCCATCCAGGGCTGAGCTCGGACAAGACAATGTGCATTTTATCGACAACGTGCGTACTGGAAAACCATAAATTATAGCGTTTCATACGCACGCCAGCGATTGGGGAACATCATGAGGACAAGCCGGAGAGTTCTGGCTACGGGCGCCGGTTTGGCTCTAGTCGCTGCAGGTACCGTCACAATCTTTGTGCCTCGCAGCGCACAAGCCGATGCGGAGCCCTTCACTCTCTCACAATACGTCTCATCAACAAGCACGACTGTGTGCAATGCCACCCCTGTGATCACGACCTATCACGGTACCGTCATTGTGGACATTCCGGACACGACGCTTCTGGCAGGCCACGAGGCCGAAATCCGCGCTGCGGCTGCACAGGGACTCTCCCCGCATGACTCCGGCAGCAATAACAACCCCGATATCACACTGACCGTGAGTGTCCCCGATGCCGTCACGTTGGGGACGTCTCGCGCGAAATCTACCTCGTCCATGCTCGGCAACACCTCGTTCTCCCCGGGCGATGACCGCACACAGGTCACTGCGAACATTCAGCTCAAGGATCTGAGCTGGCAGCAGCTGCTCGATATCTACGATGCAGAGAAAGCCAACCCCGGCCAGCACACAATCAAGGTCCAGGTCCCCTATGCCGTTGGCACCACTGACCCCACGGAAGCTACTCGACTGGCCAGCGAACAGGTGACCGTGACAGGTACGTTCGACTTCTTCGCATCTCCGACCACCCCCGCTCAGGTTTTTAACTTCGACACGAAGACCCTGACGCTGGCGGAGTCGCCTACCGACTGCTTCGCGTCCGCACCGACCAGGATAAAGCGCTGGGTTGATGAAGAAGACGGCCACGACTTGCAGCCCCCGAAGACCGGACTGAACTTCTTCCAGCCCGCAGGAATTCCGGACTACGAATTCTCCACCTGGGAGCTTTCTTCGGATCGCCTGACCGGTATTTACAAGTACAAGAAGGTTTTCGACACTCTTCCGGTCAACGGTGATGACCCGACAATCGGCACCGATTTTAAGATCGGTACCGATGAGAACCCCCAACTCACAAGGAAGAGATCCACGCCGAGAATAAGAACTCGCTTCTGACGATCGAGAACGTCGTTCACCTGGACGACCTTCGCGGCGGACACATTGCGGATCGCCTCGAGAAATACGACGAGACTCCCACTGCTTGTGACGATATTGCGCTGAAGAATGCTCACTTGGGCTTCACAACGCAGATCACTCTTCCTACGCAGCTGAAGTTCTCTGACCCCTCGGCCATCTCGGTAACCGGGCTTCCCCAGGGCTTCTCAGCGAAGACCGTGGCAGTTGACGGACAGCCCGCAACCCTCACCGTTGACTTCGATAACCCCGATCAGATCACCACTATTGAAGCCCTCAAGGATGCGATGGCTGGGCTTCAGGGAGAAGCGGTGATCACCATGAAGAAGATTGCCTTCGCTGATTCCGCAACTGCCGATTCGGATTACACGATCGATCACCTCACGCAGGGAATCATCTCGGTTGATGTCGAGAAACAACTCGGCGCTATCGTCAGGCCCGGGTGGCCGTCACCCGCATGCCCTCCGACTATGGGCGACGACGACACTGTCGAACCGGCCGATCCTCGTTTTGTTGGTGGAACACTTTTCGATCCCCCACCGCCGGTTTGTCCTCCTTCGGGCATCCTTCTGAGCGCCGGGTGGAGGGTACCCATGATCGGCCCTTCTGCCGGGTGGGATGAAGCTACGCTCATGAAGCACCCCCTGAAGTACACGACCAGTGAGACGCATCCCTACGTGACACGACTGTCCTTTAAGCCGGGTCCGACGCCTACACCGACGACGGTCACACCCTCGGCTCCTCCCACGCCCGCAACGCAGCTCGCCAAGACCGGTGCTCTCACCGGCGAGGTGCTGATACTCGCTACCGTGACAGGCGCTATCGGCGCCGCGACAATGCGGAGGAAACGCTCGTCATTCGCGTTTCACAGCCCGAGGCGGGGGTGCCGGTCATCCACCGGCACCCCC
>ERZ773099.593-NODE-593-length-30336-cov-9.665401_pt1 | contig 30336 bp, 29 predicted proteins | sample MGYA00511120_ERZ773099 | MGnify/ENA primary metagenome ERZ773099 (study PRJEB29015, sample SAMEA2738012) | human oral metagenome | biome: human oral; feature: human-associated habitat; material: dental | place: China | collected 2104 ... | reverse complement strand
TCGGGGCCGAGCTGGCCGCGCACATCCTCGTGGCCGGGGGCCGGGCCTCCTGTCACGAGACGACGACCAAGGCGGAGTGCGTGGAAAAACTGCGCCAGGGGGTCTTTGTGTTCATGCGGGAGGGCTCCACGCAGAAGAACATGGCCGAGTGCATCCGGGCGGTCACCGAGGACGGCCTGGACTCGCGGCGGTGCATCCTCGCGACGGACGATATGGTGGCGGACGACCTCCGCAATCTGGGGCACATGAACGAGATCGTGAGGCGCACGATCCGCCAGGGCGTGGACCCGGTCGAGGCCATACAGATGGTGACCATCAACCCGTCCGCCTACTTCCGCTTCGAGGACCGCGGCGCCCTCGCCCCCGGAAAGCTGGCCGACATCGTCGTCCTGGACGACCTCTACGAGATGTCGGTCGAGGCCGTCTTCATCGAGGGGAAGCTGACCGCGCACAAGGGCAGGCTGCTCGTCGATCTCTCCCCCTACGTCTATCCCGATACCGTCAAGAACTCCGTCCGCAGGGCTCCTCTCTCGAAGTCGGACCTGGAGGTGCGCAGCGATGCCGCGCAGGTCACCGGAAACTGCCTCGTCGCCATCCCGGACCAGAACCTGACGGACGCCCTCAAGGTCACCCTGCCCGTCTCGGGCGGCGTCGTCTCGTGCGACCCGAAGGACGACGTGCTCTACATCGCCTGCATCGAGCGCTACGGACGCAACGGCAACATCGGCAAGGCGTTCGTCCGCGGGTTCGGGATGAAACAGGGGGCCATCGCGGAGAGCGTGGCGCACGATACGCACAACATCATCGTGGCGGGCGCGTCCCTCGAGGACATGGTCGCGGCGGTCAACCGGGTGATCGAGATGGGGGGTGGCATCGCCCTGGCCGACCGGGGCAGAGTCGTGGACGAACTGCGTCTGCCCGTGGGTGGCCTGATCTCGGACGAGCAGTCGGGCGAGGAGATGGCGGAGAGCATCAAGCGCCTGGCGGAAACCGCGCGGACGCAGCTCTCCTGCGCGATTCACGAGCCCTTCATGCACCTGTCCTTCCTGGCGCTCTCCACCAGCCCGAAATGGAAGATTACGGACAAGGGGCTGATCGACGTCGAGAACTTCCGGATCCTCCCGCCCATAGAAGTTTGACATTGTGATGTATCTTTTTAATTTTTTATGTTTTCTCATTTTTATCTTCCCTGTTAAAGAGCAGGCCGAACGATAGCGGGGCTGGAGGGTGTGTTATCGAGCCTGACGAACAAATCCTTCTGCTTCGCTATTAAGGACTACCTCCTTATATTTAAGGGGTTCATCAGGGAAAGCGAAGCTTATACAAGATTCCTTCAAGGGTGATAGGGATTATTTGGGACAATGAGTTTTTATAGTCCAGAGAATACGGAAAGGGGATTTGTACGATGAATAAAATAGCGAAATTGACATTGTGCTGTTTTATGTTCTTAGCGGCAGAAATCCTTCATGCACATGGAGCCAGTGGGGCAGTAAAGATTACTTATGGGCACGGCTTTATGCCTCATACTCCTCAGGCTAGGGCTGCGGAGGAATTTAAGAAACGGGTGGAAAAAGAGTCCGATGGGAGTTTGTTGGTGGATGTCTTTCCATCCGGACAATTGGGCTCTGCCAGGGAAATGTTTGAAAGCGTACAGATGGGGACGCAGGAAATCGCTCTTTTGCCCACAGCCAGAATCAGCGGTTTCAGCCCGACGTTGCAGATTTTCGACCTTCCGTTCCTGTTTCCGGATAAAAAGACGGCATACCGGATATTTGATGGAGAAGTTGGAGAGAAGTTGTTGTCTACCCTTGAAAATAATGGTGTAAAAGGGCTGGCTGTTTATGAGGATGGGTTTAAAAATTTTACCTGCAACAAGAAAATTGAAAAACTGGATAATTTTAAAGGACTTAAATTCCGGACGATGGAAAGCCCTATCATTATGGAGCAATTCAAGGCTTTGGGGGCCAACCCTACCCCGGTGGATTTCAGCGAACTTTATAATGCACTGCAGCAGGGGACTGTCGACGGTCAGGAAAATCCTTTGGTAACTATTGCCTCGGTAAAACTTTATGAGGTGCAAAAATACATGCTGCTCTCCAACCATGCTTATCTTGGCCATGTATTTTTGGTCAATCAAGACTGGTTCAATGGTCTGGATGATAAAGAAAAGGAAATAATTTCTCGTAATGCCAAGGAAATCGCCTCGTGGCAAAGGGAGCTGGTGGCCCAGGAGGAGATGGGGTATTTGGAGAAAATTAAACAGGGAGGAACTGTTGTCCTGGAGCTCTCTCAGGATGAAAGAGAGAGGATGCGGGGATGTATGGAAAACGTTTACCGCGCAGCAAAGGATATCGTGGGCGAGGAGTTATTGAATCTTGTGACCAATAGCATTGGAAAGTAGCAAAACAGGAACAGGTGAGGAAGTGGGGGCATGAGATTTGTCGACCGTGCAGCAAAATTTTTTCTGGCGGCGTGTCTGTTGTTTGCCGTGGCCTTGTTGTTCACCAACGTGACCTTGCGCTATTTTTGGAAATCTGCAATTTTCTGGGCAGAGGAAATGCTGCGTTACCTGATTGTGTGGATTACTTTTATCGGTGCTTCTATGTGCGTACAGGAGGAGTCTCATATCGGAATCGATGTTCTGTCGAACATTTTGCACCATAAGGGGAAACTGGTCCTGAAATTGATCCTGAATATTGTGGGCTTTTTTTTCGGGGTCGCATTTCTTATCGTTTCTTTTAGATTTATCCAGAAGGTCTACGCGATGGGGCAGGTCTCTGCAACGATTGGAAATGTCCCGATGTACATAATTTATCTTTGTTTCCCCATCAGTTTTTTTCTATACGCGTTGCAGTCCATGAACATGTTTTTGCGGCTGATGAAGCTTAGGAGACAGGAGGGAGGGCAGCTATGACGAGCGTTTTGTTTGCCTTTTTATTTGTCATGCTGGCGTTTAATATTCCTGTATTTATTGCGCTCACGGCTTCATCGGCCTTGGTGTTGAACGGTTTTACCTCAATCCGAACGGATATTGTCCTGCAGCGGATGTTTGCAGGTATCGATAAGTTTTCTTTAATGGCCGTTCCCTTTTTTATCTTTGCCGCCAATGTGATGAATCGAGGCGGCTTGGCGCCTCGTATACTGAATTTTGCCAATGCATTGGTGGGCCATAAGCGTGGGGGACTCGCCTATACCGTGGTGATCGCGTGCATGTTTTTAGGCGCCGTCAGTGGCTCTTCCCCTGCGACCGTGATAGCTATTTGTTCTTTAATGCTTCCGGTTATGATCGAAAATGGCTATGGACGCGGTTTTTCCGTCGGGCTCATTATGGCGGCCTCCTCCGTAGCCGTGATTATTCCGCCCAGTATCGGCATGATCGTATACGGTACGGTAACGGGAACTTCCATTGGAGAATTGTTCATAGCGGGTTTTTTGCCTGGAATCGTCTATGGTGTGGCTTTTATGCTTTATAGTGCCCGGTATACGCAAAAGCACAGCGTTTCTTTAAGACCTAAGGCTACTCTAAGGCAAATGTGGGATTCTTTTAAAAGCGCCGGATGGGCTTTGATTATCCCGATTTTAATCGCAGGAAGCATCTATGGAGGTTTCTGCACGCCTACCGAGTCGGCCGGTATCGTATCCGTTTACGCTATTTTGGTCAGCTGTTTTATCTACAGGGAGCTTTCTCTTGCAGACTTGGTAAATGTGGCTTATGAATCGGCCATAGGTACGGCTCAGGTTATGATTATATTGGCTGGGGCCAGCGTTTTTTCTTGGTTGTTGACTCGGCTCCAGGTTCCGGCTGCGTTGGCAAATATGCTGAGCTCCATAGCTCACAGCAAGGTTATGGTACTGCTTCTTATTAATGTGATCCTTCTGATTGCCGGAATGTTTCTTGATGCTGCGTCTATTCAGACTATTATGTCGCCATTGTTTCTTCCCGCAGCGGTACAGTTTGAAGTCAATCCCGTACATTTGGGGATTATCATGGTGGTGAATGGTGCTATTGGTATGTTTACCCCACCTTTTGGACTAAACCTTTTTGTTGCAGCCGGTGTGACCAAGATTCCCCTTAGCGAGTTGATGAAGACCGTTTGGATGTGGATTTTTATCAGTTTGACCGCTCTGTTGCTCATTACGTACATACCTCAGATCTCCATGCTTTTGCCTGACCTGCTCTTTAGAAAGTGAAAAAGGAGAGAACTCACCCATGCTGGATCGCCTGTTCAAGCTCAAGGAACACAACACCGACGTCAAGACGGAGGTCCTTGCCGGCATCACCTCGTTCATCGCCATGGCTTACATCATCTTCGTCAATCCTTCCATCCTCAAGTCCGCCAATATGGACTTCAACTCCGTCCTGATGGCCACCTGCATCGGCGCGGCCGTCGGCTGCTTCCTCACCGCCATCCTGGCGAACGTCCCCTTCTGCCAGGCCCCGGGGATGGGCATGAACGCGTTCTTCGCGTACACCCTCTGCGGGACCATGGGCTATACCTGGCAGCAGGGGCTCACGGTCGTGTTCCTGTCCGGCGCGATATTCCTGCTGATCACCATAACGCCGCTCCGCGGCAAGATCATCGCCGCCATCCCCAACGACATGAAGAACGCGATTACGGGCGGCATCGGCCTCTTCGTGGCGCTCGTCGGCCTGTTCAACGCCGGGATCGTACACACGACCGAGGCGGGCAAGCTCACCCTCGGCAACATCACCGCGGGGGCTCCCCTGGTCGCCGTGATTGGGCTCCTGATCGTCGCCGTCCTGGTCACGCGACGCGTGAAGGGCGCGCTGATCCTCGGCATCCTCGCCGCCACGGCCATAGCGGTTCCCCTCGGCGTCGCGACGCTTCCCAAGACCCTGACCCTCAGCGGCCTCTCCATGGAGCCCACCTTCATGAAGATGAGCTTCGACTTCAGCAGCGTGGGTATCGTCTCCGTCGTCACCGTCGTGGCGACCCTGGCCGTCTACAACACCTTCGACACCCTGGGGACCCTGATCGCCACCGCCACAAACGCCGGCCTGGTCGATAAGGACGGCAACATGCCCGGGTGCGACAGGGCACTGATCGCCGACGCCGGCTCCACGATCCTGGCGGGCTTCCTCGGCACCTCGACGATCTGCACCCTGGTCGAGTCCACCACGGGCATATCCGAGGGCGGCAGGACCGGCCTCACGGCCATCGTGTGCGGCGTCCTGTTCCTGCTGGGCATGCTGCTGGCCCCCGTCGCGGAGATCATCCCGGCGGCGGCGACCGCCCCGGCCCTGATCCTGTCGGGCACCATGATGGCGGGCGGGGTCCGGAACATCGACTGGAAGGATATGGAGATTGCAATTCCGTGCTTCCTGATCCTGGCTATCATGCCCTTCGCCTACTCCGTCTCGGACGGCATCGGGTTCGGCTTCATCTCGTACATCGTGATCAAGATCTTCCGCGGCAAGGCGAGGGAGGTCTCCCCCGTGCTCCATGTGCTGGGGGCTATTTTCGTCATCAAGTATCTGCTGGCCGGCATCCTCTGATCGCTGCCAATTGCCTGATCGCCGCCAATCGCCGCCGCGGACGATACCTTAAAAAGGGAGTCGTCGAAAGGAGTCGTCGAGATGAAGGACATCATCGTTCTGAAGGGACAGGTCGTATACGCCGAGTCCCCCGATAAGCTGACCGTGAGGCCCGACGCCTGTCTCGTGGCCGAGGATGGAAAGGTGTCGGGCGTCTACGACGCCCTGCCCGACGCCTACGCGGGCGTCCGCGTCGAGGATTGCGGGGACCGTCTTATCGTCCCCGGCTTCAACGACCTCCACGTCCACGCGCCCCAGTTCCCGAACCGGGGCCTCGGCATGGACAGGGAGCTGCTGCCCTGGCTGAACACCTACACCTTTCCCGAGGAGGCGAAGTTCAGGGACGAGGGCTACGCGAAGCGCGTCTACGGACGCTTCGTCCGGGAGCTCTGGAGGGTGGGCACGACGCGGGCCGTCGTCTTTGCCACCATCCACGTCCCATCCGCGCGGGTCCTCGCGGACCTGATGGAGACGGCCGGCCTGGGCGGGTACGTGGGCAAGGTCAACATGGACCGCAACAGCCCGGACACCCTCATCGAGCCGACCGCGGTCTCGCTGGCCGATACGGTGCGTTTCGTCGAGAGCTTCGGGGAGGGGACGGGGCGCGTGCGCCCCATCCTCACCCCACGCTTCGTGCCCACCTGCACGGAGGAACTGATGCGGGGCCTGGGGCGGATGGCGGAGGAGCGGGGGCTGCCCGTGCAGTCGCACCTGTCCGAGAACGAGGGCGAGATCGCCTGGGTCCGGGAGCTGCACCCAGAATCCCGGGACTATGCCTCCGTCTACGATGCGTTCGGGCTGTTCGGCCGGACGCCGACCGTCATGGCGCACTGCGTCCACGTCACCGACGACGAGATTGCGCTGATGAAGCGGCGGGGCGTCTACGTCGCGCACTGCCCGATCTCCAACCTGAACCTCTCGAGCGGCATCGCCCCGGTGCGGCGCTTCCTCGAGGAGGGCGTCAGCGTGGGGCTGGGGTCGGACGTCTCCGGCGGGCACAGGCTCTCCATAATGGACACGATGGCCTCCGCGGTCGAGTGCTCGAAGATGCGCTGGAAGTACGTGGACGGCAGGACGCCCCTGACGACGGCGGAGGTCTTCTACTGCGCGACGAAGGGCGGCGGGTCCTTCTTCGGAAGGGTCGGCAGCTTCGAGAGCGGCTATGCCCTGGACTGCCTCGTGATCGACGATACCCGCCTGAAGGACGAGGTCCGGCGTTCCCTCGAGGAGCGGCTGGAGCGCTTCATCTACCTGGGCGACGACCGGGAGATCGCCGCGCGCTACGTGGACGGCGCGCTCCTGCCCGAGCCGAAGGTAATTTAACTATTCTGGCGGCGCGGGACTGAATTGGATTCGAATTTGGAAAGGGGGTTATGACGATGCGTCTGATCGATCTCTCTCAGGAGATTTTTGAGGGCATGTCCGTCTTTCCGATGCACCAGAACACCTTTATTATGACGAACATGACCCACGAGGAGAACATGCGGAAGACCGGGAGCAAGACCCTGGGCTTCTCCGCGCGGAACCTGCTGATCAGCGAGCACTGCGGGACGCACACGGATGCGATATGGGAGTTCGAGCCCAGGGGAAAGACGATCGACGAGATGTCGCTGAGCTACTTCTGGGGCAGCGCCATCTGCATCGACGTCAGCTTTGTCCCCGCCAGCCGCTACATCGAGCCCGCCGACCTGGAGGAGGCCGTGAGGAAATCCGGGCAGGAGCTGCGGAAGGGGGACATCGTCCTTCTGTACACGGGGCACTTCGACGCGAACTTCGGGACGGACAGGTGGCAGACCGTCTATACGGGGCTCAGCTACGACGGCGCGCGCTGGCTGGCCGAGAACGGGGTCGTCAACGTCGGCGTGGACGCGCCGGCCATCGACCATCCCGACGACCTGGACTTCTCCGGACACCTGGTTTGCGGTCGCTACAATATGACCAACACGGAGAACCTCTGCAACCTGGACAAAGTCCTGAACAAGCGGTTTCTCTATTTCGGGCTGCCCCTCAGGATTCGTGCGGGGTCGGGGTCGCCCATCCGTGCCGTCGCCCTGCTGGACGAGGATTGATCTCCGCCCCGGCGCGCCAGGCGGTTCCGATGCTGGATTTGACGACTTAATGGGGGATTGGCGATGTCCATTTTGAAGGGGTACAAGTGCGGAACCGTCGAGGAGGCGCTCCAGGTGCTCTCCGAGAATCGCGGAAACGCCAAGGTCGTGTCGGGGGGGACGGACATCGTCATCGCGGTGAGACACCACAGGCTCAAGGAGGAGATCCTGGTGGACGTCTTCGGCATCCCGGAGCTCAAAAAAATTGAGCGGACGGGGGGCTTCTGGGAGATCGGCGCGGCGCTTCCCTTCTCCCACATCGCGGGAAGCGGCCTTCCCCCCAATCTCATCGGTCTGAAGAAGGCGTGCAACTCCGTCGGTTCCCCACAAATTCGGAACAGGGGGACGATCGGGGGCAACATCGCGAACGCCTCCACGGCGGCGGACACGGTTCCGATGATGGTGGCCCTCAGGGCCACCGCGGTGATCCGGAGCGTCGACGGGGAGAGGGAGACGCCGGTGGAGGAGATGTTCGACTCCAAGGAGAAGTGGCTGAAGCCCGACGAACTACTGGTGAAGGTGCGGTTTCGGGACCCGTGGAAGAACCAGTGCCTGACGAGCGCCAAGCTGGGGCTCCGGAAGGCCCTGGCCATCTCCAGGATGACCGTCGGGCTGTACCTGGAGGTCGGGGACGGCGGCGAGATTTCGGACGTGTCCGTGGCCAGCGGGGCCATCGGCAAGCACGCGATGCGCGAGCCCGACGTGGAGGCCTTCCTGAAGGGGGTCAGCATACGCTCCGAGGATTACTGGCGCGCGTCGGAGGCCTTCCAGGCTTCCTTGGACGAGCGCCTGAAGGGGCGGAGCAGCCTGGGCTTCAAGCGGGAGGCTATCGTGGGTATTATGGACGAGGCGTTATCCGACGCGCTGCGTTATTTTTATTTCGGGGGGGAGCGCGCGTGATGGAGGCGCGTATGATGGAGATAGACATCACGGTGAACGGCGAACCGCACCATGTGGAGGTCGACGGAAACATGAGGCTCATCGACCTCCTGCGGGACAAGCTGCGGCTCACCGGGACCAAGGAGGGATGCAGCGAGGGGGAGTGCGGCGCCTGCACCGTGATCCTGAACGGGGAGACCGTCGATTCCTGCCTCGTCATGGCCTTCCAGTGCGACGGGGACGAGGTGCTGACGATCGAGGGGCTGGAGCGGGATGGGGTTCTGCATCCCCTGCAGAAGAGCTTCATCGAGGTCGGCGCCGTGCAGTGCGGTTTCTGCATCCCGGGGATGATCCTGTCCGCCAAGGCGCTGCTCGACAGGAACCCCAATCCGACGCGGGAGGAGATTCGCCGTGGGCTGTCGGGGAACCTCTGCCGCTGTACCGGCTACAACAAGAGCATCGCCGCCGTGGAGCGGGTGGTGCGCGAGATGCGGGAGGTGCGAAAATGACTTTGAGGACCAATTTGAGGACCGTTGGAAAAAACGTCGTCAGGCTGGATGCCTATGCCAAGGCAACCGGAAGGGCCCTGTATCCCCAGGATATCTTCATGGACGGGATGCTCTACGGAAAGACCTTGAGGTCCTCCAAGCCTCACGCCCGGATCGCGGTGGATACGGAGGCGGCGGAGAGGACGGCGGGCGTGCTCAAGGTGTTCACGTACAAGGACGTTCCGTGCGAGAACAACCATGGGGTGCTCCTCAAGGACCACGAGGTCTTTGCCAGCGAGAAGGTCATCAGGATTGGGGAGCCCATCGCCTTCGTCGTCGGTGAGACGGAGGAGGCCTGCCGCGAGGGGCTGGGGAAGGTCCAGGTGGATTACGAGGAGCTTCCCGCCGTGTTCGACCCCGTCGAGGCCATGAAGGAGGGGGCCCCCATCGTTCATGGCGACACGAACCTGCTGTATCACTACAAGCTCCGGAGGGGGAACCTCGAGGAGGGCCGGGCGGCGAGCCGTGCGGTAGCGAGGAACACGTACCGCTCCCCCATGGTGGATCACGCCTTCATCCAGCCCGAGGCGGCGGTGGGCTACCTCGAGGAGGACGGGACCGTCGTTGTCGCCGTCGCCACACAGTACCCTCACTATGACCGGGAGGAGGTCTCCAGGAACCTGGGGCTTCCCGAGGAAAGGGTGAAGATCCTGAACACCGCGATAGGCGGGGCCTTCGGCGGCCGGGAGGACATCTCCCCCCAGATCCACGTGGCGATGGCCGCGATGTACTTCAATCGTCCCGTCAAGACCGTCTACGACCGGGAGGAATCCTTCCTGTCCCACTCGAAGCGGCACCCCATGGTCATGAAGTACGAGACGGGCGCCGATGCGGAGGGGTACCTGACCTATATGGAGGTGGAGATCGTGGGGGATTCGGGCGCCCATTGCTCCTGGGCCTTCAACGTGCTGCGGAAGGCCGGCGTCCACGCGTCGGGGCCCTACGTCATCCCCAACGTCAAGGTGGACTCCTACGCGGTGTACACCAACAACCCCTTCACCGGCGCCATGAGGGGCTTCGGGGCGACCCAGGTGCCGCTCGCGCACGAGCAGCAGATGGACATCCTCGCGGAGCGGCTGGGGATCAGTCCCCTGGAAATTCGGCTGAAGAACTGCTTCCGGCTGGGCTCCCAGACGGCCACGGGGCAGCTCCTCATGGAGAGCGTCCCGCTCCCGGAGTGCGTCTTCGAGGTGGAGGAGCGCTTCCACTTCAACGAGCGGTGGGGCTCGAACAATCACGTGGAGAGCCCCCGCTCGCTCGACAGGGCGGCCATGCGGAGGATCATGGAGGGCAAGACAAAGGACAAGATGGAGGGCGAGACGAAGGGCGAGACGCTTTCCGAGCCCCTCGAGGAGCTGGCCGTCTCCGTGGCAGGAGACGCGTAATGAAGAAACGCGGGGTCGGATTGGGCTTGACGTTCTATGGAACGGGGTACGGCAACGGGTTCCCCGACATCTCCCGTGCCGAGGTCGAGCTGCTCCCGGACGGGCGCGTCGGGATCCACACCGGCGTGACGGAGGTGGGGCAGGGCGGCAGGACGGTCATGACCCAGATCGGCGCGGAGGTCCTCCAGACGGACATGGAGTATTTCGTCCTGGTGCACGAGGACACCTCCCGGATGCCCGACTCGGGGACGGCCGCGGCCACGCGCCAGACCTACAATACGGGCAACGCCGTGAGGGTCGCGTGCGAAAAATTCCGCGCCGCCCTCTGCGAGAGGGCGAAGGAGGCGCTGGGGCTCAACTCCACGGTGGGGCTGACGGTCCAGGACGCCGCGGTCTTCATCAAGTTCTTTCCCGAAAAGCGCATCACCCTGAAAGAACTGGCGGAGCGGTACACGGGGGAGAACGCCATCAGCGTCAAGGACGAGTACGTCGCGCAGACGACGCAGATGGACGGGGAGACGGGGCAGGGCGCTCCCTATTGGCCCTACACCTTCAACGCCTGTGCCGTGGAGGTGCAGGTGGACACCCTGACGGGGAGGGTGGAGGTCCTCGACGCCGTGTTCGCCCAGGATGCGGGGAAGGCCGTCAACCCCCATCTCCTGGAGGGGCAGATGGACGGAGGGTTCGCCATGGGGCTGGGCTATACCCTGTTTGAGGACCTGAAGCTGGAGAACGGCGTGATGAAGAACGCCTCCTTCTCGAAGTACCTGATCCCCACGGCGTTGGACATGATCGACGTCGAGAACGTCATCGTCGAGGACCCCGAGTCGACGGCGCCCTTCGGGGCCAAGGGGATCGGGGAGCCGGTCATGCTGCCCATCGCCCCCGCGATCCTGAACGCCATCTACGACGCGGTGGGGGTGCGCATTCTGGAGCTTCCCGTCACCCCGGAGAGGATGCTCGCGGCGTTGAGAAAGGCCGGAAAGGCCCCCGAACGGGAGCCCGATCAGGTCTAGGAACGCCTCGAGCCTTCCGGATCATGCTCTGTATATGGTATTATTGTCCCATAAAAAGGAGACGATAATATGCCAAGAATTATTCCCATCAAGGAGCTGAAGGATACCGCCAGGATGTCCGATATGTGCCATGAATCCTCCGAACCGATTTACGTCACAAAAAATGGTTACGGTGACATGGTATTCATGAGCATGGAGACCTTTGAGGCGATGCGCCGTAGGGGGCAGATCTATCGTGAGCTGGAAATCTCTGAGCGACAGATCTCCGAGGGAAGGGTGAGGAGTGCCGAAGAAGCGCTCTCCGATGTGAGGGCGAGGTATGGTTTATAGGCTCGATATCCCGCAGTGGGTGGAACGGCAGATCGATGACCGGATTGGATATGTGGTCGGTATCCTGAAAAATCTCTCGGCAGCTGGCGCTATACTTGACGACATCGAGCTTGCTTACGATCATCTGAAAAAGATGGCCGAGGCATATGGATATTGTACCGATCCCTGTCTTCGAGCAAAGAACTATCGAAAAATCTCGCTGAGTAGTCACGATTACATTTTTGTCTACAAAGTAGAGGGCGATATTGTGTATTTGCTGGGATTCTTTCATATGCTGGAGGATTATCGGACGAGGCTGTAAATGCGGGGGCAGCAGCAACGATACCCGGGAAAACAGGAAAATTGGATGTTGGGGGCCAAGGGAATCGGGGAGCCGGTCATGCTGCCCATCGCCCCCGCGATCCTGAACGCCATCTACGACGCGGTGGGGGTGCGCATTCTGGAGCTTCCCGTCACCCCGGAGAGGATGCTCGCGGCGTTGAGAAAGGCCGGAAAGGCCCCCGAACGGGAGCCCGATCAGGTCTAGGAACGCCTCGAGCCTCCTTGGGTGCCAAACTCATGCTCTCTGCATAGGGGATTATTGTCCACTGGATCATCAAGTCAAATGCGATAAGTTACATTGTCCGGGAGCCCGGATTACGCGGAATATCCTTCCAGGGGCCACTGTCCAGACGGGTAAAGAGCATTTCCCGTAATCCGGCGCTGTCTTTTTTTCTCAGACACTCCAACAACTTATCGTGGAATGCGACCCCCATCTCCATCTGCCATTCCTCAAGGAGCCATCGATGGAGTGCACTCTGGATTTGAAAGGAAAAGTTCCGAAGCAACCTGCGTGTCCAAATACAATTATCCTTCGCCAAAGCATAAAGAGACGTATGAAATAACATCTCCTGCCTGGCGTACTTGAATGCTTTGGCCTCATTGGATTCGGAAAGCTTTGTGATAGAGCGCATTTCCTCATTGATTGCCTCGATTGGTGCGAGCTCCTCGTCATCGGGTCCACCCAAGGATAGAACTGACTCCAGTAAGTTGTATTCGAGAAGAGTTCTCAGTTTATTGATTTCAACAAATTCTTCCTCACGAAAATCCGCAACGAACCAACCCCTATATTGCTCTGACGCGACAAGCCCTTGTGCCTCGAGCTCTTTTAAGGCTTCTCGAATTGGGGCCCGACTTACCTGGAGTATCCGTGAGAGCGCTCTTTCATTAATCTGATCCCCAGGAGAAAGGCTCCTGGTCTTAAAAATCTGTGTCCGAAGGTATTGATCCACCAGGTCCTTCAATTTTCCACCATTGATATTTGCCTCCCCACTCTTGACCAACCTTTTCTTTCCTCCTTAGACGAAAGGAACTCTTTATTATGTTCTTATCTGATTATGTTCTTACCTGTCGGATTATTAATCCCAAAGATCAGACTAAGGGGTGGTAAGCCCCTTAGCCTGTCAGAATGCATCAGGGCTCGAGGGTAAGGTTACCCAGATAATTCAGACGCCCGTCGCAGAAATTTTCCAGTCCCACCAAATCGCGACGCGCACCATAAAGCTCATGCGGCACGGACAGAACAACCATCGGGTGAAGTTCGTCCAGCCGATCCCAAATCTTTTGAAAAAGCTCGTTGCGTTCGGCCCCGTCAATCGTAGCGTTTACCTTATCGATATTTTCGTCCACCTGCTTGTCATTGAGGAAGGTCCAGTTCGTCGAACCGATGCTCTTTGAGTGGAAAAGGGGAAGCCAGAACTGTCCGGCATCGCGGTTCGTCTGCATGCCCCAGGTGGTGATGATCATGTCAAAATCTCCGTCACAGACCTTGTTGTCGAAAATTCCGGTTTCGTAAACCTGTATGTCAACGGTAATCCCAAGCTCTCTCAACATCGATTGTACGACTGTGGCACCATTGACGTCCTCTTGAAAGTTACTGACCCATAAAGAAACTTTGAGTCCTTCGGGGCACCCGGCCTCTTTTAAGAGCTCTTTTGCCTTTTCCAGGTCGTAGGGGTACACCTTACTGTCGCTCGGCGTAAAGGTACTTGCAGGAAGCAACGGCCCCGCAGGCTGTATCGAATTACCCTGATAGACCACAGAATTATAGGCCTCTTTGTTGATCGCGTATTCCACCGCGAAGCGGGCCTTCGGGTTGTCGAAGGGTTTTTTGCGAGTATTGAACCCCAGATAGAACAGGTTGAGGCCCGGGGCCTTCACGACCTTTGTTTTTGAAAATTCGTCCAGGCGCTCAGCCTCGCTCGAGGGAACGGAGTAAATCATATCGACCTTGCCCGTTTCCAGTGCGATAACCCTGCTGCTGTCGTCCGGCAGAACCAGGATATGGAAGTCCTTGAAGTTGGCCTTATCACCATGATATTCATCGAAGCGTTCCAGGTCAATCCGTTCGCCCTTGACCCAGTTCTTAAATTTGAAGGGTCCCGTCCCCACAGGGTTGCGGAAATAATCCTTACCTGCGGCCTCGACAGCTTTCTTGTTGTAAATACTCGCGTAGGGGTGTTTCATGGATGCCAGCCATCCGCCCACCGGCCCTCTTGTTTTGACGATAACCGTATATTTGTCTATAATCTCGAGCCCATCGGGATCAATAGACCTTCCCTTGGAACCCGCGTGAACCGATTCGTTAGATGTAGCTCGTTTGAGGGAAAAAACTACGTCCTCTGCCGTCAATTCCTCTCCGTTGTGGAATTTGACACCTTTTTTAAGATAAAATTTGTAGGTTTGAGGATCCAGAATCTCCCATCTTTCCGCCAGAACGGGAACAAGCTCCTTGGTCTTTCCGTCCACGGTCACAAGCGGTTCATTGATATGTTTTGTGACGATGAAAGAAAGCGTGTCGACGGCTTGATGGGGATCAAGCGTCTTGGCATCTCCCGGAAGGCCCAGCGTGAAACTTTCCATCTCGGCACCAAAACTGGGGAAGCAGGTTATGAGGATAAATAATAAGGACAAGAATAACTTTTTCATAATTTCCTCCTTGATTTTTCAAAAAGAAATCTTTCCTGCCTTCCCCAATTCGTCGTGAACCACTCCCTGACGGGGCAAAAAACTTCACGAGAATCACTCAGCCCTTTTCGACGAACGGAAGGCAATCCGCACACACTCCTCAGTTGGCTCATCCTCTGCTCTGGATCTGGTCCCTGTCTATATCCGTTTGATTCAATCCCCCCTCTCAATTCCACTGTTTCAATGTTTCACTATCTGTCCTTTGTGCGAAGGGCATCCAGGGTCGCCGCTGCCAAAACCTCCATCCCTATGGGGATGGCTTTGTCGTCCACGTAAAAATCTATGGAGTGAGTGGGACAATGGGGACCCCCGCGAGTCCGGACCCCCAACCGGAACAACGTTCCCGGAGCCTTTTCCAGAAAATAGGCGTAGTCCTCTCCCCCCATAGCAGGGGAAGGAAGGTCGACAACCTGCTCGACGGATTCGATATCACGGCATACCCTTCGGACACGGTCCACCCACTCTTTGTCCACTCGAGTGGGGATCATTTCAGGCATAAATTGAACGGTAACTTTTGCACGCAGAGCCTTTCCAACATTTTCGGCCACCTCCTGGACCCTGCGATGAAAGAGTTCCTGGGTCGAGCGCTTGAGGTAACGGATGCTGCCATCCAATTGTACCGCACCGCCGATGTAGTCGTTGGATATGCCTCCCTCGATACGTCCAAAGGTCACCAAGGCACAGTCCGTCGGAGCCAGTTCTCTGGATCCCAGGCTCTGTAGGGTCGTCACGATAGTCGAGGCAGCCAGTATGGTGTCCACTCCAAAATGAGGATAGCCTCCATGAGCCTGCTTTCCCTCGATGATAATCTTGACGATGTCGACGCCCGAGGTCATCACGTCGTCCCGAACACCGATTTCCCCGACATAGATGTCGGGAAGCGCATGGAGGGCCAGCACCCCATCCACATGGGGATTCTCCATAACCCCAGCCTCGAGAAACTCGGAGGCCCCTCCCAACTGCTCCTCCGCGTGCTGGAAAAAGAACTTGACGCAGCCCGAGAACTGATCCCGTAGATCGGAGAGGAGCCAAGCGGTACCGAGGAGAATAGCCGCATGGGAATCGTGCCCGCAGCCGTGAAAAATTCCATCCCGTTTAGAGGCGTAGGGGACACCGGATTGTTCCTGGATAGGCAATGCATCGATATCGGCACGGAGCCCGACACAGAGCTTGGGTCCCTCTCCAGTACCCCAAAGTTCCGCAAAAACCCCTGTTTTACTTTTCCCTATGCGACGTATGGAAGTAATTCCGAAGGAGCGCAGCTTCTCCTCAATAAGGTCAGAAGTTTTAAACTCTTGAAAGCTCAGCTCCGGGTATTCATGGATCTGGTGGCGCCACCGGATGACCTCATCGGCGCACTTCCGGACCTTTTCCTTAAGTGCAGAACTCACATCGCTCTTCATAATTGCCTACTCCCTTCCCTAAAGTTACCCCAGAGTATATAACATCCAGGTACCGACGGTAAAAATTTTTTGAATAAACGGTACAAGGATTTATCCCGAAAGCCTTTCACCTATCCCTATCATTTCCGTCATCTTTTGCAGGTTCCCTGCCCTTGAGGAAGTCGACGGCCTGTTCAAAACACCTTCCGTCGGGGCAATAGAGCCTTAGAACCGTCACCTTACCTTCCTTGAGCAGAATCGTCCTTGTGGTTTTCCGGGGACAAACTTTATTCCAGCAGGCCCAGGGCACCGTCTTTCGGGCACTTTTTCCAGGACCCCATGAGCTTTTTACGGGGCCTTTTACCGCAAAGGCACGCCAATGAAAGCTCTCGCTCAGGGCCCCCCATCCTCTTCTCATACTCTCGCAATAGGCTCCTTCGCCGTCCAGGCGGCACAGCACAACATAACGATTTTGCAGGAACAGAAAAGCTACGGCAAAGAACACGGCCCACACCAGAATGACAAGATGGTTTGCCAGCCCTATTGCTCCCTTTATCTGCTCGCGTACAAACATCCCATCGATAAAGATTTGAAGCAGTCCGACGGAGAAAACGGTTAAGCACCACAAAAAAAAGGACAACTTTATGACGTCAAAAAGAACAATTGGATTGGTCCCAATAGGAACCCCCGCATACCAGCGAAGTGTCCCGGCATTGTCAGGATGCTTGTCCACCATCATAAATCAGCCGTCCCTCTCAATCAACGATTCCTTTCTGTGAAGTGACAGGAAACCCAATGTCCTGGCCGGACCTCGGTCAACGTGGGATCCTCACAGGAACAAATTTCCTGTTGATTGCGACATCTAGGGGCGAACCGGCATCCCCGTCTGGGATTAATCGGGCTTGGTACGTCCCCCTCCAGAAGTATCCGTTCCTTCTTTCCTCCCAACTCGGCCACAGGCACAGCTGATAGAAGAGCCTTCGTATAGGAGTGGAGCGGTTCTTCAAAGAGAACCGTATTGCTTGCTCTTTCCACAACCTGTCCGAGGTACATGACGGCAACTTCGTCGGAGACATATCTCACGACGCTGAGGTTGTGTGATATAAACAAATAGGTGTATCCTCGTTCCTCCTTCAGGTCCGCCAACAGGTTAAGAACCTGAGCCTGGATACAGACGTCGAGGGCGGACACGGGCTCGTCCAGGACAATGAATTCCGGATCCAGGGCCAGGGCACGAGCGATGCCGATTCGTTGGCGGCGCCCTCCGTCGAGCTCATGAGGGAAGGAGGTGATAAGACGCTCAGCCAACCCCACGGTGTCCATGAGAGAGCGAACCTTTCGACTGACCTCCTCGTTACTCGCGTACACTTTGTTGATCAAAAGCGGCTCGGCTATGAGCTGATAGACGGACATTCGAGGGTTGAGGGACGAGAAAGGATCTTGAAAAACGATCTGAGCCTGCTTCAAGAACTCCCTTCTTTCCTGGGCTCCGAACTTCAAGCTGTTCTTTCCCTTAAAAAACACCTCTCCGCCTGTCGGCTCGATAAGCCCTATAACCAGCCTTCCCAAGGTGGACTTGCCGCAGCCGGACTCGCCCACAAGCCCCAGGGTTTTGCCCTTGGGAATTGTCAGAGAAACATTATCTACTGCATGAAGAAGCCCGCTGCTTACCTTGAAATATTTTTTCAGACCGCGAATGTCGATGATGTTTTCGGCCACCTGACCCTGGAAGTTCATATTCCCTGACCTCCGTTCGACCCAAGGGGGAAATAGCAGTCTACGAAGTGCCCTGGCTCATATTCCTTGAAGCCACAGGCGGTCTCATAACAGATGTTCTGAGCGTAAGGGCATCGGGGGGAAAAAGAACACCCCTTGGGCAGATCCGTAGGATCCGGCATAAGTCCCTGGATTACCTTGAGCCGCCCTCCTGGCTTGCTGTCCAGTCGCGGCACGGCATCAAAGAGCCCCTGAGTGTAGGGATGCATCGGTCTGCTGTACAGTTGAACAATATTTGAGCACTCGACGACACGTCCCGCGTACATTATGGCTACGTCGTCGCAGATCTCGGCGACAATGCCCAAGTCATGGGTAATCAACAAAAGGGAGGTATTTACCTTCTTTTGAAGGTCCTTGATAAGCGTGATTACCTGAGCCTGGATTGTAACATCCAGTGCCGTCGTGGGCTCATCGGCAATGAGCAACGCGGGGGTACACGCGAGAGCGATGGCAATTCCAACCCTTTGCCGCATTCCGCCCGAGAACTGATGCGGATAATCCCTGCCACGCTCAGGACGTATGCCAACCAGATTGAGCATCTCGTGAGCCCGTTTCAGGGCGGCGTCCGTCTTAAGCCTGGAATGGAGGGAGATCATCTCTGCAATTTGATCCTCGACGGTCATTATAGGATTTAAGGATGTCATGGGATCCTGGAAGATCATCGCGATCTTGCCGCCGCGAATATCCCTCCGCTCCGCTTCGCTCATCTCCAGTACGTTCTGCCCCTCGAAAAAGATCTCCCCGCTCAGGATTTTCCCCGGAGGACTCTGGATAAGTTGAAGGATAGCCAAGGCTGTCGTCGTTTTCCCGGCGCCTGTCTCCCCTACAAAACCCAAAGCCTTTCCTTTTCCCAGGGAAAGGTTGAGATTATTCACAGCATGAACTTCCCCCGAGTCGGTATCGAATCGGACGGAGAGGTTGCGTATATCCAGAAGGGGCTCGTTGTTTTTGTCCGACATTCTTTGTTCGATCCTTTCGCTACCGTTTCTGTTTGGGGTCGAGTGCATCCCGAAGTCCATCTCCCAGGAAGTTCAGCGCCAGGATGGTGACCATGATCGCCAGCCCCGGGAAGATACTCAGATAAGCGTTGTTGCGAAGATACGGTCGTGCGGCAGACAGCATCCCCCCCCACTCGGGATATGGGGGTTGAATTCCCAGCCCGATAAAGCTCAGGGTGGCGGCAAAAAGGATAGCGTTAGCTACGCTGAGGGTAGATTGTACAATTAGAGGCGCCATACAGTTGGGCAGAATATACAATAAGATGATGCGCGTATGGCTCGCTCCCATGGCCCGTGCCGCTTCGATAAATTCCATCCCCTTGACGGAAAGCACGGATGCCCGCATAAGCCGGGCAAAAGAGGGGATAGAAGTAATCCCAACTGCAATCATCAAGTTAAAAAGTCCCGGTCCAAGTGCCGATGAAATGACGATGGCAAGCAAGATTGTGGGTATGGCAAGCTGCACGTCCATGATGCGCATCAGAATATTATCCGTTTTCCCTCCAAAGTACCCGGCTATGGCGCCAACGGCCCCTCCCGCAAACAAGGAGATGGCTACGGCGACCAGCCCGACCTGGAGGGAAACGCGAGAGCCATAGATAAGGCGGCTCAACACATCGCGTCCGAATTCGTCCGTGCCCAAAAAATGCTGGGCCGAAGGCGGCTTTCGAATCATCATATAATCCTGCTGAGCGTAGCCATAGGGAGCCAGGTAGTCCGCAAATACGGAGACAAGAATCAGGGCTGAGAGGACCAGGGCTCCAAGGATTGCCAGATAGTTTCGCCTCAGTCGAATAAAAGCGTATTTCCAAAGGGAATTGCTTTTGACCTTTTGAACCGAAGAAGACATTCTATGTGCCCCCCTACTTCACATGAATGCGATGGTCAACGAAAGCATAAAGAATATCGACCGTAAGATTGATAAGGCAGAACGCCATGGAGATGAAGAGAACCCCCCCTTGAATGATAGGGTAATCCCTCATATTGATGGCCTCGAGCATAAGTCTTCCTACCCCGGAGATGGAGAAAATTGCCTCCGTGATGATCGACCCCCCCAACAGCATGCCAAACTGTATGCTGATAATAGTCATGATGGGGATCAGGGCATTGGGCAACGCGTGCTTCATGATTACGCGGTATTCCGTCTGTCCCTTGGCCCGTGCGGTACGAATGTAGTCGGAGAGAATGACCTCCAACATACTGGAACGTGTAATACGTGCAATAATCGCCACGGAGGCCCCGGATAAGGTCAAAATGGGAAGTACCATCTCGTTGATCGTCTCGAAGCCCATGGAGGGGAACCATCCCAGATTTACGGAGAAAGCCAGAATGAACAGAAGCCCCAGCCAAAAGGTGGGCATGGAGACCCCCAGCAGCGTTATGAGCGTGACAACGCTGTCGAGCAATGAATACTGCCGGATAGCACAGATGATGCCCATAGGAATCCCCACCAGAGTACTAAAGAGTACGGACCAAAAGGCGAGTTTGATCGTCATGGGTATCCTCGTCGCGAGCTCCGAGCTCACAGGACTCTTCATAACATAGGAATACCCCAAATCCCAATGGAACAGCGCCCTGTAAAGATAACGTCCCAACTGTACGAGGTAGGGATCGTCCAGACCATGAACGGCTCTGAAATTCGCAATAGCCTCCTGGGTAACCTCCTGCCCCAATACAATGCGGGCAGGATCTCCCGGGGTAAAATAGAGAATCGTAAACAAAATGACCATGACGCTTAAAATGACGGGAATCAGCTGTAGGACCCTTCGAAAGATGAACCTGAGCAAAGTCTATCTCCTCCTTGGCGAGGTGCAAACTTACCAGACTCATAAAACAAGGAACAAGGAAATGTTTTTCGAAAAAATTTATTTGAATGTCGATAACAACCTAATCCGATTGCCAACTCTCATTTGCCCTGTAAACTTTATTCTCTGGTCGACCAGGTCGACCAGAGAATACCACATAAAAAATATTCAGTCAAGAATTCTTATAAGTCTTGCTCGTGTGGACATGAAGGAGATTATGCCTCATGCTCATCCAACGGAAACGCGTTATCCTGGCATTCGGTGGTGAGCGAGGGGCTGCGTTCCTCCGTCTGCTTTGAGTCTGCGTTCGCCCCGCCCTGCCGCTCTGTCTGGGGGAGGCGTGTTACCAGGATCTGATCGATCTTATAGTTATCGATGTCGATTACCTCAAATTTATACCCTTCGTGCATGACAAAATCCGTGCGGTGAGGAATGCGCTTCAACATGAACATGAGGAAACCGCTGATGGTCTCATAGTTTTGGGAGTCGGGGAACTCCTCGATATTGAACACATGCATGACATCCTCTATAGGCGTCGAGCCCTCAATCAGCCAGGAGCATTCGTCTCGTTTGATAATCTGCTCCTCCTCCCCAACGAGATTGCCCATGAGCATCATCATGATATCCTGGAGAGTGATAATCCCGACCACCAAGGCATACTCGTTGAGCACGACGGCAAGGGTTTCTCCCCGTCGCTTGAAGTGATCCATCGCCTCAGCCAATGTCAGGCTGTCGGGGATAATAAGGGGCGGGCGAATGTCAATCCCGTTGTCCAACTGGAGGCTTTGTTCTTTAATAACCCGTTCCAACAGCGCTTTGGAGTCCACACAGCCTACGATATGTTCGATATTCCCATCACACACGATGTAGGTGGAATGCGGTGCAGATGCAATTTTTTCCTTGATGTGGGCATCATCCTCATGAAGATCGAAATACACGATATTCTCCCGAACGGTCATAGCGGATGGAACTGTGCGTACATCGAGTTCGAAAATGTTACCGATCAAATCCTTCTCCTGCGTCCTCAAGAGCCCGGCCATTATTCCTGCCTCCACCATGGCATAGAGATCATCCGAGGTGAAGTCGTCCCGGCGTTTTTCCGGAAATCCGAAAACCTTGCAAATGGCGCTGCTCAAGGAATTGAAAATCTTCGCCAGGGGGGTACAGATAAAGATGACCCGCCGCATCCCCTCTATTGTCCTTAAGGATACGGCCTCGGGAATAGCCATGGCAATTCGCTTGGGAATCAGGTCCGCAAAGAGGACGAAGAAGAGGCTGACAAAAATAAAAGGAACTGTGGAGGCAATCTGCCCCCTTAGGGTGGGGGAAAGAAAATTGGGCAGCATCTTATGAATGGGCGGAGACAGAAAGGCATCGCCTACAATTCCCGCTAAAATTGCCATGGAGTTCAGGCCTATTTGCACTGTCGTAAAAAACAGTCCTGGCTGCTCTTGAAAGCTCAGAATTCGTGCAGCCCGTTCATCCCCGGCTTCCGTAAGGGGGCGCAGCTTCATCCTGCGCGATGCCGCCAGGGAGATCTCCGAAAAGGCAAAAAAGGCACTGATTATACTCAAGAAAGCAATGATAAAAAAACCATAAAACATGATGTTAAACCTCCCAATTCCGATAGCACACAAACAAAACTCCGAGGTATGTTTCGGGATGAAACCTAAGAAAACGCTGTTTAATCCATGAAGCCCCCATGTTAATTTTTAGGGAAGCGCTGGAGACCTTTGCCTACAGATATTTTGCATATATTATTGGCAAAATATGCATTTTGTTTTAATCAGCGCTTCCCTAAATCCTGTCCCGCCTTCCGCAGTCATTCCGTTGTCTGCTTGGGTGTAACACCTCCCAATAAGCGGTGTCTCTGAGGGCTTAGGCCGTAGGTCGCAATCCATGCCTAAGTCGAACGGTGAGCATGAAACTGTCCGAAACTCTGGAGCCATACCGTAATAAAAATACCATAAAGGGCAATCTACTTCTACTCCCCTGTTGAGAAGAAGCCGCGAAGGGGGAGCGTGAGCGGCCACCGTTTTTATCGGTTATGAGGTGAGCGCCCGTCAGGCGAGGAAATGAGCCCGGGCAGGAGTCGTCCCTCATAGGGGCGGCGCGATGGGCGCTCCATTCAGCTCCAGCACGGCCTGGACGAAAAAGCCCGCCCCAACGGGAAGAGCCTCTTCATCAAAGACGAAGGTGGGACTGTGGAACCTGGTCGGCTCTTTGCCCTCCTGTCGGATGCCCAGCCGAGCGAAACAGGAGGCCGGAATCTTTTCGCAGTAGCAGGCGTAATCCTCCGAACCCATGCGCGCCTGGCTCATCGTCTTGACGTGTTCTTCGCCGAGCAGCTTCGCGGCAGCGGAACGCATGGCGTGGACCACGTCGGGATCGTTGACCAGAGGCGGTACCCCGTAAGTGTAGTCAAGCTCATGAGTGCAGTTGTATCCGGCAACGATGGAGCCAATCATGCGGTCCATCATATCCCTGATCCTGCTGCGGCTCGTTGGGGATTGACAGCGGATAGAGCCGCCAAAGGTCACTTCAGCGGGAATGATGTTCTTCGCCGTTCCGCCGTGGAGGGTACAAATTGAGAGGACGACGGGATCGACGGCGTTGAATTGACGGGTGATCAGGCTCTGCAGCGACATGACGCAGTTTGCCGAGGCAAGCAGGGCGTCTGCGCCTGAATTGTGGGGGTATGCGCCGTGTCCGCTGACGCCCTTGACGGTGACGGAGAACGTGTCGGAGGAGGCCATGCTGGGGCCTTCGCGGAAGGCAATGTCGCCCGTAGCGAATTCAGCGATACCGTGCTGACCGAGGATGACGTCCACGGTGGGGTTCTCAAGGCAACCGAGGCGAATCATCAGTTCCGATCCTCCAAGGGTTTCTTCGGCAGGTTGAAAGATGAGTTTGACCACACCAGTGAAGCGATCGCGCATCGACGTGAGGATTTTTGCAGCCCCCAGGAGCATTGCGGTATGAGCGTCGTGACCGCAGGCGTGCATCACACCTGCAACTTCCGATGCATCGGGGACCGCAGCCTCCTCCTGGATCGGCAGGGCGTCCATATCGGCCCTGAGGGCGATCACCTTGCCTGGTGCATCTTCAGGTGCATCTTTGCGACCGCGAACGATTCCCACGACGCCGACCCGCGTGTCTATGGGCTGGAGTTCGACTCCGAGTTTTTTCAGTTCGGAACGAACGAAGGCCGCGGTTTCGATTTCGTGCATGCCAAGTTCGGGATGACGGTGAATGCGGCGTTTGCATTCCACGAGGTAGTTCCGTATACATCGTGCCTTCTCCAGGATCTCTGAAGCCATGATCTTCCTCCTGACTTTTCTTTTGCACCCGCCGAGAAGAGTATTGCACTTCTGGGGGGCTGAGGGCAACCTGATAGCGCGTAACGAACGACCTGTACTAAGAGGTATCGGGTATATTGTATACAAATTTACCTCCTCTGTATAATTGGATGAAGCGTCTAACATCAGCGATTAAATCCATGCTCTTAGTTTTATCCTTGGCAATGGGAGAATAAGTGTGCTCTTTTCCATATTTATTAAGGAATGATGAGGGATTGAAGCGTTTTGTCCTTGTGAAGCTGCTGCGCTCTGTCACATTGAAAAAGTTCCAGCGGGCTTGTATTTTGTATATTATTTGTTAAAATCAGAAACGCTGTGGATACTATTTGGAGATGATGCATTTTTGTTCCCGCGTGTGGTGGGCTTGGGTTCCAATGGATGTGTCCACGACGTAATACGGTTACTTTAGGGGAAGTGAAGCAGAGATTCGTTGTTTGGACGATCTTAATTTCAGGAAAGAGTCCCTTGTTTATGAAGAAGACATTCACTCTTTGTTTTGCTCTGACGATGTTGTATGCCAGGGTGACCTTTGCAGCTTCGCGGGGTGAAACCCTTCGCGTCGGAGTTTCCATCGACGCGAAGAATTTTGACCCGCAGAATGTGGTCGATACCCATTCCTATCGAGAGGCCCTGGCCTTTGCGAGGGGGAAAGTCGAGCGTCATGCTTAAAGACGGCAAACATACCATGAACAAGCAGGTGTATTTGAGTTTGCGCAGCGACATCCTCTCCGGACGATACCGTGACGGGCAACAATTATTGCAGGCCGAACTGGCAGAGGAATACCACGTCAGCCGCATACCCGTTCGCGAGGCGCTGATGCAGCTTTCCAGCGAGGGGTTGGTGCAGATCATCCCCTACAAGGGGGCGATCGTCGCCTCCTTGTCCATCGAGGAGCTGCACGAGATATTCGAGATCCGCTATGCGCTGGAGTCCTTGATCTTGCGTTACGTCGTGCAGAACATCACGGAGGGATCGGCTGCGCGAGTTCACAACCTGCTCCTGGAATCGACACAGACGCCGCCGGAAAGGCGAAGCCGCAAGACGAACTGGGAGTTTCACCGCGCGCTTTATGAAATTGCGGGAAAGCCCCGTCTGCTGGAGCTGATCGAGTCGCAGTACAACAAGATAGATCGTTACGTCCAGATGGATATTACTTTTCCGAACGTGCAGGAGAACGCCTTTAAATCCCATGACGCGATCCTCCAGGCCTGCCGGGTCGGCGATGCAGTGGAGGCGACCGTGTTGCTTCACGAACACATGGTGACGGCGCTTCGCCGCCTTGACCGCTTCCTGCAGCAGGAGGAAGTCCACGCTCCAGAATCGGAGCGATCGACCACGCTTTTTATGCCGCTGATCAATCGTCGCGTGCTGCGGTAGCGCTTGGAGGACCGGCGAATGCCGTCCAGCGCGCGATAGGAGGATTCATGACATCACACTACAAATTCAGGAGGTTCTATCACATGTTGACGCACAAGCAGAGGATCGAAAACGCCCTTGCGCTGAAAGAGAACGACCGCACGCCCTACAGCATGTGGATGCACTATCCCAATCGCGACCGTCATCCCCGCCGCTTGGCCGAACTGGCGCTGAGGGCGCAGAGGGAGTACGATCTGGACTTTATCAAGTACATGCCCTTTGGACTTTACACCACCATCGACATGGGCGTCGATCTTGACGTGTACGAGGGCTTTGAAAAAGCCCCCACTCAGCATGAGCCCGTCATCAAGGACGTCAAGGACTGGGATCGCATTCGTCCTCTCGACGGAACCCGGGGCGAGTACGCCGTCGTCCTGGAATCGCAGCGTATTCTCATGGAGATGCTGGAGGAACACGTGCCCTTCCTGCAGACACTTTTCAGTCCGGCCACCACACTGGCAAAGATGTGTTCTCCAGCCGAGCTGGTCAGACATATGCGCGAGGACCCCGCCCGCGTCCACCGCGTGCTGGAGATGGTCACGGACACCACGATTCAATTTGCCCGCGCTTCCGCCGACTTGGGCGCGGATGGATTCTTCTATGCCTCGCAGCTTTCGGGGCGTCAGACGATGGAGAAAACCGAGTACGAGGCGTTTGTCGAAAAGTATGACCTTGCGATCCTAAACGCCGTTAAGGACAGGACCTGGTTTAACGTACTGCACCTGCACGGCGCCCAGGTGCGCATCGACGAAGTCCAGCATTACCCTGTGCAGGGGCTGAGTTGGCACGACCGCGATGACGGTCCCTCGATGGAGGAGGTTCGTAAGTACAGCACAAAGGCGTTCGTTGGGGGCCTCAGCTGGGGCGAGAATTGGCTGACCAAGACGGAGGAACAGGTTGCCGGCGAGGTGCGGGAGATGTGCGGCCGCCCCGGCCTGATCCTGGGGCCGGGTTGCGTGATCGAGCCGCATACCCCAAAGAAGTTCCTGGAGCTGGTCCATAAGACGGTCGTTGAGTGTTCGTGTTGTCGCTGATATTGGGCGCTGGAGAGTTCAGGAGGACCTATGTTCACCATCACTGAGTTTCTGCATGAAGAAGTAAAGCCGGCGCTGGGCTGTACCGAGCCGGGTGCGGTGGCGCTGGCGGTCGCCAAGGCATGTGAGCAGTTGAGCGCGCGAGCGGAGCGATTGGAGGTCGTCGTCAGCGACAACATCTTTAAGAACGGCATCGCTGTCGGAGTGCCGGGGACCGACGGCGCGCGCGGCAACGAGATCGCCGCGGCGTTGGCGGTGTTCTGCGGCCACAGCGCCTACAGCCTTGAGGTGCTGAAGGACGCGACTCCCGATGACCTCCAGGAAGCCAGAGCGTTTATCGACGACGGCAAACTGACGCTGACGGCCAATGGTCAGGGCGGCGTCTATGTCAAGGCGAGGGCTTTCGCCGGCGGAGAGACGGGGATGGCTGTGATCGAGCAGACGCACGGCAACATCACGCTTGTGAAAAAAGACGACACGGTCGTCTTTGAGGCTATGCCCTCCTGCGACTCTGCCGTGTCAAAGACGGCCGCAAAAAATGCCTCTGCCTCCATTCCCGACCAGGTGAAGGCGATGGGCTTTGAAGAGCTGGTTGCGCTGGCCGGCCGGCTGTCCTCAGAAGATGTGGACTACGTGTGGGGTGGCATCGAGATGAACCTGCGCATCTCGGACTTCGGCTTTGACCACAAGGTCGGGCTTGGCCTGGGGCGAACCGTTAGGGACTCGGCCGGTGCGAACTATCGCAGCGATTTGGCCGCTCAGGTGAAGGCGATCTCCGCCGCAGCCTCCGACGCGCGCATGGCGGGCGTGGCGCTGCCCGTGATGAGCAGCGCGGGCAGCGGTAATCACGGCATCACCGCCATCCTGCCGGTCTACGTGGTGGGCATGGCACATCACAAGTCCCGTGAGGAGATTGCCTGCGCTGTGGCCTACAGCCACCTGGCGACGAGCTTCGTCAAAAGCCGCATGGGACGCCTTAGCCCCGTCTGCGGCTGCGCGGTAGCGGCGGGTGCGGGTGCAGCCGCAGGCATCGTGAACGTCCTGGGCGGCACGGACGTGCAGGCGCAGAAGGCCATGGAACTGGTACTGGGCAACATCACGGGTATGCTCTGTGACGGTGCGAAGGAATCCTGTGCACTCAAGGTTGGCACGGGAGCGACCGAGGCCTTTTATGCGGCGCAGATCGCCCTGGCAGGTGGCGGGATGGCGGTGTCCCAGGGCGTCGTTGACGTGAACAGCTTCACGCGCACGGCGGAGAACGCGGCGCGGCTGAACCGCGAGGGCATGAAGGACGTCGATCACACGATCATCGACATCATCACGCACCGCTGCGTGAGTTGAGTTGACCGACAGGAAATCGTGAGAAGGGGACTGACGGCCCGCGAGCAAGGGCGAACGGCAGCCGGAAGGCTCCCCGAAAGGGGGCGGAGGGCAGAATCTCAAGCTGCCTTCCGTCCCCACTTTGAATAACGCATCGTAGTGTTGAGATTAGGAGAGGATGCGTACACTCAAACGTGTCACAAACCTGCACGTCCCATGGCGTGGAGACCCCTACATGGGCCCGTAGCCGATCGCGTCGGCCAAGTACAGGAACGCGAGCTGCATGAGGAAGAAGAAGCCCTGCAGCGGGAGGATGAACTGATACCATTTCTTCAAGGAAACGCGGGCCAGGCCGCAATAGATCAGGAGCGTGCCGTTGGTGAACCACAGCGTGTTGGAGATGCCGTCGCCGAACTGAAAAGCCAACGTCGCCGTCTGGCGCGTGATGTGCAGCATGTCGGCCATGGGAATCATGATGGGCATCACGGCCATTGCCTGGCCGGAACCGGAGGGGATCAGCGCGTTGATAAAGAAATTGACGATGAACATGAATACGGATGTTAGGTAGGAGGAAGCGGTGCTCATCATGCTCGTCAATCCGTGAACGAGGGGGTCCACCAATCCGCCCTGCGTCATGACCCACTGAACGGAGCGGGCCAGCCCGATGATCAATGCCCCGCCGAACGCAGCCAGTGCGCCCTTCACGATGGTGTCGCAGATGTCGGAAGCGGACATGCGGTTGACGATGCCCGTCGCGACGCCGCCCATCAGGAAGACGGCGCTCATCTCACCGAAGGACCAACCTTGGGTCAGCAGTCCCCACACCGTGAAGCCGAAGCAGATGCCCATGAAAATCAATGAAACCGTTTTGGCTCCGTCCAATGTGTTGGACTCATCGATAGGGATGACCAGAGAACTCGTGTCGACGTCGGTCATCAGGCTCCGTGCGGGGTCTTTTTTGATCCTCGCTGCGTAGCGCAGGATCCAGAAGAGGCTCGATAGTGCCACGACGCCAAGCACGGCGAGACGCAGGCCCCAACCGGAGAACATGGGCAACTCAGCGATTTTATGGGAAATGCCGACCGTATAAATATTGAAGGGCCCTACTGCGAAGGAGATCAGGCAGGCGAAGCCGGAGATGGCCATGCCAACCAGCGAGTCGTAGCCCAGCGAGATGGACAGTGAAATGATGATGGGTACGAAGGGGATGATCTGCTCCGACCAGCCGAGGATGCCGCCGATGAACATGAAGACGAGCGCGATGATGGCGATAATTAGCTGACTGCCCACCCTGTTTGAGAGCTTGAGGACGGAGTTGATGGCAGCGCCCATAACGCCCGTTTTGTTGTAGATCGCTACAACGCCACCAATGATCATGACGGCGAACATCATCATCGCCGCGCCGGTCAGTCCCTGGGGGATGGACTCGAACATCTTGAAGACCGAAACCGGCGTCCGTGCCGTCTCATGATAACTCGTCGCCACGACGCGCGTCACTCCGTTGATCGTCTCGCGATCATAGGCTCCGGCCGTCACGAAGTACGACGCGATGGTGCAGAGCAAGATCATGACGACCAGGACCAGGTTGGGGTTGAAGTTCCGCACTTCCTTCTGTTGACTACTCATACGACATTACCTCCCTTGAATGACAGTTGATTTTGGCTCCGCCGACAGCGGTCTCTCACAGACGCTGCACGGCGAATACCCGCTTTTATCCAGTGATGAGGCTGAAGATAGGCTCTGCCCCACAAAGGGTTTTGCACCTCGATTAAGCCTTCACCCAGCCCCAGGCACCTTAAAGAAGTATAACGTTTTTTGTTCCTCCTTGCCATCGACAAAAATTTCCTTGACACAAAAGCAAATGTCCGCGATTTGCAATATCAGGGAGCGTTCTTACCAAAACTACGAGGGGGGAGATAGAATCCCACGCCTAGACGATCTCATCGCCCTTGCCGACTTCTTCGATGTATCGCTGGATTACCTGGTGGGACGGTCGGATAATCCCAAGGTCAACACCAATGTTCCTCACGCCTCTCTGCTATAATTTCCCTGAAAGGGGAGGAGTGCTATGACCGCTACGCCAATCACTGAAAGAAAAGCCCTGTACCGCCTTATAGACCAACTCCCGGACAGGCAAACGCCCTTGGTCGTGGATTTTGTCCGTCGCCTACTGGACGTTGACGATGAACCGTTGACCCCTGACGAGCTCCGACAGCTTGAAACGTCCAACGCCCAGATCGACGCGAACGAGTTCTGTACCTTGGAAGAGGCTGAGCGCCGACTGATGGCCTTACCATGAGCTGCTGGCAGCTCATCATCTCCAAAGAGGCCCTGAAGGCCCTTGAATGAATTCCTAAAAAGGGCTCCTCGCTAGCAGGAGTGGGTGGTTTATAAAAGGCTACCGTTATGATATCTT
>ERZ773099.592-NODE-592-length-30355-cov-6.758218_pt1 | contig 30355 bp, 29 predicted proteins | sample MGYA00511120_ERZ773099 | MGnify/ENA primary metagenome ERZ773099 (study PRJEB29015, sample SAMEA2738012) | human oral metagenome | biome: human oral; feature: human-associated habitat; material: dental | place: China | collected 2104 ... | reverse complement strand
TGCTGTTCTTCCTCATCGTGCGTGTGAAGCTGAACAGTTTCATCTCGCTGCTCATTGTCGCCGGGCTGATCGGTTACGCCGAAGGGTTGCCCGTTGGGCAGATCATCCCCGTAATTCAGAAGGGACTTGGCGGAACACTCGGGGGACTTGCCATTGTCGTCTCGTTCGGTGCAATCCTCGGCAAACTGATGGCGGAGAGCGGCGGTGCGCAGCGCATCGCAATGACGCTTATCCACATGTTCGGACGGGAAAAAGTCAAGTGGGCGGTCTGCCTCACGGGGTTCATCGTCGGTATTGCTCTTTTCTATGAGATCGGTTTCGTTCTTCTCATCCCACTGGTATTCACAATCGCGGCATCGGCGCAGATCCGTCTCCTTGAGGTTGGCATCCCGATGGCGGCGGCACTCTCAGTCACGCACGGCTTCCTGCCGCCGCATCCGGGGCCTACGGCGATCTCCGTCATCTACAATGCGGACATCGGTCTGACCCTTGTTTATGGCGCTATTCTCGCCATTCCAACGGCAATTGTCGCGGGACCGCTTTTCTATAATCTTGTCAGTGATCTCAATCCCGCGATTCCTGAGGGGCTTTACAACCCGAAGGTGTTCAAGGATGAGGAGATGCCGAGTTTCGGCGTCAGCGTATGCACCGCGCTCGTGCCTGTCGTCCTCATGGCGGCGTCCGCCATCGGCAAACTTACCCTGGCGGCAGACTCGCATCTGCGCGCAATCCTCGCCTTCCTCGGCTCGCCGGATATGGCGCTCACGATTTCCATATTCATCGCGTTCTATACCTTCGGCATCGCGCGCGGCAAGAGCATCCCCGAGATTATGAAGATTGCCGAGAGCGCGATTATCGCAATCGCGATGATTCTCCTCATCGTGGGCGGCGGCGGCGCGCTCAAGCAGATTCTCATTGACAGCGGCGTGGGCAACTACATCGGTACGCTGCTCATGAACTCGGATCTCTCACCGCTCGTGCTCGCCTGGTCGATTGCGGCAGTCATTCGCATCGCCTGCGGCAGTGCGACGGTCGCGGCCCTCACAGCGGGCGGCATCGCGGCTCCCGTAGTTGCCTTGACGGGTGTCAGCCCCGAACTCATGGTCATTGCAACGGGGTCGGGCAGTCTCATCATCTCACCGCCGAACGACCCTGGGTTCTGGCTTTTCAAGGAATTCTTTGGGCTCACGGTCAAGGAAACGGTTCGTACTTGGTGCGCGCTTGAGACCATCATTTCGGTTATGGGGCTTGTGGGAGTACTGATTCTGGGAGCGATTATCGCATGATATGAATTTTGTAAGAAAATGGAGGAAGCAAATATGAAATATGAAGTGACGGTAACGGCGATTGGAGACTTTGTCCTCCCCTTCATGCAGACGCGCGAATCGGTCATCCTCTTTAACAAGGACGTGCCGTACGAGTACGAGAACATGGTGGTCGCTCATACGAAAGCAGAACTCACGGCGGATATCGTGCCGGGAGATACGGTGTCCCTTGCGGATCGCAGCTATACGGTGACGGCAGTCGGCGATACGGCAATGAAGACGCTGCGCGAAAACGGGCACTGCACGATTGTCTTTACAGGAAAGGACACGGTCGAGCAGCCCGGACAGATTATGGTAAAAGGCGATGGCGTTCCGCGCTTCATGGTAGGCGACGTCATTCGTTTTGGGTAAGCATAGTTTGCGATGCCTCCTGCAAGGATTTTTGCGGGAGGTATTTTTTTTGCAGAGATCTTTGCTATAATGTTAGAGAAGTAACGTCGAAGGAGAGTGACAGGATGACGACAGATCATTTGCCGCTGTTGGTGATGCGCGGCAGTTATGCGCATATGACCCGAATGGAGAAGCGCATAGCGGATTATGTATCCGCGCACGTAAGCACAGTGATGGAGCAGACAATCTCGGAGCTTGCGGCGGCGGTCGGCAGTTCTGAGATTACGATTTCGCGCTTTTGCAAGAAGCTCGGATTCAGCGGACTGCAGAGCTTCAAGATTGCGCTTGCGGCGGAGCTTTACACGCAGGCAGATACGGTCTATCAGGACATCGATGCAGCGGACACGAGTGAGAGCGTCGTGCAGAAGGTCTTTCGCAACATCGCGGATGGTCTGCAGGATACACTGAAACTGCTTGATTATGCGGCAATCGAACGCGCTGTTGACATCATCCGCGCGGCGCGGCGCGTTGCTGTCTACGGATTCGGCAACTCCGCAACGGTTTGTCGCGACATCGAGACGCGCTTCCTGCGCTTTGGCATGGTCGTGCAGGCATACAGCGACGCCCATCAGCAGGCGACTTCGGCAGCGCTCCTCACGGCAAAGGATGCCGTCATCGCTGTCTCGCATACAGGCGAGACACTCGAGCTTCTCGACACTGTGCGCACGGCGCGGGAGACAGGTGCCGCCGTTATCGTCGTTACGAGCCATGCGCACTCGCCGCTTGCGAAACTCGGTGATGTCGTGCTGCACGGCATGGGGCGCGAGGTGCACTATAGTTCCGAGGCAGTCTCCTCACGCCTCATTCACATGGCAATTACCGATGCTCTTTACACTGTCATTGCGATGAAAAATCCGAAGGATTATCGTCGGAACCTCCAAAAGATGCGTACCGTCATTGCGAGGAAACGCTCGTAGGTACGGATATATGGCTCGAGAAAAATTTAGGCTGGGGAAATTTTTTGTGCCGGACTTTGAGCGGGAAACTTTTGTTCATGCCGCTGCGGTTTTGCCTGTACTGAAACAAAAGCTGGGCTGTCGCATGCTCGCTTTTATAGAAGAAACAATCGTTCTTCTATAAAAAATCCCCTGCTTTGGCAAGTTCCTGTGCCCGGCAGCACAAAAGAGGCGGCTGCAGGTTCCTGCGGCCGCCTCTTTTGCGTTTGTATCCGGTTCTGTGGAAGCACGGATCTATTGTCTCACCGTCTTGGCGCATCTTTTTCGTCCGTCCTGCGTCGGCAGATCCTTTGCACAGTCCTGCGGCGCGTCCGGCTTCGCTCCTTGCCCGGAGGTAACATCTGCACCGATCGGGTGTCATTTTATCCGTGATTCCTTGCTGTCATGCCAACCTTACTGGATCTCGATCTGCTTCACCTTCTCGGCGGCAGCAGTTTTCGGCAAATCCACTTTGAGCACGCCGTCCTTGAACTCCGCCTTGATGGCGGCATTGTCGATATCGTTGATGTAGAAGGAACGGCTGAAGCTGCCGACGCTGCGTTCGCGGCGGATGTAGTTGCCTTCGTCGTCTTTTTCCTCCTTGGACTCATCCTTTTTGGCCGAGATGGTCAGGTAGCTGTCCTGGTAGTGGAGGGAAATGTCTTCCTTCTTTACGCCCGGCAGCTCTGCCGTAAGCTCGTAGCTCTTCTCCTTGTCCTTGACATCGACTTTGAAGGAAGCGCTGCCCGCGCCTGCGAACGGCGCAAGAGCGTTCTGGAAGAACGGCTCGCGGAACATATCGAAGAAGCCGCCGAAACCGTCATCGTGTCTTGCCAAATCTTTTCTTCCTGCAAAAGGTACCAAACCAAACATTATGAAAACCCCTTTCCCATGGGCTGTCGCCCTTAAAGATCTTTTATGTTTTGCTGAGGGGAGCCTGCCTGTGCCGGCGCGGCAAGGAAGCTCCCGGGGGATTGCCCCGGCTCCTTTTCCCCTTTGCAATTCTTATTCTATCACAAAAGGTCAAAAAGTCAATAGGTTTAAAAGTCAAAAAATAAATTTTTTTGAAAACAGGGGAAGGGGAACGGGATTTCAAAAAAGAAAGCCCGGCGGTTCCCCGAATTTCCGCGGCATTTCGCTTGAACGGAAATTTTGGCGGAGGGAAACGGACGGGCTTTTGGATGCCGGGTAAAACGCTTCGTTATGGGCGGGACGGCATTCCATGCACGATTCTTTTGTCTGGCAGGCAAGAGGACGAAAATGACGGAAAAAATCAGCCGAGCAGCACGCTTCGGTTGTCGAGGACGGCTTGACCGGCCTGGCAGGCGGGGCAGAAGCAGATCTTGCTGCCGGCGGCTTTTGCGTCTTCGCCAAGCTTGGCGAGTTTGGCGGCTTCTTCTGCGCCGAGGAGGTCTTTTGCCTCAGCGGATTTCATAAAGGCGAGCGTTGCGTCGAGGCTTTGCACATCTTCTTCGAGTGCAGCGACAAGCTCTTTTGAGAGCTCCTTTTCTTTCGCTGTGCCGAGGGAGGCGAGCCAGTTTTCGCAGAGCGTTTTGAGTCTTTCGCAGCAACTCGGTGCGGCGGCGATTTCCTTGATCTTTTCAATGATGGCTTGTTTGTCCATGGGAATCTTCCTTTCTAAAAATGTAATCTTCTCTATTACGATTATAGATGAAACGCTGTTCTTTTTCAAGATGTTGTTGACAATGCCGTGAAAAACTGATTTCATATATTTGAGAGAAGGTACGGGGTTGCCGGGTGGTGCGCGTCTGTTTTACGGAAAGCGGCCGATGGCTCGGGGCAGGGGATGCGTCCTCGTGGATGTTGTTGCCAACTTGTCCCAGGGAGAGAAAGGGATGCAGAAAATAACTTGGGTGCTGCCGCTTTTGCTGCTGCTGTTCCTCTTGGCAGGGGTATGGCTGGCAAATTATTTTGTCGATTATGCCCTGCGGCGTATGCCGGACAAGCCTCCTGCGGCTGCGGCGGTCATCATGGATGTGGATCTGCCGCCGCCCGCTCCGCTTGCGGCGCGGGCTGAGCCATGGGAATGGCAGGCCCCGTGGGGCGTGCGCTGCGCTGCGACGGCGTTTTATGCTTCGCCGTCTGCGCATCGCTGGATTATTTTCGTGCACGGCTATGGACGCGACGGGCGTTATACATGGGATTATGCGCGTCCTTTTCTGGCGGCGGGCTGGAACGTACTGGCGCCGGATCTGCCGGCGGCGGGGCGTTCGGAGGGGGAGTACATCACGATGGGCGTGCGGGAAAGCGCCGCTGTCGTCGCCTGGGCGCAGGAGATTGCTGCGCGCGACGGCGAGGCTGAGATTGTGCTGCACGGCCTTTCGATGGGGGCGGCGAGCGTGATCTTGGCTGCGGCTTCCGCGGATTTGCCGCCGCAGGTCAAAGCCGCCATAGAGGACTGCGGTTATACGGACGCTTACGAGATGTATCGGCTGGAGCTCAAGCGCCTTTACGGCTTGCCGGAATTCCCCGCGCTTTTGTGCTTCGACGCCATGGTGCGGCACAAAACGGGGTCGAGCCTGCGGGAAGCCGCCCCTCTTGCGGTCGTTTCCCGCGTGCGGGTGCCGCTCCTTTTCGTTCATGGGACGGAGGACGGGCTGACGCCGCTGGCGATGGAAAAGGCTCTCTACGAGGCCGCGCCGCCGGCCAAGGCGGAATTCATCGTCACAGGGGCAGGCCATGCGGCGGCGCGGCAGCAGGATGCAGAGGCGTACGACCGCGCGCTGTTTTCGTTTTTGGCGCCGTATTTCCGAGAGGGCGTCGATTGAGGAAGCGCTTTTGGAAATCAAGGCAGGCGTGTTTTCGGAGAAAGGATGATTTTTTTGAAACGACTTCTCGTCGTCGGACAAGGGCCGGCAGGTATTTCGGCCGCCATTTATGCCAGGCGCGGCGGTGCGGCGGTGACGGTGCTGGGAAAAGGCACGGGAGCGCTCGCGAAGGCCGAGCTTATCGAAAACTACTATGGATTTGACGAGCCGCTGTCGGGTGAGGAGTTGGCACGGCGCGGCATTGAGGGTGCAAAACGGCTCGGGGTGGAGTTCGTCACGGGTGAACTCGTCGGCCTGCGTTTCAAGGATGCGATGGACGGCTTTGTTGCAGAGGTGCCGGGCGGGACAATCGAGGCGGAAGCCGTCGTGCTCGCGATGGGGACTTCGCGCCTTGCGCCGCCGATTCCCGGGCTCAAGGAGTTTGAGGGGCGCGGCGTCAGCTACTGTGCAATCTGCGATGCGTTCTTCTATCGAGGCAAAGAGGCGGCCGTCCTCGGCGCCGGGGATTATGCGCTGGCTGAGGCGCAGGCGCTCCTGCCCCATGCGGCGAAGGTGCACCTTTTGACGAACGGGGAAAAGGCTCCCGAAAATCTGCCGGAAGGGCTTGTTCTGCATACGGAAAAGGTCAAGTCCGTAGAGGGTGCGGAAAGGGTGGAGCGCGTCGTCTTTGAGGGCGGCGGGACGCTCTCTGTCAGCGGCTTTTTCGTCGCTTTCGGCACGGCGGGCAGTACGGCTATAGCGAAGAAGATCGGCATTTTGCTCGAGGGCGTCTACCTCAAGGTCGACGCTTCCATGGCGACGAATGTCCCCGGTGTGTTTGCGGCAGGCGATGCGACGGGCGGGTTGCTCCAGGTGGCGAAAGCCGTCCACGAAGGAGCGACGGCGGGGCTGTCCGCCTTGAAGTTCCTGCGCGGCAAGAAAGCATAGTCCGGCTCTTTCCGGGCTGAAATAAATAGGACTGCCACGAAACCCCGAGAGATCAAGCCCGAAGGGCGCGGACCGATTGGCGAGGTTTCCGTAAGGGCGGCGCACAATGTCTACTACGAAGTGTCGGTTTGTGCGTGCAGCCTGCGCAAGTGTGTGTGAGAGGAGTTCATAATGTTTGATTTTTTTAAAAGCCGAGGGAAAAATAGTGAGGAGCAGCGCTCGTCCCTGCGCGACAGGGTGAAGGCGAATCCCCTGCCGCAGGTCAGCGCCGCCGTGCGCGGCACGGCTGCCGCAGGCGATGGGAAGGCTGCAAATACAGTGCAGGCACCGCACGGGACGGATGTCGCCGTCCTGTACCTGCATCGCTCCGAAATCACACGGGAAGGGCTTGCAGATTTCGGCGCCCTGCCCGACGGCATTGCGCTCATCCTCGGCTTCGTCTCTCCCGATCTGGATCTTGCGGACGTCGGGGCGGCCGTCCATCAGGCCGTCGGGGGCGATGTGCGCGTCGTTTTGATGACGGATGCAGGCGAGCTCTGCCGTCCGGCGGGCAGTACGACGCTTTACCAGGAAGCCGGCGACGGGCGCGCACGCGTTCTCCTGCAAGCCTATTCGCGCCGCATGATCGAGGATACGTTCACGATGAGCATTCCGCTCCACGACGGGGATCTCAAGGCGGAGCGCATAGAGATGACCCTCGATGAGCGTCTTTCGGCGATAAAGCGTGAAATTGAGCGGTATGACCCACCGTTCCGCATCAGCCTTTATCACACGTTTGCGCTTGTTTACATCGACGGGCTGTCGCGCTCGGAGACGTTTCTCATGCAGGCTCTTTACGAATCGAGGAAGTTCCCCTGCCCCTATATCGGCGGCTCCAGTGCACCCGACGCCCAGGGGCGCGCCTGTGTCTACGACGGGCAGGAGAGTCTCGAGGGGCACGGCGTCATCACGCTGGTGCGCCTGCGGCGCGGTTACCGCTACGGCATTTTCAAGACGCAGGCTGTGGAAAGGACAGGCACGTCCTTCATCATCGATAAGGCATCGACGGCTCTTCGCTCGATGGAAACGGTTCAGTTGGATTCGGGCGAGACGCTGCCCGCAATCGACGCCCTGAAGCGCATGCTCTCCGTATCGTCGGCAGCCGAGCTGGACGAGGCGATGCAGCATTATACGTTTGCCTCCGACATCAACGGTGAAGATTTCATCCGTTCTGTCAGTGCGCTTGACCATGCGCGCGGCCGCGTCAACCTCTACTGCGATATCGTGACGGGCGAACGGCTGCATCTGATGCGGCGCGGCTCGCTCGCCGACACCCTCGGGCACGGGTTGGCGGAATTCTGCAAAGGAAAGCCCGAGCCGCTGGGCGGCATCTTGAACGACTGCATCCTGCGCCGCCTCGCCTATGCGGGCGAAACGGCGCATATTGACCAATTCCGCGGAATGCCTGTCGCGGGCTTTTCGAGTTTCGGCGAAATCGCGGGACTGCATGTAAACGAAACGCTGACGGCGATTTTCTTCTATCATGTGCCGTCCGGCGTTGGATTTCTGGATGATTACATCGACAACTTTGCGAGCATCTATGCCGACTGCGAGGCCTTTTTCTTCCGCCGCATGATCGACCGGCAGGCGCATGTGGGCGCGCTCAGGGACAATCTCGTGCAGATGTTCCAAGAGTACCAGGGGAAAATCCCGGGAATCATCTCCTCCATCGCGCGCATCTCGGATGAGGTTCGTGCCATCCAGGCCTCTTTGAAAAATCTTTCGGACGGAACGGCAGAGCAGAAGCAGCTCTTCGGGCAGATCGTCCAGCAAGGCAACGATATCGCGCCGACACTGGGCAAGCTCGCGCAGGGCACGCAGAAAATCAGCGAGGTCATGGGGCTGATCACCGGCATCGCCTCACAGATCCATCTGCTCGCTCTCAATGCCACGATCGAGGCGGCACGCGCGGGCGAGACGGGACGCGGCTTTGCCGTCGTCGCGCAGGAGGTCGGCAAGCTCTCGGAAACGACGCGGGAAAACCTGGAGGTTTCCGATGAGGCCGTGAGAAGCCTGCTGCATGAGGTGAAATCCATCGACGATATCATGGCGAGCAACGAGGAAATCAGCACGAAGGTGAAGTCCTTCGACCGTCAATTCAATGAGCAGGTGGCGAAACTCGAAGAAACGCTTGCTGACAGTCTCCGTCATATCGCCGAATCCTCGCGCTCCGTCGGCGAACTTGAAAAGGTCAGCGCCACGGCCAATGCGCGCATTGACGACATCAACCGCATGATCAAGAACATCGAGCGCGGCGCATAGATGGGCGCGTGAAGGAGCAGGCTCACAAAGGATTCCCGTCAATGCACAAAGAAGGAACTGCCGCATAAGCCGGATTTTGGCTTATGCGGCAGTTCCTTCTTTGTGGGGCAGCCGGTCGGTTTGTTCCGTTGGTTTTGGGCGAGCCGGCTTCCCGGCAGCCTCAGTCGAGCATGCTTTCGACCATTTCGCGCGGCACGAGGCCGACGGATTCCTTGGCCTTTTGGCCGTCTTTGAAGACGATGAGCGTCGGAATCGACTGTACGCCGAACTGGACGGCCAGCTCGGGCTGTTCGTCGATGTTGACCTTGCCGACCTTCACATCAGGGTGCGCCGCCGCGACTTCGTCGACGATGGGCGAGAGCATGCGGCAGGGGCCGCACCACGGCGCCCAGAAGTCCAGGAGCACCGCGCCCTTGGCATCGGTGACTTCGCTCTTGAAGTTGTCCTTTGTAATTTCAATCGGAGTCATTTCATTCCCTCACAGTTCCGGAAAGCGCGGATAAATTCTGCGCCCGTCTGACGGCGTTCGTTTCCCCGTGCGTTCCTTTTTATGTTTTTTGCTTCTTCTGGCATTATAGCACATCTGCGGCGCTGAAAAAAGCATGCCGGAACCGGTGTGCGGACCTGGGGCGTTTTTGCGGGCGGCGGGCGCGGCGCCTTTTCTTGACGTCGGTCTCCTTGCAATCCTGCGGCTTTTCCTCTACAATGATGGGCGAAAAGAAATTCTCTTGTGAGGGGCTGCCGAGGGCAGCGGTTTTATGAAAAATTCTGTGAGGTGGAGATTTTATGACGAGACTGGAAGAGATGCTGGCGGCCAACAAGGCCTATTGCGAGAACCCGCCGGTGGACTATACGGGCGAGGATGTGCACGAGAGCAAGCTGCCGCGGAAGAAGATCGCTGTGTTCACCTGTATGGACACGCGGCTCGTGGAGCTTTTGGAGCCTGCTCTGGGATTGAAGCGCGGCGATGCGAAGTTTGTCAAGACGGTCGGCAACACGCTTGTTGGTCCCTTTGACGGCGTTGTGCGCAGCCTCATGGTCGCGACGTATGAGCTTGGCATCGAGGAAATCTTCGTCGTCGGCCACGATGAATGCGGCATGGCGAAGACGACGGCGCAGGGGCTGCTCGACGCCATGCACGCGCACGGGGTGAAGGACGAGGACATCGCGCCCTACCGCGAGGAGCTCGTGCATTGGGCGGACAGCTTCAGCCACCCCGTGGAAAATGTGCGAGAGGTCGTGCAGAAGCTGAGGGAAAACCCGTTTCTGCCGAAATCGCTCAAGGTGCACGGGCTTCTGCTCCATCCGCGAAGCGGCAAGATCGATCTCATCGTCAACGGCGATGCATGAGCATGGAAAGCTGTCTGGCCCCCGTTCCTCACTGTGATATCCGTTACGGCAAAGGAGCCTTTTCCCGTATACAATAGAAGAATAGAAGGCGAAAGGGGAGAGGGATATGACAGACGAGGAAATCATTGCGGCTTTTCATGCGATTTGGGACAACTATCCCGAGAGGGCAATGCTCACGCAGAAGAGCCGGGAGATCATCGCGGTGAATCCGCAGTGGGCAAAACGTGGCGTGAAGCCCGGCACGTTGTGTTCGGAGATCGGGCAGCCCAAGAACCACAAGGGCTGTCAGTGCGATCGCGCGGCGGATACGGCAGCGCCCGTGGGCGTTGCTTTTGAGGGGCATCACGGCAAGGGCTTCAAGTTCTGGGTTCCCGTCGAGGGACGCCCCGACTGGATCGTCCACTTTGCTGTCGGCAGTTCCGTCTCGTATCCTACGGCGGCGGAGTTGGCGGCCGAGGGATGAAGCCTCAGGTGCGAGGCGCACAGCGCTTTTGCGCCGTATAGGATGCTCAAACAGGAAAAAAAGAACCCCCTTATTTCGGCAAGGTGCAGATGCCCTGCCGAAATAAGGGGGTTCTTTGCCTGTCAATCGTCGGTTCATCCTTCCGGGAAGAGGGGAGCGGGCAGCCTGTCGGGCGTGTCCTCCTCAAGGCTGCCGAAGCCGAAGCTCATGGGCATGTCCTGTGCGCCGAGCATGAGATTTTCCTGCTCGATGCCTTGGTTTTGGAGGATGGCCTGCACCGTGCGCAGCGCAAGATCCGGGCGGTTGTTTTCCTGGCTCAGGTGCGCGAGAAAGACGGCGCGCGGTCGCTTCTTAAGGCGAACGAGAGCCCAGGCCGCCGCGCTGTTCGAGAGATGGCCGCGGTTCGAGAGGATGCGCTGCTTCAAGCGGCGCGGGTAGGAGCCTTTTTGCAGCATCTCGCGGTCGTGATTTGCCTCGAGTACGAGAAGATCGGAGCCTTCGATGGCATGGAGCACGCCGTCGGTCAGAAAGCCGAGGTCGGTCGCGACAGAGCATTTTTCGCTGCCGCAGATGGTATAGCCGACAGGCGCGGCGGCATCGTGCAGCGTCCGGAAGCTGCGAACGGTCACATCTCCCAGCCGGATCTCGTCTTCCATGGGAAAAAAGCAGTCGTCCGGCGCCTCGATCGTCTCACGAATGGCAGCCAGCGTGGCCGGACGTGCGAAAAGAGGCAGGCGGTACTGCTTGAGAAGGGGCGTAAGCCCCTTGATATGATCGCTGTGCTCGTGTGTGATGAAAATGCCGTCCAAAGAGGAGGGCGTGACGTCAAAGGCTTTGAGCGACTGTGTAATGCGGCGCGCGCTGATGCCGGCATCGATGAGGAGGCGCTTGCCGTCGAGTTCGATATAGGCTGCGTTTCCCTTGCTGCCGCTCGCGAGCAGGGAAACGCGTCCCCCCTTGGCGCAGTCCGCTGCCGCAGCCGTCTTTGTCACGTCCTGCGCCGCCTTATGGCTGCTTTCGGCAGGCGCCCTCTTGAAAGCGGCAGTGCTGCTCAAGGCGGCCGCCTGATCGGCATATTTTCCGGCGGTAAGGAAAAAGGACGCCGCGCTTGAAAAGCCGCCGCTCAAAAGCGTTTTACCCCATGCGGCAGGATGAGCATGGATTCCGTCTTTTTCTCCGCGAGAAGAGCGGAAGAAGAAGGTTCCTCTTTCGGTTTTTCCACCATGCCGCTGACGAGTTGGTTGACTTCCTGCAGGTGAAGAAGGCTTTCGAGCAGATCGAGATCTTTCTTCGTCGCCAGTGTTTCGAGTGCCGAGGCCACATTTTGCAGGAACTGCTGCAGCTGGTACGTCTGCTCGTCGCGCTTGCGTTCGCGCACGGCGGCCGCTTCGCCGCTGTCGCGCTGCGCCGTATCGAGCGAGGCGAGCTGGGTGGAGATGGCCTCATGCTCCTTTTCGATGCCTTCGGCAATCTGTCCCGCCGTCTCGATCAGTCCGGCCTCGATCGCTGCATGGCGCTTCAATATATCGGAAAAACCCTGTTCCTGTGCATTGGCCACATATTGCAAAGTGAGAGCCAGGGAGTTTTTCAAGTCCTGCGCGCCCTTTTGGCTTTCCTCACGAAAAGCTGCCATCTGTCGTGAGATTTCCTGCTCGACGGCGTTGCCGAGAGCTTTCGTGTCGATGCCGGGATTTGGGCGGAAGGCCGCGAGATCCTTCGTGATGTTATGCGAAAGCGTAGCCATCTCCCGTGCGATGCTCGCCTCAATCGCGTCCATGCGGCGCGCTACCGTGCGCTCCACATCGTCAATGCGCTCCATGACGGCACGCTCGCGCCGCGCGGCGTCGTGCTCCTGCTGGCGCCGCGTCGCGTGTGCGTCGCCGATCGCCTGCTCGAGCTCGTCGAGCCGCTTTTCCAGGTCTTTCTTGTCCTCCGAGGTGATCAGTCCCGCCCTCGAAAATATACTCTTCCCCATAGAAAAGTCCTCCAAACGAAATCCGCGGGGCAGATTTTGGGATGCCCGCATTTAATTCAATGATATCATACTATTTTATTGGAAAATTTTCAACAAGGGAGTTTTCGCCCGAGATGGGCTTTCTTTTATCTGCCGCAAGGACTTTTTTAGGCAATCCTTGCTTTTGCTGTTGTGAGGCATGGGTTTTCATAGTACAATAAATAGCGAAATCGAAGGGGCTGCGGCAGAGTCTGCCTGCAGTCGGCATAAGCGACCATTAGGAGGCATATGATATGGCATTGATGGATACTTTGGCGACGACGGACAGGGAGCTTTGGCAAGCGATTGACGCGGAGCTGGGACGGCAGCGCAGCAAGCTGGAGCTCATTGCTTCGGAAAACATTGTGAGCCGTGCCGTCATGGAGGCGCAGGGCAGCGTGCTGACGAACAAGTATGCGGAAGGTTATCCCGGCAAACGCTACTACGGCGGCTGTGAATGTGTTGACGTTGCGGAGACTCTTGCCATCGAGCGAGCGAAGGAGCTTTTCGGCGCAGGCTATGCCAATGTGCAGCCCCATTCGGGAGCACAGGCGAATATGGCGGTGTTCTTCGCGCTGCTCTCGCCCGGTGACGTCTACATGGGCATGAACCTCACGGACGGCGGACACCTCACGCATGGCAGCGCCGTCAATATGTCGGGCAAGTACTTCAAGGTCGTTCCCTACGGCGTGGATAAGGAGACGGAGTGCATCGATTATGCAGCGCTCGAAAAGCAGGCGAAGGAAGTGTCTCCGAAGCTCATCGTTGCAGGTGCTTCCGCCTATGCGCGGACGCTTGACTTCGAACGTCTCGCTGCCATCGCCAAGGCTGCAGGCGCCTACTTCATGGTTGATATGGCGCATATCGCCGGGCTTGTTGCGGGCGGTGAGCATCCGAGCCCGCTGCCCTGGGCCGACGTCGTTACGACGACGACGCACAAGACGCTTCGAGGGCCGCGCGGCGGCATGATCCTCACGAAGGATGCCGAGTTCGGGCAGCAGTTTAACAAGGCCATTTTCCCCGGCATTCAGGGCGGCCCTTTGATGCACGTCATCGCGGCCAAGGCCGTGGCGCTCCACGAGGCGCTGCAGCCCGCCTTCAAGGAGTACGCGAGGCAGGTTGTCAAGAACGCCAAGACGCTTGCCGCCGCATTGCAGGAAAAGGGTTTCCGCATCGTTTCGGGCGGCACGGACAACCACCTGATGCTCGTTGATCTCAGGAGCAAGAACATCACGGGCAAAGAGGCGCAAAACCTCCTCGACGGCGTCGGCATCACGGCGAACCGCAACACGATTCCTTTTGAGCCGCTTTCCCCGTTCGTTACGAGCGGTCTTCGCCTTGGTTCGCCTGCGCTTACGACGCGCGGCTTCAAGGAAGAGGACATGAAGGAAGTCGCCGCGATCATCGCGCTCGTCCTCGACAATCCCGAGGACGAGGCTGCAAAAGAGCAGGCGGTCGGGCGTGTGGACGCCCTTTGCAGGAAGTATCCCCTTTACGAGTGAGGAGGCGCGGCTATGACAGATACAAAGGAAAAACTCATGGTTCATATCATCGACCATCCGCTTGTCCAGCACAAGCTCACTCTTATGCGCATGAAGGAAACGGGTACCAAGGACTTCCGCGAGCTTTTGGAGGAAATCGCCATGCTCATGGCCTATGAAATCACGCGCGACCTGCCGCTCGAGGACGTCTCCATCGAAACGCCCGTCGCACCCTGCCGTGCGAAGCGGCTGGCCGGCAAGAAGCTCGGAATCATCCCCATCCTGCGCGCAGGCCTCGGCATGGCCGAGGGCGTCCTGCGCCTCGTGCCTGCCGCGCGCGTCGGCCATATCGGCCTTTACCGCGACCCGAAGACGCTGCAGCCTGTCGAGTATTACTGCAAGCTGCCGAGCGATGTCGGCGAGCGCTTGTTCATCGTCGTCGATCCCATGCTGGCAACCGGCGGCAGCTCCGTGGCGGCGCTTGATCTCCTGAAGGAAAAGGGCGCGAAGAGCATCGTGCTCCTCTGCCTCGTATCTGCGCCCGAAGGCGTGCGTGCGGTCAACAAGGCGCATCCCGATGTCCCCATCTATGTCGCAGCCGTCGATGAGCGTCTCAACGAGCGCGCCTACATCGTCCCTGGCCTCGGCGATGCAGGCGACCGCATCTTCGGCACCTTGTAAACCTGGTGGATCGCTATGCCTTCGACAGGAACATCGTCGGCACGCTGATTTATTTCCACGGCAAAGAGATCTTCTCGGCTGAACCTGAGGGGAAGACCGGCCTCAACCGCTTCTTCAGCAGGCTCGAATACTTCTTCTGAACCAAATAGGGCAGGGGCTGTCGCTTTTGGCAGCCTCTTTTTTGTGCTATAATTTAAGGGAAGACGCTGCATTGCACGGGGCACAGAAACGGCGGTGATGAAATGGAAGAGATCAAGGGGAAGATGGCGACGGCCATTTCCTATGCGAAAATCATGGATGAGCGGGCGCGTGAACAGATTCGGCGCATGTGCGACTACGATTTTACAGCGGGCAGCCGCATCCGCATCATGCCGGACGTCCATGCGGGCAAGGGCTGCACGATCGGCACGACGATGACGATTCAGGACAAGGCTGTGCCCAATATCGTCGGGGTCGATATCGGCTGCGGCATGTATACGGTTCATCTCGGCAAGCAGACGATTGACTTCGCCCGCTTTGACGAGGCGGCGCACTTCGTGCCGTCGGGCATGAGCGTCTGGGAGAAAAAGGCGGCGGACTTCGATCTGACGCCGCTCCATTGCCATGGCAAGCTGAAGCGCCTTTCCTGGATCGAGCAGAGCATCGGCACGCTCGGCGGCGGCAACCACTTCATCGAGATCGACGAGGCGAAGGATGGCACACGCTGGCTTGTCATCCATACGGGGAGCCGCAATCTCGGCAAGCAGGTGGCGGAGATCTATCAAAAGCTCGCCGTGGAACTTAATTCGGGAGAGGAGTCGCTGGCCGAGCGCATAGAGAATCTGATCTGGGAGTATCGGGCGACGGGGCGGGAAAAGGAGATCCAGAAAGCGCTGGAAGAGCTCAAGGCAGCGAGTCGGGTGCTCGATATGCCGGAGGATCTCTGCTATGTTTCGGGCAAATATTTGGAGCAATACCTGCACGACGTGGAGATCTGCCAGGACTTTGCACGCAAAAACCGTGAGCATATCGCGCGCATCCTGTTGGAACGTGCCGGGCTTGAGGGCGGCGAGGCGTTCCATACGATCCACAACTACATTGATACGGAGGAGCGCATTCTCAGGAAAGGGGCGATTGCCGCCCATAAGGATGAGCTGGTGCTGATCCCCGTCAATATGCGCGACGGCAGCATCCTGGCGCGCGGCAAAGGCAATCCGGAGTGGAATTTTTCCGCGCCGCACGGGGCGGGACGCATCATGTCGCGCATGGCGGCAAAGGCGAGCCTCGATCTGGAGGAATACCGTCGGGAAATGTCCGGCGTCTATACGACCTCCGTCGCGGAAGGCACTTTGGATGAGGCGCCGATGGCGTACAAGTCGCTGCATGATATCCTCGACGTCATAGGCGATACGGTGGAAGTCATCGACGTCATGAAGCCGGTCTATAATTTCAAGGCCGTGGAAGAAAAGAAATGGTGAGAAAAACGAAGGGCTGCCGCGCGGCAGCCCTTTTTGTGTGACATCGTTCAGGCGATATAGTATAATCAAGGAAATGTATTTGCTTTTGCGGTGCTTTTTGTTTTTGCCGCAGGCTGTTTTGTATGGACAGGAGTTCCTTTTATGATACATGCAATTATCGATATCGGCTCGAATACGGTGCGCATGGCGGTTTATCAGCTTTCCGGCGCTTCGGTGGAGCAGGTCATGAAGAAGAAGGATACGACGGTGGGGCTGGCATCGTTCATCCGCGACAATGTGCTTGAGCAGCGCGGCATAGAGCGCCTGATTTACGCACTGCAGGATTTCCGGAAGCTTCTGGCGGCGCTTCGCATCTCATCGGTCACGATTTTTACGACGGGAGCTTTGCGAAATGCGGCGAACAGCCGCGAGGCTATCGGAGAGATCAAGGAGCGTACGGGTCTCGACGTTTATGTGATTCGCGGCGAGGAGGAGGCGGAGCTTGATTTCATCGGCGCGACGCACGACTTGGCCACGGAGGCCGGGCTGCTCGTCGATATCGGCGGCGCCAGTACGGAGATCGTGCATTATGAGGCGCAGCGGATCGTGCGCAAGGTGAGTCTGCCCGTGGGTTCTCTTTATTTGCACACGAAGTTTACGAAGGATGTGCTGCCTTCGGGGACAGAGCTTTTGGCGATGCGCGAGGATGCGGAGAGCATTATTGCTGCGGCAGGCGGCTTCGACGGGGTTTGCGGCCTGCCCATCTGTGGAATCGGCGGCACGTTCAAGGGGACGGCTGCCCTTTGTGCAGCGCTTTTCGAAGGCGCGGACGGACGTACGATAGAGCCCGGCTGGATCGGGGAGGTGCTCGGACGTTTTTCGCGCGACAGGGAGCTTTCGGAAGAGGAGGCGATCCTTCTGATGCGCACGGTGCCGGATCGAATGCATACGATTCTGCCGGGGCTCGTCATCGCGGATATCCTTGCCCGAAGGTTTGCCGCGCCCACGATTGCCTACAGCGATTCGGGCGTGCGCGAGGGCTATATCTATGACCGCATCTTGAAGCGTTGAGCGCCGTGCGTGGATATGCGGCAGGAAAACGCTTGTTCACGCGCGCCCGAGGGAGGGGAAGGCGCGGTTTCATTCCAAGGGGAAAGGATTGACAAGGCAGGATGACGAGGAGAGGAAAGGCCGGGGAGGACACCCAGGCCGTTTTGGAACGCCTGAGGCGTGAGAGCTTTTCCGGGGAGGCTGCGCTGGAGGATTTGCTGGGCGATGCGCCGGAAGACGCCAGCGTGCAGCAGCCTCCGGCGGTTGCTGCGCCGCCCGGGGATGACGGGGAGCGCTTGGCGCAAGACGTGCCGCAGCGAGAACGGACAGGAGAGGGAGCGCTGCGGAAGCCGGACGATGGGGCCGAAGCGCCTGCGCCGCGCCAGAGTGCGGCGGAGCTTTTGCAGGACTTGCTCGAGGATGAGGCAGAGCGGCAAAAGGAGATGGACGAGGATCAAACGGATACGAGGCGCTTGGCGATGGAGCAGCGCGGCCTCGTGCAAGGCTTTTTCGAGACATGGTTCTCGCCGGAGGGCCGCATGGGGAAGACGCTCTTTGCTCTCCATTTCGTCGGCGTATTGCTGGCAGGCTTCCTGTTGGGGGCGTCCATTTTCGGCGCGGCGGCGGTTGTTTTGGCTTGGCTCGGGGAAGGGCGCGGCCTGCCGTCGGAGAGCATTTCATTGGCGGCAGGGTTTGCCGCTGTCTTTTTGGTCAGCGTGCCCCTGCTTGCGCTGCTGCTCGTTTTCCTGCGTGCGGGCATGCGGCGTTGGCATGATCTCGGTTACGGCGATACGGCATGGCTTCTCCTCGTCGTCTGCCCGTTTCTTCTCATCGCCCTTGCCGGCGAGGCTTGTTGGCTGATTGCATTCCTGCAGCTGCCGTCGCTTCTGGGGATTGCTTCCGACAGTGTGCTTCTCCACAGTGCGTGGCCTTTTGGCGGGACGGCGCTTGCTCTTTTTGGGGTGCTGCATCTCTATATGTTTTTTGCCGAGGGAGATTTTTCGAGCAATGCCGCAGGCCCTTTTGAGAGTGCGGGACGTTTGCGCCCGCATATCGGGGAGCGGCCGGAGCTGGCCTGCCCCTTTTTCCAGAGTATGATGCAGTTCAAGGGAAGGATGAACCGCAAGCGCTTCCTGCTGCGCCTGCTCTTTTTGCTCTTTTTCATCTGCCTGCTCGTATTCGTCGTTTTGGAGACGGCGGAGCGCCTGCCGCCGTTTCTGGGGGCGGATGTGGCGCTGTACGGTACCTGCGCTTCCGTGGCGCTGGCATTTTTCCTGCCCACCGGCATCATGGTGCAGCGTCTGCACGATATCGGCAGGAGCGGCTGGTTTGTCGGCGTGCCGCTTTTTCTTGTATTGGCCTTCATCGTCCGCCTCGCGCTCGCGCATGGCGATATCACGTTCCTGGCGCGAGAGCCCTTCGGCTTGGAAATCCTCGCCGCGGCATTTCTCGTCGAGGTCTACGAGGTGTTTCTTTTCGCCGCTCTGATTTTCGTCAAGGGGCCGGTTCGCATCAACGTCTACGGCGATTCGTGCCTGAAACGGTTATAGCGGCTTCCTGCGTCTCTTGGCCGCCGCTTAGCGAAGAAAGGCGGCGGCTTCTTTTTTTGCCAGCGTGTCGCAGATTTCATTGTATTTGTGGCCGGCATGTCCTTTGACCCATTGGAAGGTGATGGAACGTCCGGTGATGAGTGCATCGAGCTCCTGCCAAAGCTCCCGGTTCAGCACGGGGGCGCCGTCGGCTTTCTTCCAGCCGCGCCTTTTCCAGCTGTGAATCCATTTCGTAATGCCGTTCTTGAGGTATTGGCTGTCGGTCGAGAGCAGCAGGGGACGGCTTTTGGGGATATGGCGCAGGGCTTCGATGGCAGCGGTCATTTCCATGCGGTTGTTCGTCGTGGACGGATGGCCGCCTGAGAGCGTCCGCATCGCTGCGTTCGCCTCGACGATGCAGACGGCCCAGCCGCCGGGGCCGTTCGGATTTCTAAGGCAGGAGCCGTCCGTGTAGACGTGGCAGGCGTCGCCCTGCGGCTCGGTCGGCTCGACGGCGTCTTTTGTACGGCGGGCTCCGCTGCTTCGGCGAAGCGTGCCGCCCTGATTTGCCGGGGGCAGCGTTTGGACGCTTCCCTCAGGGGCAGGAAACAGGGCATGGAGCGGCTGCGGTTCTTTGAGCCAAAGGAGCGCGGCTTCTTGCGTCGGGAAGCTTTTGTAGCGCGCTCCGGGGAAGCCGTCGACTTGGGCGCGGCAGTCGTCCCAGGTCTGGAATATGCCTGTCTGCCGCCCGTTCCTCACGGCGTAGAATTTTTTCTGCATGATTGCGTCCTTTCCCAATCCATCTTTTTGACTATAGGCGCTGTAAAAATGAGACTATGAGTTCTGCACAGCTTATCCCCAGTTTTTGTGGATAAGTCTGCAAATAATGAGCACCTTCGTGAAGTTATCCACAAAATTCTCAGCCTTATCCACAAAAAAGTGTGCATAAAGGCGAAAAAAGTCGCCCTAAGGGGCTGGAAAAGTGCGGGGAAATCGTGTATAATACACAAGGTAACTATATCCATGCTCATGTAACTCAGTTGGTTAGAGTGTCACCCTCACATGGTGGAAGTCGGGGGTTCGAGTCCCTCCATGAGCACCAGAGTTTTTTGCCGCCGCGCACTGCGCGGCGGCTTTTTGCTGCTTTTTGCGTTTTATTCGCACGCGGCGCGATAGAGCCTTAACGCTTGCTTCGTCGTTTGCTCCAGGTTGCGCAGGGCCGTTTCCTCTTCCATCGCTTCCGTGACCGTCATGGGCAGATGGAGGATCGGAAAGTAGGCGTCGATGCCGCTTTGATTCACCGCTTCGGCATCGGGCAGGGCGCAGCCGCAGAGGGCGATGGCCTTGAGGGCGGGACTCTCTGCTTTGGCGAGCCGGGCGACTCCGACGGGAGCCTTACCCATGGCGGTCTGTGCATCCATGCGGCCCTCGCCTGTCAGGAGGAGGTCGGCGCCCTTGAGCGCATCCTTGATGTTCATAGCGTCGAGGACGAGGGTGATGCCGGGCTTGAGCTCTCCGCCGAGGAAGGAGTGGAAGGCAAAGCCTAGGCCGCCTGCCGCCCCTGCGCCCGGAAGCTCCGCTCCGGAAATGCCGCTTTCTTTTTCTGCAAGCAGGGCAAAGGCTTTGATCGCCGCATCCATTTCTTCTGCGATGGCGGGCGTCGCGCCTTTCTGCGGTCCGTAGACGGCCGAGCAGCCGTTCGGGCCGCAGAGGGGGTTCGTCACATCGCAGGCGATGCGGAAGCGGCACTCTCTGAGCGTCGGATGAAGGCTGTCCAGCTTGATGTGGCGTACTGCGGCAAGGTCGCCGCCTGTGATGCCGACCGGCGCCCCCTCTTCATTGAGGAACTTTGCTCCTAGGGCTGTGAGCATACCGAGGCCGCAGTCGTTTGTCGCACTGCCGCCGATGCCGATGATGAATTCACGGCAGCCGCGTTCCATGGCGGCAAGAATCAGTTCCCCGAGACCGTATGTCGTCGTGCGGCGCGGGTCGCGTTCGGCAGCGGGAACGAGGGGCAGGCCTGCTGCGTCAGCCATTTCGATGACAGCCGTATGCGTGGCGGGGAGGAGACCGAAGCGGCTGCCGATCGGCTTTTGAAGCGGTCCGGTGACGTCGAGGCGCACGATCTCGCCGCCGAGGCCGTGCGTGAGCGCATCTACGGTGCCCTCGCCGCCGTCCGCGAGCGGAAAGACCTGTACTTCAGCTGCAGGAAAGACTTCACGCGCGGCGCGTGCGGCAGCTTCGCCCGCAGCCATGGAGGAGAGGCTGCCCTTGAAAGAGTCGATGGCGATGATGATTTTCATGGAGGTTTCCCCTTTCGTTGTTGGGAAATTCCGGGCGACAGACAGAAGCGTCCGGCATCCTTTGCTGCCGGGCGCTTTTGCCGTACGATTTTACTTCACCCCGTTTTCCCTGCCCCAGTCGCTGATCTTCTTGTAGGTCGGCACGGGCACATGATAGCGCTCGCCGAGGGCGACGACGCGGTTCACCAGGCCGTCGAATTCGGAAACGCCGCCCTTGTCCACATCGCGCTGCATACTCGTTTTCAGCCCGGGGGCGAAGGCGTCGATGAAGGCGATGCCCGTTTCTACGAGGTCTTTGTCGAACGTGACGCCCATGGCCCGGCCGAGCGCATCGACTTCCCGGATGAGGGATATATAGGTGTCGCGTACGGCGCCCGGCGTCTGGAAAGCCTCGCTCGTCACGTCGTGGTAAAGACCCGCCGCGCCCATGGGAGAGACGAAGGCAAACTTCGTCAGGGCGTCGCGGCGGATGTCGAGGCTGTAATGTCCCCGTATGTCGGCAGCCTGCAGGAGTTTTTCCAGCGCTTTGGCCTTTTCCTCCAGACGTTTGTCGGCGTCGGGGCGGAAGCCGAAAATCACGCGCAGGATCTTCTGCGGCTGCTCGATGACGCCGGGTTCCTTCAAGCTGCCGAAGACGTAGATGCAGCCGTCGAGGCAGGTGAGGCCGGGCAGATCCGCCTGCATGACTTCGCCCGTGCCGAAGACGTTCAGAATCGGAATGATGAGCGTGTCGGGCGAGGCCGCCTTTTTGGCGAAGGCGACGGCGTCCGGCAGGCCGTAGTATTTGCAGCAGACGAACAGCACGTCGGGCGTTTCGTCGTAGCTGTCTGCTGTCTGTGCGCGGATGTTTTTGATATGAAGCGTGCCGCGGTGCTGTGATTCGATCGTCAGGCCGTTTTTCTGCAGCGCCTCGAGGTGGCGGCCGCGCGCGATCAGGGTGACGTCGTTTCCAGCGAGCGCAAGGTAGCCGCCGAGCACGCCGCCCGTGCCGCCTGCACCGAACATTGCGAATTTCATGATGAGATCCTCCCTCCAAATGTTGCCAACGGTTTGTTTCATTATATCACAGGTTGTTTTGTTATGGAGCGAAGGGGCTGGGCAAAATGGGGCATAAGGCGGATAAATAAAGATTCCCCGGAAATTTCCCCTTCCATGACTTGGGAAAATCGAGCGCTTATGTTATAATAAAGGCCAAAGGATAGAGAAGGAGGCTTTCACCGTGGGAGAAACACCGCAGATTGGCTGGATCGTCATGGCTGCTATCGGTTTTTTTATTGGGCAATATATCGTGCTGGGTATATTCCATTATCTTGGGTTTTCCATTCGCGTGCTTTCTTCGGGAAAGATGAAGAACATGTTCGTCTTGGGATTTGCCTTCGTGATGCTGGCGGCATGGCTGCCGGTCGGCGTGCTTTGGATCCTCGGACAGCGCTTCGTCGAGGCGACGGGCTATCCGCATGCGTTCATCGCCATTGCGGCCACGGCTCTGACAGTGACGATTCTCTACATCGTCTGCCGTCGCATGGAAGGCCCCGTAGAGCTGACGGATGAGGCGGAAATCGCGGCCTTCAAGGAACGTGCCGTGGCGCGCGCGCGCGAGGAAAAGAAGAAACGCGACGCCATGATTGCCAAAGTCAGGGCTTTGCAGAGCTGATGGGATGAAACGAAAAGAAGCTGCCGCACTCATGCGCGGCAGCTTCTTTTCGTTTCGTAAATGCGGCAAATTTTCATTCAGTCGAGCGATTGAAAGGCTTGCTCGAGGTCGTAGAGGATGTCGTCGATGTGCTCCGTGCCGATGGAGAGACGGACGGTGCCGGGGGTGATGCCGCTGGCGGCGAGCTCCTCTTCGTTCATCTGGGAATGGGTCGTGCTGGCGGGATGGATGACGAGCGATTTCACGTCGGCGACGTTGGCGAGAAGGCTGAAGACCTTCAGATGGTCGATGAACTTCTGCGCTTCCTTTTCGCCGCCCTTGATGTCAAAGGTGAAAATGGAAATGCCGCCCGCGGGGAAGTAGCGTTCGTAAAGCGCATGGTCGGGGTGCGAGGCGAGTGCGGGGTGGTTGACCTTGGCGACATGCGGGTTCTTCGCGAGGTATTGGACGACCTGCAGGGCATTTTCTACATGGCGTTCGACGCGCAGGGACAGGGTTTCGATGCCTTGCAGCAGGAGGAAGGCGTTGAAGGGCGAGATCGCGGCGCCCGTGTCGCGCAGCAGAAGAGCGCGCAGGTAGACGACGAAGGCGGGCGCCCCGACATCCTTGGCGAAGGAAAGCCCGTGATAGCTGGCGTTTGGTTCGACAAGCCACGGGAAGCGTCCGGAAGATACCCAATCAAATTTGCCGCTGTCGATGACAATGCCGCCGAGCGTCGTGCCGTGGCCGCCGATGAATTTTGTCGCCGAGTGGATGACGATGTCGGCGCCGTGCTCGAAGGGGCGCAGCTGGTACGGCGTCGCAAAGGTGGAGTCAACGACGAGCGGGATGCCGTGCTTGTGGGCGACGGCAGCGACGGCTTCGATGTCGATGAGGTTGGCGTTGGGGTTGCCGACAGATTCGATGTAGATGAGCTGCGTATTGTCTTGGATGGCGTCCGCAAAGGCGTTGATGCCTTTTTCAGGGTCGACGAAGGTCGTTGTGACGCCGAAGTCGGGGAAGGTATGCTCGAGGAGATTGTATGTGCCGCCGTAGAGCGTCGTCGCCGCGACGATGTGATGCCCGGCATGGGCAAGCCCCTGCAGCGCCGTCGTGACCGCCGCTGCGCCTGAAGCGAAGGCGAGTGCCGCAATGCCGCCTTCGAGTGCGGCGAGGCGCTTTTCGAGCACGTCCTGCGTCGGGTTCATGAGGCGTCCGTAGATATTGCCCGCATCCTTGAGGCTGAAGCGGTCGGCCGCATGCTGCGCGTTGTGGAAGACGTAGGATGTCGTCTGATAGATGGGAACGGCGCGTGCGTCCGTTGTCGGATCGGCCTCTTCCTGTCCGACATGGAGCTGTAGCGTCTCGAATTTGTATTTTCTTTCTTCGCTCATGATGATCTCCTCTTTCTGCGGGGAATGTACTGCAGGAATCACGGATCCATCCGACACCAATCGTATGGTATCTGTGACTCCTATAATCGCCTTAACATACCAAAACGATATGTTAAAGCGATTATAGCATAATAACATACTTTGTCAATAGGATTTATAAAATATTTTTTCCGCCCTTGCGGGAGAAAGGAAAGAGCAGGCGTATTTATATGCCGAGGCCGCGTTCTAGGTACTTTCGCTGCAGGAGGAAGACGCCGCGCACGAGTTTGTGCTGCTCGCGCCTGTCGAGATACTCCAGGAAATTGACGCCGATATGGTAGACGGGCGTCGCAAGAGCCGTGCGGTCGATGGAGCGCATGACGACGGCCTTTGTCTGCAGCGTGCCGATGACGGGAAGATCCGGCACTTCGATTTCGAGCTCGGTGCCGTTCTCGACTTCTTCTTTCCAGACGAAGGCGGCGCCGTTGCCGCTGATGTCGACGAGCGTCGTTGCCTTCGCCTTGTTTTTGCCGCCGTAGTCGTTGAAGAAGGTCACATGCATGGGGATGGGCGAGGGCACGCGCACGAAATCGCGCTTTTGTTGGCGCACGACAAAGGCGGGGCGCTCCATGAACCAGAGGTGGTCCGGAAGCGGGCTGCTGCCGCAAAAGGTGCTTTCAAAACGGTAGGTGCATTTGTCGCTCGGGGCAGCGCCGCGAAACTTCGCGTTTGTGCCGGGGCCGTGGGCATAAGCCTCATCCGTCATCATCATCTCGAGTATGAGCCGGTCAAGGGTGATTTCCTTGAGACGCGCGATCTTGACCTTGGTCTTTCCTTCCTCGAGCAGGTAGATCTTGCTGTCGATTTCCAATGTTTCCTCGGGCGTCCGCTGGTCTTTTTCGTCGAAATCCTGTGGGGTCATGGCTTCACCTTCTTTTTATATTTTGGTACGGGGTATCGGTTGATTTTCAGCGGTGTGTCGCTGTGGGGAAAGCGGAGGGACGGGCGCTCAATCGGCGCTCCCTGCGTCAGCGGCCTGTGCTTTCGAGGCGGACGGGGCAGGGTGGTCGAGTGCGGCCTCGTCTGCCAGGGTGCCGTCGGGCAGATAGCAGCGAAGGTGCAGGTGCTCTTTTGAGGCTTCGAGCGTCATGTAGTTGCCGCGCTCGGGCTGAGCGAGCATCTTCTCGTCAAAGCGCGGGTTTTGCGGCACGTCGTAATAGCAGTTGCCGCAGTTTCCCGTGTCGATGTAAAGGGGGCCGTCGGCAGCGGGGGCGAAGCGGAGAATCCGGCCGAGGCGGCGGTAGGTGTGTTGGTGTGCCGTGAGGACGACGGCGGGGCGGAGTTCGTCGAAAAGCGGCATGAGGGCGCGGCCCGTCGTGCTGATGTCACCGGTGACAGGATCCGCCGGGTCGGGGTAGTCGTATTCGATGACATCTTTGTGCATGAGCACGATTTTCCAGGGTTTGCGGCTCGCCGCCAGATCGGTGCGCAGCCAGGCGGCCTGCTCGGCGAGGAGGCCGGGGCGCAGGGCGTCGACTTCCTCCCACTGCGTGTTGAGCGCTGCGAAATGGCACGGTCCCCAATCGAAGGAGTAGTACCAGCCGTAAAAGCGTGCGCTGGCGTTGCCGGGCATGGGGAAATAGTTGAGCCAGGCGTGGGGCAGACGGCACTTCCAGCCGAGGTCGTAGGTTTCGTGGTTGCCCATCAAGGGAGCGCAGGGGAGGCGACGGATCAGCCCTGCAGCCCCCGCAAACCATTGACGCCATTGGTAGGAAGATTCTCCGTTGTCGACGAGGTCGCCCATCATGATGAAGAAGGCGGCGTCGGGATGTCGGGCGGCTGCATTCTCGGCGGCGGTTCGCCATGTGCGGTAGTCATCTGAGCATTGGGAATCGGGAAAGATCAGCGCCTTACATGTGTTTCGCTCCGCTGTCTGCAGGGGCAGCCAGGCCGTCGCCGTATCGCCTGTGCGCAGGCGGTATTCGTAGCTTGTGCCGGGCGCAAGGCCCGTGAGCAGGGCGGTGTGGGAAAAGCTTTGCTCGCCGTCATCGGCAAAGAGGGTTTCCCGGGCGGGAACGGAGGCGATGTCTTGGCCGTTTGCCGCAAGGCGCACGTCGACAACGGCTTCCGCTTCCTCTACGGCGGAATTCCAGGCAATGGCGCGTGAGACGGCGTTGTCCTGCGCGACGAGCTGGCGCACGAAGAAGGCGTCCAGTCCTTCAGCGGCAGAAGCTTTCGGTACGCCGCCAAAGACGGAGGGCAGGAACGAGCCGAGACCGAGGCCGAGGAGGGAGCGGGCGCCGATTCCCAGGAAATGACGGCGAGAGACAACGGCAGGGATGCGAAACATGAGCGGCCTCCTTTGAAAAAGTAAAGGGATGTCTTTCTAACCATACCTTGAATTACGCCATGGGTCAAGCGTTGCGGAAGCCCTATTTTACAATGAAAGCCCAAGAGGTCAAGCCGAAGGCGCAGAGCGATTGGCTGCTTTCCTGTAAGGGCGGGGCACAATGTCCACGAAGTGGACGTTTGTGCGTGTAGCTTACAATGAAAGCCCAAGAGGTCAAGCCGAAGGCGCCCCTTCTTCTGTGCATGGATTCTCCGGGGCAGGAAAAAGCCGCCCGCATGTTCAGCGGACGGCGCTTTTTCTCAGGGAACCAGCGGTACGATGCCGGTCTCGTCGTAATCGATCAGCTCATTGAGCGATTTTTGCAGGAGGGCGTAGGCGCCGATGGGGTAGGCGACCATGGCCACCACAAGATAGATGAGGGGAAGGTTTCCATCCTCTGTGAGACCGCGGTTCCTTCTGGCGAGGTTGACGGTATCGCCCATGCGATAGAGCCAATAAATCTGGTAGACGCCGAAGGAGATGACGGTGAAGAGGACGGTCTGAGCGGACGGGGCAGTCGTTTCTTCACCGGCAGCGATGTGGGCGCTTTCGGTAAGCTTGTAAAGCCAGTAAAAAGCGTAGATGCCGCAGGTAATGATACTGAATACGATGTCGAGAGGGATGCTTCTTTTCACCATGATAAGACCAACCTTTCACTCGGGAAACAAGAGGGAAGCCTAAGTTGAGCCGAAGGAGCAGACGGCTGGGCTGCTTTCCTGTAAGGGCGGTGCATGATGCCCGCCTTCTGGACGCCTGTGCGTGCAGCTTCCGCCGTGCGCTCACGGATGCGGCTTCTCCAAGGGAACGGGCGCAGACGGAGTTCCTGGCAGAGGTGCGCTTGCATGGGGGGCGGCCTCTGCGCCGCCTTGCAGAAGATCGTTGAGCGAGTGCTGCAGGAAGGCGAGCGTGAAAATCGAGGTGCGGGAAGCTGCCAAGGCGATATAGAGTATGCGCGGGTTTGGATCGCTGCGCTTGTAGATGAGCCAGATGAGGCCCCATAAAATAACGCTTTGGATGAATCCGCAGAGGACGAGGATATCTATGCCGATGATGGTGGAGAAAAGCAGTGCGAAATTCATCGGCAGCTGGGGGGATGATTGCTGTATGTTGGCAAACTGGCCTGCCGCGAACAGTACAGCATAGAGGAAATAAAAGACGGCAATAAAGCATGTCAGGATGACGGCGGCAAGCATGTACGTCTTCTTCGGTACGGAATCGAGCGGCAGGCCGCGTTCCCGGCGCATTTCCACGAGCTCGCCGCCGAGACGGTAGAGCCAGTAGTAGGCATAAAGGCGGCAGGTTACGATGGAGAGCAGGACGACGATAATGCCGCCCGGCGTCTGCGGCCTGCGGGAAAGTTCGTGCGTTTCGTTCGTCAGACGGTACAGCCAATAGAGGCCGTAGAGACCGCCGGTGAAGAAGGTTAGGACAATGGCCAAGGGGATATTGGCGGGACGAATTTGCATGGAGAACCTCCTAAATCACGAATAAAGCCCCAAGGGACAGGAAGCCCCCGGGGCCTTGGAAAAGCGGGGATTCGCGGGACGTTTGTTCAGCGCACGCGGGCGGCAGGTTCCTCGACTTCTTCCTCGGGGAAGACGACTCCCTGCACCTGCACGTTCGTTTCGACGACGCGCAGACCCGTCATGGATTCGATGGCACGGCGCACATTCTTCTGCACCTCGGTTGCGACATGGCGGATGTCGACGCCGTACGTCACGACGAGGGTGATGTCGACAGCAGCTTCTTTTTCGCCCACCTCGACCTTTACGCCCTTCGAGAAATTTTTACGGCCGAGCATTTCGGCAATGCCGCCGATCAGCCCGCCGCTCATGCCGGCGACGCCGTCCACGTCCATGGCCGCAAGTCCAGCGATGACGCTGACCACCTCGTCAGCAATGCGGATGGAGCCAAGGCCTTCATTGCTCGTCACGAGCGGAGCCATATCTTCTGCCATAACAAAAACCTCCTTCTGATATAAAAGGGAAAGCATTTCTATATAAAAATAGTATAGCAGAAAATGGGAAGCGCCGCAATGAAGGAACGGGGATTTTGGACGGGGGCTTTTCTTTGTTTGAAAAGACGCTTATAATTATAGTCGGTATTGTATAATTTTGAGGGAGCCGCTTTGAAGGCGCCCAGGAAAGAAGTGAAGGTTTTGCTCTCTCCCAAGGGATACGAGGATATTGAAACAAAGGTGTTGGCAGGCGAACGGCTTTCGCGCGAGGATGGGCTGCGGCTCTTTGCCTGTACGGATATCGCCTGGCTTGGCGCTCTGGCTGATCACGTGCGGCGCGAAAAGTGCGGCGATATCGTCTATTACAATGTGAACTGCCATGTGAACCTTACGAACATCTGTCGTGCGCACTGCAAATTTTGCGCTTTCGGGCGCGATGCTGAGGATTCGGGCGCCTATGAGATGACAGCGGCGGATGCTGTTGCCGCCGTCGAAGAGGCGATGAAGGATCCGCATCTTGCGGGCCTGCATGTCGTTTCGGGACTGCACCCCGGCTGGACGTTTGAGGACTACCTGGAGCGGCTCCGCACCTTGCACGAAACGTTTCCGAAGCTTTATCTCAAGGGGTTCACGGGTGTGGAGATCACGCATTTTTCCAAGATTTCGGGTCTTTCCGTGCGCGAGGTGTTGGAGAAGCTGCAGGGAGCGGGACTTTGCGCCATCGCGGGCGGCGGGGCGGAAATCCTTTCGGATCGCGTGCGGCAAGAGCTTTGCCCGAAAAAGGCGACGGCGGCGGAGTGGCTGGAAGCTGCACGTACGGCGCATGGCCTCGGCATCAAGTCGAACGCCTCGATGCTCTACGGCCATATTGAAACGCTCGCCGAACGCGTTGACCACCTGCTGGCACTGCGCTCCTTGCAGGACGAGACAGGTGGCTTCCAGACCTTCATCTGTTTCCCGTTTCTCCCGAAGAACACGGCGCTTGCCGCGGAAAAAGGCCTTGTGCAGACTTCCCTGTGGGATGATCTCCGAACGATGGCGATTTCTCGCCTCATGCTCGATAATTTCACGAACATCAAGGCCTACTGGGTTATGCTGACCGTTCCTGTAGCCCAGGTCGCGCTCGGGTTCGGTGCGAACGATATCGACGGCACGGTACATAAGGAAACGATTTTGCACGATGCGGGCGCAAAAAGTCCGCGAGCCCTTTCCGAGAACCATATCATCCGCATCGTCAAGGAAGCCGGACGCATCCCGGCGGCCTGTGACTGCAATTTCAATATTCTTCATGTGTATGAGTGAGGAGGAGAAAATGATGAAAAAATATGCTGCTTTTTTGACAATTTGCCTTGTCCTGCTTGCGGCAGGCGTTTGCTCGGCAGGGCGTCTGCCCGACACGGACTACGCGCTCGGCGGCGTACAGTACGGCAACGATGCGGACTATGTGAAGAGCGTTTACGGGGAGCCGGATTGGATCGATTACCATGAGGGTACACCGGGATCGGGTGACATTTCGCTCTGGATTTATCATTACGGCGACTCCTTCGTCGTGGCGTTTGCAGCTTCGAACATGCATGTGGCTTCCCTGATGACATCGGCGGACAACGGGATCACGACACCGCGCGGCATTCATGTGGGCAGTACGCTGACGGACGTCCAGCGCGCCTATGGCACGCTGCCGCAGGGATACAAAACGAATCAGGGCTACTGCTACTCCTACGGTTGGGGACTGATCTCACTGGACTTCTATGTGGACGGCAAGGGCAAGGTCTATAAGATTTGGACAGGCTATTCCGACTGAATCTGTCCCTGTTGTATCGATTGACGGACGGGCGTTCAACTTTTTTCAAAAAAGGAGTTGACAGTCCGTCCGCTTTCGTGTATCATACTATTTGCTGTTGCTTCAAGCGACGGCGGTCGCTCGAAAAAAACTTCAAAAAAGTGCTTGACGATCACTCGGGAATAAGATAAGATAGTCGAGTCGCCTGTGAAGAGCGAGCGGCAAACAGCCGGAGCAATTCGGCGGTGTTCCTTGAAAACTAAACAATGC
>ERZ773099.591-NODE-591-length-30361-cov-5.288458_pt1 | contig 30361 bp, 34 predicted proteins | sample MGYA00511120_ERZ773099 | MGnify/ENA primary metagenome ERZ773099 (study PRJEB29015, sample SAMEA2738012) | human oral metagenome | biome: human oral; feature: human-associated habitat; material: dental | place: China | collected 2104 ... | reverse complement strand
CATATTATAAGCATAACACTACTCTTTTTGTTGGGGGGATTATTCAACAAGGCCCCGCCAATATCAGCGGGTTTTAGAGTTTAGCAGTCTTACGAATTATCTAACTTTGTTTAAATTAGCATCAAAATCATCAAATGTGCCTCTAAAAATTATCAAATCATCATAGCGACGAACGTAAATAGTTTTTGCTGAAAAATTAATAGCATAGTGCCAACGCGGAGCATCGTATCGTCTGACATCTTCTTCTTTAACCCAACGATAGAGATCAATTACGACAAATCGACCATCAACTCGTTTGATCGAATAACGAATTAAATTTTTGAGCTTAATAATCCCGAACAAAATACAACTCAGATTGTAAATTTCGTTAGCTATTGCATTAAATCGCTCATTTCCCACCTGACAGCTAGTCGCACTATCAGCCAGCTGGTCCAGCAGTTGATGGGATTTTTTCCTGTTAGCAATTTGGCTACTCAAAGCAGATCTTAATTTATAAACATATTCATTTTTAAAACCTAATTCGTCAATTGCTAAATTCGACACGTCCAACATCCTTTGCAGTTCTTGATTAAGACTTCTGATCTCCTCAATTTGTTGCTCCTGGTTAGCTCGGACAGCGTCCAAACTGCGCAACTGGTCAGGAATAAAAGTCGTCAAAACATATTTTGGCGTCATACACAGCAATCTAGTCAGCTTTTTATCCTCTACCGTTTCATGAAGTTTTTTGACTTCTTGAGTAATTTTTGCGAAAAATTCTTCTTTAATTTCATGACTCTTTTTTTGAGGCTCGGCCAATGATTGATTCTGATTTTTTGATTGATTGGTTAGTTCGCCTAAACTCATTTTTTACACCTCCTAGTAACTAAAATTTAAAGAACACTCCCCACCCTGCCATCAGGGAATTTGTTCAAAAGGGAATATTTTAATTATACCATATCTTAAATAAAAAGTCAATACTCAACCCTTTAGCCCTTGCTTTTTATGTTATTTTGTGTTATAATAAAAAGATCGTTATATTATTAAAAACCTCTCAGCACCATACCGAGAGGTTTTTAGTTTATAAAAAATGGTTTTAGTCGACAACTTCGACGCCCATCGAGCGCGCGGTACCAGCAATAATTTTGACAGCACCATCAAGATCAATCGCGTTGAGTTGGTCTTTTTTGATTTCAGCGATTTCTTCGAGCTGAGCGCGAGTGATTTTACCAACCTTATCAGCATGTGGCTTGCCTGAGCCTTTTTGAATACCGATTTTTTCGCGAATCAGATCATCAACTGGTTGACCCAAGCTTTTCCAAGCAAAAGTCCGATCATCAAACACTTGCAGGTGAACAATCACGTTTTTGCCCATCAAATCCTTGGTTTTTTCGTTGAATGGATTAATAAAATCCATCATATTGAGTCCCCATTGACCCAAAGTTGAACCAACCGGCGGACCAGCAGTCGCCCGACCAGCTGGAATCCGAAGTTTAAGATTACCGATCACCTTCTTTTCTTTTTTTGCCATAATTCTTTTACTTCCTTTAATATTAAATTGATTAAATTCAGTGCGTAACTTTGTTATTATACACTATTTTTTACCAGGAAGCAATTAAAATTATTTGTGTTCTTCTACCCACTTTTTAAATTGATTCATTTGTTCTAGTGAATAAGGTTTCCGCTGACTACCAGTAAGTAATTTACCGTCAATAATTCCCCGATTGCGTAAGTCAACTTCCAAATTGGTCGCACTAACACCACCATTTTTAAGTGACAAAAACGCTCCATCGACTTGTCGTTGCAGAGAGTAAACCCGCATAAATAATACCGCTACCAAAGCCACTAAAATAATATTAACCACCATTAGCGCTTTGTTGAGCTTGTGCTGTTGCTCTTTTTTCATAAGTTCACCTTCTTATTGGTATAAATAATTATTAAATCTTCTGAACTTGCAAAATGTCGAGCTCGACGGGCGTTTCCCGACCAAACATACTGACCATCACCTTGAGCTTGCCTTTTTGGGCGTCAATCTCAGAAATCATGCCCTCAAAACCTTTGAACGGACCGTCAATAATCGATACCACCTCGTTAATATCAAAATCAATGTGGTGCGTTGGCTCTTCGACGCCCATGCGCTTGCGGATTTTGGCAATTTCTTTATCGGACACTGGAGTTGGTGTAGTTGAAGTCCCCACAAAACCAGTTACCCCCGGAGTGTTGCGTATCACAAACCACGATTCATCAGTCAAATTCATTTCCACTAGCACGTAGCCTTGGAAGATTTTCTTGTCGATAACTTTGCGTTTACCGTTTTTGATTTCGATTTGTTTTTCTTTGGGGACGATGACGTCGAAAATCTTATCCGCCATTTGGACACTATTGATACGTTGACGAATGCCTTCAGCGACTTTTTCTTCGTGGCCAGAATAGGTGTGAATTGCATACCACTGGCGAGTTGAGTCATATCGATTTGCTTTTGTTGCCATATTGTTATTCCTTTATTATTTGAGCATTAGTTTAAAAATATAGGAGAAGAAATTATCCAGTGCCAGCACTAGCACTAAGAAGAAAAGCGAGTAGCTAACCACCGCAAAAACCATCGCCCAGGTTGATTTACGGCTCGGCCAGTGAACTTTTTTGAGCTCAAGCCAAGAGTTTTTCAAGTAACGATTAAGACCAACCATTGGTTTAAGGACTTTAGCTAAGGCTTTTTTTGATTTAGTGCGCTTAGCGGTTTTAGTTTTAGACTTAATGATGGCTTTGACTTTAGTCACAGCGGTAGTTTTGGTGGCTGAGACGGTTTTAGTGGTCTTAGTAGTTGCGGTTGGTTTAGCCGATTTGGCGGTTTTGGCAGTTGATTTAGCCATTTTAGCCGATTTGATGGTTTTAGTCGGCACGCTAGCTTTAATTTTGGTTACTTTTGAGCTAGTTTTGGTTGATTTAGGGTCAACTTTAGCCTTGATTTTGTGAACTTTGGCTGGTTTACTCACTTCACTTCTCCTTTAAATTAAAAAATTCTGCTTATAAATGGTTTTAAGCAGATTGTCAACTATCATTGTAGCACGCCCGAGGATTTTTGTCAATTATTTAGAACCAGGCAAACGACGCCCCTTCCAGGACACCATCTGAAATTTACTATAAATAATACTAAAAAATAGCAACCACAGCTCCTGCAAAAACGCCCACGGCCAGCTCACTAGCCCCAGTAATTGACCGCGCGCCCAGCTCATCTCGGTGTAGCACACACTCAACAAGCTCAGCGTCAACAGCCCCGCCAAATTGACCGCGCCGACCCACCAGATTTTAGTTAACAACAGATTGATAGCGCAAACTAGCGCGCCGTTAGTGATAATTATCAGCACCACCAGCACATTGGCTTTAAGCCAAATTGATTTATCAAACACCGGTCCGATGGTACGAATTGTGGTGGTCAGCTGTGATCGCCAATCTTTTTCGTGACTGATGTTCAAAAACTGATTAGCCACCAAAAAATGATAACGATGTTTGCCATAAAAATAGCCAGCTAGTGCCGATTCCGGACGCACTGTCGCTCGATGATGTTCCCAAAAATCGCCATACTGGTCTAACTCATCGACCTTAACCAGCCAAATACTAGTGCTAGTCGCCGGAAAATTACGAGAATGCAAAATTAGCTCCCAAAAAAACCGCAAACTGCCAAAAAACACATTTGAGCGCAGCTGACTGCGTCTTGGCATCACACTGAGCATCGCTAGATTTTTATCTAGAGCATAGCGAATCATCGTCCCAAAATCAGTCTCACCGACAATCGTATCAACACTCATAAAAATAATATACGAGCCGGTGGCCTGAGCGGTCAATTGGGCCATAGCGTGGTTTTTGCCGACCCAGCCTTTGGGCAATTTTTGACCTTTGATAAAACGTACTCCTCGCTGAGCGAATTGCTTGACCACTTCTGAGGTATTGTCAACCGAGTCGTCATCCAACACAATCACTTCCATTTTAGGGTAATCGCTAGCCAGCACTCGCTCAAGACAAGCTTCGATGGCTTGCTTTTCGTTACGCGCCGGAATACAAACCGATACCGTCGGCAAATCCTCAAATTTTAGATAATTATCATAAGCCTGACGCAGACGAAAATGTTTTTTGGCAAACCACAGACGCTCCAAAAACGCCCCGCTGATAATCATCAAACAGCCCGCAAAAATCATCGATACTAAATCAAAACTGGTCATTACCATAAGTATAATATAATGCAAAACTTTTGTAAAATTAAATTTTACTAAGCTTTTGGCGAAGTTTTAGCCCCAGTGGTTCTAGAGATTTTGGTTGTTTTAGGCAGGATTAAACTAAAAGTTGAGCCAAAACCGACCCGGCTGACTAGCTTGAGTTCGGCGTGAAGCTTGTGGGCTAATTTATTAGCAACATACAGTCCCAAACCAGTACCACCGGTTTGGCGGGTGCGGTAATCCTCAACGCGATAAAATTTGTCAAACACCTTAGCTTGTTGATTTTTGCTGATGCCCACGCCAGTATCCACCACTGCGATTTCGATGGCGCAAGCCTTAACCCGAGCGGTCAGCGTGATACTACCAGTCTCGGTGTATTTAATGGCGTTAGTTAGTAGATTTTGTAAAATCTCCTCCAAATAGAGCGGTTGAGTAGCGATTTTTGGCAATTTCGGATCCAAATCAAGGTCAAATTGCAAGCCTTTAGCGCTAACTTCAGCTTGATATTTTTCAAACAACATTTGTAGCAATTTCGTCAAATCAACCGTTTGTAATTGAATAATTTCTCCCCGGTTGGCGCGCGCTAACGACGCTAAATCATTGGTCATGTCAGCCAAAAATAGCAACTGCTGATGGGCTTTTTTCAGACTATTAGCAATCAACAGCGGATCTGAGCCTTTAACCATCATCAGTTCTAAATTGCTCAAACTAGCCTCGGCAATCGCAATCGGCGTCCGCAGTTCGTGACTAATAACACTGACGAATTCATCGCGTTCCATCTCTAGATTTTTAGCTAAAGTTACATCGCGCAAAATCAAAATATATTCACCGGCTTCAGATACGCCGTAAACGTTTTTAATCGGCGAAATCGTCAGTTCTAGCCGAATTTTCTCACCAGTTTGGTATTGATAAAGCAGTTCATCATTCACTCGAGTGCGAGCGGTTTTTTGGATTAGCTTAGCGATGTCGACCGGCTGATCGTTCAAATCGGTTAGTTTTAGCACCTCGCCAATCAACTGCCCGGTCAAAGTCACGTTCGTGTCTAAAATCGCCAGAGTTGACGCGTTGTATAGATTAATTTTAAAATCTTTGTCCAAACGAATAATTCCACTACTTAAGTTGTTGATTAGTGTCGCCAAACCGCCATCAGAGGTCATGGTTTTTGTTTTGGCAGTTTTGGCTTGACTAGCCACAGCCTGGTCCGAATTATACAAGCTCAAAATCAACAACGTAGCTCCATAAACCAGCCCCGTTAACACCATCAGATTTTTAAAAGCGTAACTAGCACCCGTTAGTCCGATCAGTTTGCCACTAAATAGCACCAGCGTTTCCAAGCCAATCATATTGGCAAATACCAGCCCAAAATTAGCATATAACAGGCTGTTAAAAGCCACGCTAGCCAGCGCCATCATAGTTAAAGTACTAATATCCTGCCTCAATCCGATATGCACTCCCAGCATGATAATGCTAAAAATTAGATAAACGGTTCGCGCTACAGCCAATTTTGGATGAGCTGTTGTTTTAAAACCTAGCTGATACACTAACAACCCCACCGACCAAAGCGCCACCACTGCCAGCGACCAGACGGAAGACACCCCGGTTGATTGGTCAGTTATCGGCGCCACTAATTTATCAATCGCCACCATTAAAGGCGCTAGCCACAACAAGCCGTTGCAACATCGTTCAAGATATTGCATCAGTTGTCGCCAACGATACGATTGCCCACCATTAATCATAAGTTTTATTATAAAGCAAAAACTATTTTTTAGCAATTTTGTTTTAAAGATGAGGGCTGTATTTTTTCAAAGCGGTTTCGCATTTAGCATAATCTGGCATAATTTTTGCCACTTCCGCCCAAAAAGCCGAACTATGATTCATCTGGCGCAAATGGCACAGCTCGTGAATAATAACATAATCGATCAATTGATTAGGGAGCGATGCCAGCCCAATATTTAAAGTAATTACGCCTTTTGACGAGCAACTGCCCCAACGAGTTGAAGCGTGCGATAATTTAGTCCGCTGGTAACAAAAACCATATTGCTTAGCCAAAAATTCCAGTCGCGGTATCAGTAGTTGGCGAGCATCTTGTCGTAAGATTTTTTGGACTCGGGGGCGAATTATAGCCTGCACCGCCTCGTCGCTAATTTGCCCTTCAAACGGCAACCGCACCACTAAAAAATTCGGTCGGATTTTAACTTGCGGACTAGTTAAACTGCTGTCGTATTCAAGTTTTAATAAATGAGTTTTGCCGATCACCATTCCCGGCAAATAACAATTTTTAGCGCGATGCTCCTGAACAATTTGAGCGATTTGTTGATGCGATTGGCGCAAAAATCTTTTGAGCATAAGTTTCGAAACGCCGAGCGGAGCGGTGATTTTTGGTTGACCGTTAGTTCCCATCCGAAAACTAATTCGGCTACAGCCTCGCCGACGGTAGATGGCAATCGGCCCAAATTCCGATTCAAGCAGTTCGGTCATTAGCCAAATTTCTCTATTAGCTCAAAATCCGCAACCGCCTTTTGGGCGGAGTTGGCGGAGTATTGAGTGATTTAGTCGGTGTTGATGGCGACTGAGCCGACGCTCGAGCTTCATTAGCAATCCGATTCAAAACTGAACGGTATTGCATTTTAAAAGCGTGTTTGCCACTAATCGCAATCGGTCGTTCTACTTCATTAGGCGGGGTAAACCGCTGTTTTAAATCATCAAACAACTCCGGCGTAATCAAAAAATCTTTTGGTACTTGACGATTGAGCCGAACTGCGCGCCGTTTTGATTCAGCGTCAACATTTTGTACCCAAATCACCACCGGCTGATAACCATATTGTCGCGCTAGTTGCGCATAACGACGTCGATCAACTCGAGATGATAAATTTCCCTCAAACAACAAACTTTGTTTAGTTTTAAACAATTGTTTGAGCACATCAAAAGCAAAATCAGTCAACTGAGCGTCTTCTTCCCGGCTAAAAGTCGGCTGATCAATCAGCGAAAAACGCCATTTGTTTAAATTGATAAATGGAATTTGATATTCGTCAGAAAATTTCTCAGCAAAAAAAGTTTTACCAGACCCCGGCAAGCCAACCAAACAAAATAATTTCGGTGCCGATGTTTTAACAGCATTAACGGTGGGTTTTTCCATATTGATAATTATATCAAGCGCTCAAATATTTAGCAATTTTTAAGGCAGATTTAGCGCCATCGCCGACCGCTACGGCAATTTGGCGGTCAGCACCCGCCACAATATCGCCCGCCACGAACAAACCATCGATTTTGGTTTGATTATTGTGCGCCACAATGAACCCAACCGGATCCAGCTCCAGACTCAATCCTTCAACGAAATCCAACTGTGGCACCAAACCGATAAACACAAACACGCCATCCACCGCCAATTGCTCGGTTTGACCGTGATGGTCGATTTCTACGCCTGCAACTTGAGCATTTTGGCTGAGAATGGCTTTAGTGGCGGTTTGAGTGTGAATTTCGACTTGACCAGTTTTAGCTAATTCTTCCAGTTCAGCCTTAAGCGCCTCAGTCGCAGTCAATTCCCCGACAGCAATCAAATGGATTTTTGAGGCAAATTTAGCCAAAAATAGCGTCTCTTCAACTGCTGAATTGCCGCCACCAATCACTGCAATTGGTCGGTTTTTATAAAAAGCTCCGTCACAAGTCGCACAAAAATGCACTCCTGAACCAATCATTTCCGCTTCACCTGGCACACCCAACTTGCGATAAGTCGTGCCAGTGGCGATAAGCACCGAGCGCGCCTTAAAAACCTGACCGTCAGCCACCACTTCAAAGCCATCCGCTACCTGACACACCGCTTCAACTCTAGCGTAGTTAATTTCAGCGCCACAGGTTTTAGCCTGGTCGGTCATATTTTTAGCAATTGCAAAACCAGTCGTGCCTGGCTGGTAACCCGGATAATTATCGACTTTGGAAGTCAGCGCCATCATTCCACCGGTCAGCCCAGCCTCCAGAATCAGCGTCGATTTCAAATCACGCGCCAGATAAATACCCGCCGACAGACCAGCCGGACCGCCGCCAACAATAATCACATCCCAAATTGCTGGTTGTTTTGTGTCAGTCATTTTGCCCATTTCAAACTTTTCTGCTAATTAAAACTCAGCTTTTGGAATGCCAGCTTTTTGTTCTTTGGTCATTGGCGGAATTAGTTTGATGATAAATTTCAGTGGTGATTTGGCTGGAATGTCACCTTTTTTCTGATCACCGTAAGCTTTTTGGTAAGGAATAGCGATTTCGCGAACGCCACCGATTTTCATACCTTTAATACCCTCTTTCCAGCCTTCGATCAACCCCGATCCACCTTGCAACGGAGCTTTTAATTTATCGTTGTCAAACGAACTGTCGAACACTTTGCCGTCCGCCAACCAGCCGATGTAATAAGCTCGATATTCGGTTTTACTATCAACTTCAGCGCCATCGCCAACTTTTAAGTCGGTTTTGGTTAATTCTTTAATTGATTCGGCATTGTAAGCCTTGTTGGCGGTTTTATAAGCTTTAAACTCGTCATAATATTTTGCCGACAGTTCATCACCAATTTTTTGCAAATATTTTGACCGCTCTTCAACTTGTTTCATGTATTTATCTAAACGCTTTTTCTGTTCGGCGGTTTGACGCGGGCTAGCTGGATATTGCGGTTGATTATTCTGGTTCTTGGAAGTCATAACCATCGAAACATACATTCCCACGGTGCTAACTACCATAAAAATAGCGATAAAGCCAAATAAAATCCGCTGACTGGTTGGGGTTTTAGACATGTTTTTCTCCTTTTTATTAAACACTATAACCATTAAAATTCTCCGCTTATTATATCAAAAAATCACAAAGTTTGGTATAATTTCAGTATTAAAAAGGAGTTGCTATGAAAACTTTTCTCAAAGAATTTAAAGAATTCGCCATGAAAGGAAATGTGGTTGATTTGGCGGTCGCAGTAGTGATTGGTGGTGCTTTTGGTAAAATTGTCACCTCGCTAGTTAACAACATTATCATGCCTCTGATTGGGATTTTGACCGGTGGTAACGACCTAGCCGGCTTAAAATTCAGCGTCGGCAAAGCCGTTGTTACTTATGGCGTGTTTTTGCAAAATGTGGTTGATTTTTTAATCATTGCTTTGGCGATTTTTGTAGCGCTTAAAGGTTTAAAAAAGCTCGAGGAATTATCTCCGTTAGCTAAATTAGCTCAAGAACAAGCCAGCGCCAAAACCGAAAAATCCGCTAAATCGCCCAGCGAGACGGAATTATTAATCGAAATTCGCGATTTGCTAAAGAAAACCACCAAAACTACCAAATAAACTCAATTCTCGACCATCATGCAACCACTCGCCGAACGCCTCCGCCCTCAAACCATTGCTGACTTCGTTGGTCAAGCTAAATTAGTCGGCGATGGCAAAATTATCCGCAAAATCCTCGACGCCAAAAAACCGCGCAATTTAATCCTGTGGGGGCCGGCTGGTTGTGGTAAAACCACCCTCGCCCGCTTAATCGCCCAATCAACCGGCGCCGATATGATCGAATTATCCGCCGTCTCCTCCGGCAAAAAAGACGTCGAAGCGGTTTTAGCCCGCGCCCGAACCAATCAAGCCGAGGGATTGCCGACTATTCTGTTTTTGGACGAAATTCATCGATTTAACAAAGCTCAGCAAGATTTGTTTTTACCTTATTTAGAAAATGGTTTGATCACTTTGATCGGCGCCACCACTGAGAATCCGGCTTTTGAAATCATCACGCCGTTATTGTCTCGCTCGCAGTTAATCGTGCTTGAAGCGCTGAGCGAAACCGACATCAAACAGATTATTAAGCGGGCACTAACCAGCCTTAAACTCAACAAACCTATCACTGACGACGCGCTCGATTTTTTGGCGTGGCTGTCGGGTGGCGATGCCCGCAAAGCCCTCGGCACGCTGGAACTAGCACTTGATTTATCGCCAAAACTCGATTTAGAAGCAATTCAACTCGCTTCTAGTCAAGCCATCAATATTTATGACAAAAAATCCGACAATCATTATGACCTGGCGTCGGCGTTTATTAAATCAATGCGTGGTGGTGACGTTGAGGCAACGTTGTATTATATGGCGCGAATGCTTCAATCTGGCGAAGATCCGAAGTTTATCGCTCGGCGGATGATTATCTTCGCTAGCGAAGATATTGGCTTAGCCGGCAATGGCGCTTTAGGACTGGCCAACTCGGCTTTTGACGCCATTACCAAAATTGGTATGCCCGAAGCCAATTATGTGCTGTTTCACGTAGCGACCGCCCTAGCCCGCAGTAAAAAATCGCGTCAAACCACCGATTTAATGTATCAAGCACAAGCCCTTGCTAAACGTTTCCCGCACGCTCAAGTGCCCCTCCATTTACGCAATACTACTTCTGATATCACCACTGACCTCGGTTATGGCAAGGATTATCAATGGCAAGCTGGTTTTGAGCATCCCAAGGGCTTTTTGCCAGAGGAAATCAGTCAAGAATTGCAATCAAAATAAGCTCAACAACCAACCAAAAACGCCCGCTCGGGCGTTTTTTAAAAGCTTAATTTTTGTGGCGTTTGCGAACGTTCGGATCAAGGTATTTTTTGCGTAGGCGCAGATTGGCTGGCGTTACTTCAAGCAATTCATCATCCGCCAAAAAATCCAGACACTGCTCCAAGCTAAACACTCGATGCGGCGTCAGCTGAATCGTGCCGTCGCTCGATTTGGAGCGCATGTTGGTTAAGTGTTTCATTTTACAAACATTAATTTCCAGATCCTCCTGACGGTTATAAATACCGACAATTTGCCCCTGATAAACATTAACACCCGGCCCGACTAACAACTCACCACGCGCCTCAGCAGCCTGCAGAGCATAAGCCGTTGTCACGCCAGTTTCAAAAGCAATCAGCACGCCGTTACGGTCCGACATAATTTTACCTGAAAGCGGTTGGTAACCTTTGGGCAGGCTATTCATCACCACCGTGCCCCGTGTCAACGTCAACAGTTCACTGCGCAAACCGATGAGCGCCCGCGAGGTAATTTCGTATTCCAAGCGCACTACATTATCGCTGAGGTTGGTTTGAGCACGCAGTTGAGCATAGCGTTTACCCAGTGTCTGACTGACCGCCCCCAAAAACTCGTTATCAACTTCGATAAATAAATCCTCAACCGGCTCTTTCGTCACGCCGTCTTCTTCAAATGTAATCACCTCTGGGCGACCGACTTCAAACTCATAGCCCTCACGACGCATCGCCTCAATCAGCACCGACAAGTGCAGTTCGCCACGACCACTGACCGTGAAGCCAATCTCATTAGGCTCAACCCGCAAGCCGACATTGGTTTCTAGCTCCTGGCGCAAACGATCACCAATCTGACGCGAAGTGCTAAATTTGCTCTCCTGACCTTTGAACGGGCTAGTGTTCGGTCCAAGATAAATCTTCAATGTTGGCGGTTCGATCTCCAGATTCGGCATCGCTTCTGGTTGATTAAGGCTGGCCAGAGTATTGCCAATCTTGGCATCACCCGCACCAACCAGCGCCACGATTTGACCAGCACAAGCCTCACTAACTTCCACTTTATTCAAACCCTTAAATTCAAACACCTTGTCGATTTTGACTTTTTTGGTCGAACCATCGCTAATAATTAATGCCACCTGGTCATTAACTTTAACCTGACCGCGATGAATTCGGCCGATAGCATATTTACCCAAGAAATTGTCATAATCAAGTGCTGAGACCTGCAGTTGGAATTCACCGTCGCCAGCCACTTTTGGGGCTGGAATCTGATGCACAATCGCCTCAAACAGCGGTGTCAAATCCGCTTCAACACTCGAATCAGCTGGCATTTCCGCCCAAGCTTTGCCTTCACGACCAATCGCATAATAAATCGGATATTGCAGTTGCGCTTCATCGGTCGCTAGTTCCAGGAACAAGTCGCTCAAACCATCTTCCACTCGAGCAATATCGCGTCCGGGCTTGTCGATTTTGTTAATCACCACCACTGGGCGCAAACCCATTTGCAAGGCTTTTGACAGCACAAACTTAGTCTGAGGCATCACCCCTTCCTGCGCGTCAACAATCAACAGCACACCATCAGCCATATTCAGGGTTCGTTCAATTTCACTCGAGAAATCAGCGTGTCCCGGAGTATCAATAATGTTGATTTTATAATCGTGATAATCAACCGCCGTCAATTTGGCAGTGATGGTGATTCCCCGCTCCGATTCTTGATCGCCGCTGTCCATAATCAAATGTTGCGCCATCTCCGCTTGGTTATGACGAAAAGTATTACTCTGCTTCAGCAGGCCGTCCACCATGGTAGTTTTACCGTGGTCAACATGGGCGACAATCGCCACATTGCGAATTTTATCAAAAGAAGTAGTCATATCTTTTTATTATACTACAAAAATGTATTTTTTGCAAGTAAATCCGCCCGAAAAAATGGTTTTAAAGTCGTTTTTCGGTCAAAAAACCACTAATTAGCAGTTCTATAGCTTGGGAGCGGGTCAAGCCCCGAGTCATCAAATATTCAACTTGCTCAGGGTTGAGTTTGCCAATCGAAGCTTCATGTGACAGCTCGGCCTGAGGTGAGCGAGCGATAATTGACGGCACAGAAGCCACCATAGCGCGATTATTCAGCAGTAAACCATCACATTCAATATGACCTTGACTAGCGCCAGTGGCCGTAATTTGATCATGATTAAACGCTTGACCGCCGTCACTGACGATTTTAGTCACCAGTTGTGCCGACTGACCCGTACCATTTAGCCAAACCCGGTTACCAATTTTGATACGCGCCTGACCGGCTACTCGCAATCGATTATCAGCCATGAATTTAGCACCGTCACCCGCTAGGATAATTTTGGGCGAAGAGACTAAACTAGCTGGCGCCTGCAGGCAACGATACCGATAGATCAACTGCGCCTCCTTTGCCAAACGCGCAGATAACAACGGTCGAACGGTCGTATTTAAATCCCACGCGTGGTTCATATGCAAGTCTAGTCGAGCTCCCGGTTCCAAAAACACCTCAGTTAAACTCAAATGCCTAGCGCCAAAACACTGGCAACTCGAGCAATCAATTTCCAAGGTCGCATGCACTCCAGCGCGCAAGATGATTAAATTACGAACCGCCTGGGTGAAGTTATTTTGATCAACCACAAAACGAATTTTAACTGGTTGGTTAGGCGGGATTGACTGATCCAAAGCCAAAACATAACCAGCTGTTGAAGTAGCAATTTGGCGGGTCAGCTGATTCTGCTGAGGTTTAAACAAGCGCCAGACATAATTTAACAACTCCGGACGCAGTTGCTGAGCTAGCGACCACGACCACACCGGCTGGTCAGGCGACAGTTGCCACTGATTATTGTGTTGAAAATAATTAGGTTTCATCGCACCCCCGATATTGAGCCATAATTTCCGCAAAATTACCCTGGCTGACAAGCCGACCCGCCCGCAGAATCACCGCCAAATCCGGTTTAACAAACTCAAAAATTCGCTGATTATGACTGACGATAATTGCCGTTTTATCGGCTAATTGCTCGGCTAAAATCTGACCGATTTTTTGCAAATTTGATGCATCCAAACCAGCATCTAGTTCATCAATCAGCCATAATTTAGGTTGCAAGGCAATCATTTGGGCTAACTCTAGGCGTTTTTTCTCACCACCCGACAAACCACTACCCAGCCCCCGATCACCAAAAGCTTCAATCTGCAGATTAGTCGGCAAAGCGTTCGGCAAAAATTCAGCCAACTGATGCAAACTAACATCGGGCAAAATCGGCGGATTTTGGTAAATTAAGCCCAGCCCCGCCCGAACGCGTTCATCGATCGACAGCGCCAATAAATCGCGCCCGTCCAGCCGAACCTGCCCCGTTACTTGTTCGGTTATCAGTCCCGCCAAAACCCGCAACAGGCTGGTTTTGCCCGAGCCATTAGCACCCAGCAGGGCCAGTTTTTGCCCTTTTGCCAGCGACAAATTAACTTGATTTAAAACCAACCGATCGTCAATGGTCAAACTCAAATCTTCGATCGTTAGCATCACTTAACTCCGTTTTTAAATAATCGTAACCATTCGTCGGTTGTTAGTTCGGATGGCTTTTTCTCGGCACTAACGCCAGCTGTTTCACGATTTAACCCAATAAAAAACTTCTGCGAAGTGAAGCATTTTTCCACAAACACCAGATATTCCGCGCGCTGCTTGACCTCAAGCAGAGGTTGATCGCGCAGTTTCAGTTCCAGCAGACAAGTCTCGACATTGGGACGCGGATAAAAATCAGTTTTCTTCAGTGGGCGACGGATTCGACTAGTCCACCACGGAGCCAAACTCGCCCCTAGTTGACTAGTGAAATTATCATGATCAATAATCAATTTCTTAGCAAATTGACGCTGAACAATCAAATAAATCGCCCGCGGTGGATACTTGGCAGTGGTTAATTTCTGCACAATCGGCGAGCTCAAATGAAACGGAATATTGGCAAACACCTTATATTTTTCGAGCGGTAAATCCCATTTTAAAAAATCAGCCTCCACTACTTCAACGTTGGGGAATTTTGCCATATTGTGACGGAGTTTATCAGCAGTGTGCGGTTCGGCTTCCAGAGCGATTACCTGACGCACCCGTCGAGCTAGCGCCGAGCTGATCACCCCCGACCCCGCCCCAATATCCAGCACCAAATCATTTTTGCGCAAATTAGAATGCCCGATCAATTCCAGCACCAAGCGCGGACTAACCAAAAAATTTTGTGAATAACTATCTAGGCGTTTAACCATCACGTTTTTATTAACAATTACTCAATGCAACAATCCACCAACCGCTTGACTAAATCGCGAGTTTTGCCAAACACGCCGGCCGATTTTGTCGCGGTTTGCTGGTCGCTAACAACTTGTTTTTTATCCGCCTTGACTGATTTTTGAGCTGAGGCTGATTGTTTTTGTAATTGTTCTTGGCGATTTAAGACATCGTCATCGATTTTTTTGACCTGACTGACGTCAATCATCTGCAAATTCAACCCCCAAAACAGCGTATACAGATCGTAGGATTTATCAAACATTTCCTCGGCTTGATCGTATTCCTGACGGGTCAAATGTTTAGTACCAACCTCCATCAAACGCATACTCGCCGACAACAAATGCTTCGAAATGCACCAAACCTCGCCCTCGTATTCCTTGATAATTTTGCTCAAGAGTTGCTTGCGCATCTCGCGGATTTGCTCGAGCATTTTGTAGTAATCGCTATTGCCAGTTTTTTGACCGGTAAAGAAAAAATGCTCCTCAAGACTAATTAAATTCATAATCGCAATCGACAAATCTTCATCGCTCGACAGATCCAGCTTATTGTCTTTTAACTGGTCAAATTTCTCTAATAATTGTTGTTTGGAGTTAATTTTCATAATTTTACCTTTCATCACTTATTTTTTGGTTAATAAATAGGCTAACAGACTAGTCAACAACAGCGCCAGCACCGGAATTGCCACTTTTTCAAACGGAAAATGAGCGCGATTGTCGTTTTTGCGTTTCAAATACTGATAAAAATCACTTGCTCCGATAAACACTACCGTGCCAATCACGATTCCTAGGATAACTTTATCAATTCCAAACAGCGTATTACCAGCGTTCCACAAAAAATCCGTCCAATGTAGCCCCAACAACGTCAAACCATACATCGCCAGCCAGGTTATTTCCTGGTAGTATTTAAAAGTTTTTTGACGGCGTTTAAGCCAATCAATCGTCCACAAACTAAGCGACGCCAGCAGTCCGCCAATCCAGACGCTAACCACTAGATTGTCAACACCCATCCGCTCCGCTAGCGCTAAGCCCGCGCCAACTGTCACGGTACAAATCGGACACACCGCCAACTGATTTAACATCATTATTTCCATATTTTTCTCCATCATTACTGCGTCTAGCACGAGAACTATAGTCGCACTAAATTTTCGCATTCTTCACTCTATATATCATAGCACAGGTTGCGCCAATTATCGAATTGCACCTGATTTTATAATGTATTAGCGAGGCGAATTAATTTAAATCGCTACTGACATTTGACCACAGAACAGGTTTTGATATAATAAAAATATACTGGCTGGCAGAAATTGTTGTCTTTTTAAAACTTATTTTAATCACCAACAGATTTGTTTTTATAAAATAAAAGGAGCAGACGATGATAACAGCATCAAACAGCACCACCTCATCAATATCACCAAGCCAAAACGGCAAAAAGGTCAATTATCGATTAATCGGCCGACTAGTGTTAATAATCGCAATGGCTAGTGGTTTAATTTGGTTAGTGTGGCAAAATCAACAACTCCATCAACAAAATCGGCGATTGAACGACAAGGCTGTTCAGCTCAAAAACCAGATTAAAAAACAAACTACACTCAAAACACCCGGCGATATCAAGCAACCTGGTCTTGAGACGCCTAGTGGCGCCCAGAAACCAGACCAGCCGGTTGCCAATCCGTTCAAACCGAGCGCTGCGATGATTAATAACATCACTGCCATTTTGAACACGCTCGACACTCAACCCCTCGAAGGCTATTTGGCTGACGAAGTAAAGTTGTTTTATGCCTCCAGCACGCCAGCCACCGTCCTGACTGATAAAACTCGTATTGCTAAAAGTTTAGAGTATTTTTCTGACGCTAAAATTCCGTGGGATTTGCGCTTACCAGCCGAACAAATCGCTCGTTATCGCAAAAAATTTGACACATTATTTAGCGAAAATTGTCTAGTAGGTGCGTCAGCCGATGCCGGTCACGTTGTGTCGTTCTGCTTCACCAAAGAAGGCAAAATCCACTCAATTTTCCTCTGTCGCGATCCGAGGGTGTTTAATTAAATAAATATATGAATATTTTTGCAAGACATCCCATAATTCTAGAACCAAAAAATCAAATAGAGGTCGATTTCAGCTCGTATTGGAGTGATTTTGTTAGTGACATTAATCAGCAATGTGATTTTTATTTAAAATCACCAAACGAAGCACCAGTCGGTTGTGGAGCTGTGGAACTACCAAATGGCAAAATAGAACTAATTAAATATCGACTTAATTTTAATTTTGATTTTGAATATCTATCATTTAAGTTAACTAAACAACTCTATAACAAAAAAATACAGAACAGTTACGTAATTTATACAGTTAAAGACAAGGCTGATTTAGATGCCTTTTATATCACAGCTTCAAAAATGTTGTTCTTAGAAAATAACAAAATTCACTGTAATTTTGGTAAAGCTGGCTGTAAATGGATTTGCATAGATCAAAATGGGTCTGAAACCAAGCCAATTGACGATAAAATATTAGAAAAATGGTCGCCCAAAGTATTATCGCCTCAAGATTTCCTAAAACATTACAAACGATAACTTAACCATTAAATTATAGACTTAATAGTTGCAGACGTAAGTGAAAAACGTCAAACTGTCGGCTTAATACTTTCGAACCTCCAATTGGACAATAAAAATCTGATTTTCAATCTAAAAGAGCCCTTTGATAAGCTCGTAAACTTGTCAAAAGGCTCTTATGGCTGGGGATGAGGGATTCGAACCCCCGATCATGGGACCAGAACCCACTGCCTTACCGCTTGGCTAATCCCCAGTATTGTCGTTAGTTGTTAATTATCGCCGTTAGCCAACCTGTGTTGGTTCTGGTCCACGGGACCAAGTGATTAGATTTTGTCCACCGACTGACGTCGGCGTCCGCCACTGCTTTACCGCTTGGCTAATCCCCAATAATTTCAACCAGCTTATTATAGCACATCTCAGTCAATTTTGCGACCGGAATTTTCAGCACGCCACTTGGCAATTTCGGCGTGATTACCACTGAGTAACACTTCTGGCACCTTCAAACCGCGAAATTCCGCTGGGCGGGTGTATTGCGGAAACTCCAAAATGTCCTCACCACCAGCAAAACTCTCAATCATCGCCGACTGTTCGCCCCCCAACACACCTGGCAACAACCGCACCACTGCGTCAACCATCGTCATCACTGGCAACTCACCACCCGTCAGCACAAAATTACCCAGGCTAATCATCCGATCTACCACCGTCATAATCCGCTCGTCAACCCCCTCGTAACGTCCACAAATAAACGTCAGCCCTTGCCCCGCCTGACCATCGCGCGCCAGTTTCTCAGCCATTACTTGATTAAAAGTCTGGCCTTTAGGCGAAGTCAGCACTACCAGCGTGTCAGGATCATTAGCTTTAGCCTGTTCCACCGCCTTCATCAACGGCTCAATCATCAACAACATGCCATCGCCACCACCATACGGCGTATCATCAACTTGTTTACGCGGACCAAGCCCAAACTGACGCAAATCAATCAGTTCAAACTCCACCGCCCCGATTTTTTGGGCTTTAAACATCATTGATTGATCAAGCACCGCCTTAAACATCTCCGGAAACAAACTAATAATCTGAATTTTCATATTGTTTATTTTACAATATTTTTAACTAAAAATCAAAAACCAACCGCCCAGTCCCGAGTCGACCCCAACCGAATTCACGCCCGCTACTTCGTTTTATTAAACACCGTTGCCAGTTCGCCTTTAGCGTTTAAGCAATCATTACCCCAGTAGGCTTTTTTCAAAGTATCGGTGTTAAAATCTTGACACGACAGCAACCGCCGATCAACCGACTGGAAATATTGCCAATTATTGCCCTGTTTTTGATACAACAGATGGCTCAAATTATCACCAACAAACCGCAATTGCGCCGTCTGATAACCAGGCGTAACGCTCGGCATCACCGCAACTTCACTAACCGCCAACTGCGAATTCAGCCGAAAATTTTTCAGCGCTTGCCGATCCTGAGTTAGCACTGTTACTATTGGTCGATAAAAATTATACAATCCCGCCAAATAAGCCTTGTCCAAACAACTCAAACTCAAATTCGCCACCAACAAAGTGTCTTTATTTTTTAATTTAGGATTAGACACCGGGGTTCTAACCAGTCGACAGACCATTTGCTCGTTATCAAATTGCATATCATCGCTGTCTTTGGCTAGTCGGTAGCCCTGACTTTTAGCCTCATCAACAATTGCCCGCCAAACCATTCCGCCGACCTCTTGTCGTTTACCAAAATCAGATTTATAAATATAATAAAAACCATCGGTCTTGGCTATTTTTAAACCAAAAGCTTCACCTTCTAGCTGATAATCTGGCAATTTGAGACTGCCGTTGCCGAGCTTGTCGCCACCAACCGCTGTCGCCAAACGCTGTTTTTTAGCGAGATCCGCCATAAACTTGATCGATTTGGGATTAAGTTTGAGTTTGTCGGGGCTGACTACGACTTCGCGGGTAGTTTTGGAATTATCAACCTGTTCGGTGGTCCGAGCAACGCGTTTGACCTGACCGGTTTTATTAAAAATCACCACCACGCCAATCATCGCCACCACCAACACAACATTGACAAACATCAACAAAGCTTTAGTTTTGACGTCAAATTTTACTGCTTTCATACGGCTTATGATAATAAAAATCAGAGGTAAAATCAAGCCCCACTAAAACACCCCGCCACATTTAAGGCGGGGTGTTTTAGACAAATAAGACTCTCAATTATTTGGTAATTGCTCGCAGATTGAGCTTTTGTCATTCAATTATTTTTGAACTGGTTCTATTATATATCAAGGTCGTCGAGTTTTTCAAGCTCTTCGCGGGTGTTTTTTGTAATTTCGTCAAAGTTTTCCACAGTTTCGGCCGATTCATCAGTTGTTGACGCCTCCGCCACAGTCGATTGATCATCATTGTTGACGATTTTGAGGTTATAATGAGCATCGTTTTTAGTGCCTAGAGCCCGCAATAAAGTGCGCAGACTCTGCGCCGTCGATCCACGCCGACCGATCACTCGGCCTAAATCTTCGGGGTTAACAGTCAAAGTTAATAACACGCCTTTTTCGTCGATTTTGCGGTCAACGGTAACGTCGTCGGGATGATTAACCAGGTTCTTGATTACATATTCTACAAATTGTTGGTCGATGGTGGCCATATGATTCTCCGTAATTAAGTTTATGGTATTTATTATAGCAGTCCAAGCTCAAAAAACCAAACCGTCCTAAACCTTGACTTTTAAGCATAAGTGTGATATAATAAAAAGATATCTTTGTTACCAGAAAAAAGCCCAGTCAATACTGAGCTTATTTTTGGGCGCCAATAGTAATCAGCGTCACTTGACTACGACACAAAAAACGCACCGGCATAATACTATACCCCGCCCCCGAATCAACATAAATCAGCGACTTATTATGCTTAAAGACTCCTCGAGTGTGATAGCCACGCCAGTCACTAAACAGCCTACCACTGGCGTCAAGCACTGCACCAATCAACGGTAAACGCACCTGACCGCCGTGTTCATGACCACACAAGATCAAATCAAAATCAAACCGATCAGCGTAAGCCATCGCATCACTCGGAGCATACGTCAACAATATGTTAAAACGGGCGTCGTTGAGCTGAAATCGCAGTTTTTGACTGTCAAAATCAGCTCCAAAACAGCTAACATCCGGAGCAATCGCTGACGACCGGCAACCCAAATATTGAATTCGATCGGGCATCAGAAGCTTCACTTCACGCCAAAACTCGGGGCAATCCATTTCGTGTTGGCCATAAATCAATAACACCGGAATCTTCAATCCTGCCAGATAACGCACCAAATCACGGGCGGAGTCGTTGTCAAGACGCTCCCAATCAAAAGTATCACCAGTTAGGACGATCGCATCGGGATACTCCTCAGTAATCACTCGTTTGATATGTCGCAAAACCCAGCCATTGCTATGGAAATCACTAATTTGTAATAAGCGCACCGTCTGATCAACTTTTGAGCTGTTAACCGTCAAGCGTTCCACTTTAAGCCAGGCATTCTCAATTACCACCGACCAAAGCATCAATAGTGCGATCGCCACCAGTGCGTAATATTTCAAAACCGCCACCAACACCACAGCCACCGCCAAACCTAGCAGTCCAGCCGTAATCAATACTAGAGCCTTCACTCGATTCTTTTGCATCTCTCTACCTCCTATTAAAGAACTATTTTTAGACTAGCGTTCAACACTAGATAATCTAAACGTATTATACCACAAAAGCACCAAAAAGCAACCCTACCGGTTGCTTGGCAGAGTTGCGATGATGTAATAATAATTTAAGCTTCAGGGGTGTCAGCTGGAGCTTCGGCTTCTGGAGCTGGTTCTTGTGGTTGGTTTTTGCGGAGTTTTTCAGGATTGCGGATAGCTTTTGACTTCTGCGTGCGCTCAGTTTTAACCCATTTTGGCAGTTTGATGCCTTTAACTTCTTTGAGTAATTTAACAACGCGATCGGTTGGTTGAGCGCCGTTGTCCAAGTATTTTTGGATTAACTCAACGTTAAATTTGGTTTCTTTGGTGTGAGGGTTGTAGCTACCAACATAAGCCACGACTTTACCGCTCGAAGGGTGTTTTTGGGCTTGTTGTACCGCTAGACGATACACTGGGTAAGCTTTGCGTCCAAGTCTTTGAAGACGGATTGCTAACATATTGCTTAATTTTTCCTTTAATTCTCTCTTAATTATTTTTAAACTAACTTATAGTTTACCTTATTTTGGTCTTTTAGTCAACAGTTTCTTGTTGATCACGAGCCTGATAGAGTTTAATGGCCTGTTTAGCAGCTTCTTGTTGGGCTGATTGCTTGCTAGAGCCTTTGCCCTGAGCGATCAATTGCTCACCACTATAAATCCCCAGAGTGAAGATTTTGTCGTGATCGGGGCCAGATTCGTCCAGCACCCGATAAACCGGCGTAACATTGTCAAGTTTTTGCATGAGTTCCTGGATGTAGGATTTGGGGTCACGCCACGAACCAGTCGCTAAAATCTCCGGCAAAGTCGATAAAATATTCCGATCAATAAACTCCCGAGCAGTGTCGTAGCCTTTTTCCAGGTAAATCGCCCCAGTGACCGCCTCAAAAGCATTAGCTAGAATTTGTTGGTGAGAACGATCGGAACCGTGTTTTTCACCCTTACTCATACGAATTAGCGGAGCATAGCCGAGTTTGCGACCAGCTTCACCGATGCTTTCAGTACGCACCAGAGCCGACCGCCAAGCCGTCAGCACACCCTCCGGTTCCTGGAAATTTTGAAATAAATAATCAGTTACCACCAGTTCGAGCACCGCGTCGCCCAAAAATTCCAAGCGCTCGTTATGCTCCGAAGCCGATTTGCGATGTTCGTTGAGATAACTGCGGTGAGTCAGAGCCGTCACCAGGCGCTCAATATTGACAAACTCAAAACCGAGTTTAGTTTTAGCAAATTCCCGATACGGGGTCAAATCCATACCACTCATCTAGTAACCTCCCGCCCGAATTCGACGCATCGCCAGTAACATTAGTTTGGAAATATCTTCATACTCAATTTTATCCAGCGCTTCCGCAAAATCTAACCAGCGGATGTCGCTCATCCAATCTTCTTTCTTAATCTGGTCGGTGCCACTTTTAGCGTGGACTAGATAAACCTGAGTGGTCATCAGCACCAGTTTATTCATGCGACGGTAGCGGAAGTTGATTTTGCCCAGCCACCCCAGAATATCCAGGTCAAATAGTCCGGCTTCTTCGCCAATTTCGCGTTCGGCAGTTTGTTTGGCGGTTTCGCCTTCTTCGATATGGCCTTTAGGAATAGTCCAACGTTTTTTAGCATCCTGAATCAGCAAAATCTGAATTTTGCCATTATGACGCCGAAAAATCAATCCACCAGAGGTCGGTTCACGGACAATTTCTTTAATCGATGGTCGGCGACCCTTCGGGGTGGTTTTATGGGCGTTTTTTAAAGCGCCCCGACCGGTTGCTCGGCCACCCTCAGCATCGCGGACAAGTGAGCCGGCAGTAGTTGAAATAGACGACGCGCCGGCTTTAGGCTGACGGTTGGTCGGTTTGGTCGGTTTGGTCGGTGGCGACGCCGACTTCAGATTCGGGGCTGGAGCTAGAGCTCGTTTCGACGACGGAGTTGTCTTCTTGGTTGGTTTGTTCATTATTGTTCTCCACCAGGCTCTTATAAGCAGTGCCGAGAACACCGTTAATAAAACTCCTGGAATTATCCGAACCAAACGATTTAGCTAGCTCAATCGCCTCGTTGATTGCTACTTTTGGCGGAACAGTTTTGCCCATAAATAACAGCTCAAACAAACCAATGCGCAGAATATTGCGATCAATTGCCGAAATTTGAGCAATTGGCCACTCGGGGGCGATTGGTTGTAATAGCTCATCAAGCTTAGCGTAAACTTTAGCAATTCCCGAGCATAGTTGATGGACGAAATCTTGATCGCCAATCACCTCGCCATAGCGATCGAGGTTACGCTCTAAAATCGACATGATATCAGCGGTTTGATCACCCGCTCGTTCTCGAAATTCGAACTCATAGAGAGTTTGTAAAGTCACTATTCTACCTAGATGTCGATTTGATGCCATTGTTGGTTCTTTCTTGTTATATAATGTTCGTTTAAAATCAATTAAATTAAATGTGTTGAAAAAGATTGCCAATCACCGACTAAGCAGTTTTGGTGGTTGGTTTAGCTTTCGCAGTAGCTAGTTTTTTACCAGACTGTTTGCGGGTTGTAAAAGCTTTGACCGGTGAAGTTTTGTTCACACGACGGGCTAATTCTAGACGCAAATGGCTACGACGCATGCCGGTTTTTCGAGGGCTAGATTGTTTTTTTGGTTGAGCCATATTTTTCCTTTGCTTTAAATATTATTAGTCAATTCAAACTCTATTATACTTGATTTTAACTGATTAAGCAAGTGGGTTTTTAGGTGATTAGGCGTTTTTGGGGCGTTTTTTTGGTCTAATAGTTGACTTCTTAACATAAGTGTGTTATAATAAAGATGTGTCAGTTCGTTAAAAAGTTATTTTTTACTATATTTAGAGATTATTAGGAGGGCATTATGAAAACAACTAAAAGATATCGTAACAGATATGATAGCGCACAAGATTATCAACAACAAGCTAAAAAAAGTTGTGCCAGCAGCAAATCTGGCAAAAAACGTGGTGTTTTTAAAGTAATGGTAATCGTTATAGTGTTAGGCTTGCTCGCAAAAGCAATGTTTAGCAGTGTGCCAGTTGAGAAAGTTCAACATATTGTTGAATCGGGCGATACCGTATCCACAATATTGGACAGCGTCTCAACACAAGCTAAACAAAAGCACGACCTAACAAGATTGAGAACATCTGTGTTCGCAGAAGTAGATCTTTTCGAGGAGTGGGTGGTCATCTACCCAGGCGACATTCTAGAAGTAGAAGTTAGCGTTACTCCGCTAGGGGTAATAACTAAAAGTGGAGTAATTAACTACCACTTAATCGAGCAAAAGACACACTAAGCCAGTCATTAGACTGGCTTTTTGCTTTTTTGGAGATGTATAAATTTTTGAAGGGTATAAAAAACAGAGGTAATAAGGGGTCATTGTCAAGCTTTTTTAAGTAAAAACTGAGTTTTTGTGATATAACTATTGACTTTTTATAATACTTATGCTATAATGAAGATATAATTAAATTAACACAAAAAAGGAATTTATCGACAAACAGTTTTAGCACATTACTTTAATCAAAAAAATAACCAATAATTTAACAAAAATTAACTAAAAAGGTGGAAACGACAAACACGCCAAAAACCCCAGTCAGGTGCCGACCGGGGTTTTTGAGTAGGAATGGGGTTTAAAATGGAGATGGGTAATTTTGGGGTTATTTGACGACAATACTGACTAGTTTTTTCGGGACATAGATGGTTTTTAAGATCTCATGACCATCGGTAAAACTGCGCACATTGGCTTGTTTCAGGGCTAGCTTAATCGCCTCGGCCTCAGTGATGTCGGGCGCGACGGCAATTTTGGCACGCAGTTTGCCGTTGACTTGGACCACGACAGTGATTTGTTCGGGTTGAAGCTTGGTCGGGTCAAATTGCGGGAAGGCTTGACCGTCGAGATCGGTGCGACCAGTCAGTTCCTGCCATAATTCATTGGCTAAATGTGGGGCAAACGGCTCAAGCATTTGAGTTAGTTTCTCTAGCGCCCCCTGCCAATCACCGACAAAACCGTCGGTTTTGAGTTTATACAAATCATTGACCAGCTCCATCAACCCGGCTACGGCAGTATTAAAGCCAAGATGATCAAGATGATATTTAACCTTCGAAATTGCCTGATGCAAGGCCTGATCCAGCGCTGGATTGACAGTGTATTGTGCTTCGGCTTGCTTAAACTCCTGCACCAGCGTCCAGATACGTGCCAAAAAACGATAGGTGCCGACGATTCCTCGCGGATCCCAGGAAGCGTCAAGCTCATATGGCCCGATAAACAGTTCATATACACGCAGAGCATCGGCACCGTAGCCTTGGTTGATCAGTTCGAGCGGATCGACAGTATTGCCTTTGGATTTGCTCATTTTGCTACCGTCAGGGGCGTTGATATAGCCATTATAAACTAGATGCTGAATTGGCTCTTGGAAATTAACCAGTCCCATATCATAAAACACTCGCGTCCAGAATCGAACATATAACAAATGAGCGACGGCGTGATCACCACCGCAGTAAAAGTCAACCGGCAACCAATGATTAGCCTGATTGCTGTCCCAAGCCGACTCGGTATTATGCGGGTCGAGATAGCGCAACAAATACCAACTGGAGCAAGCGTAACCGTCCATGGTGTCGGTTTCACGGGTCATCAGTTGACCATTGACTTCAACCTGAAGCCAATCAGTAGAGCGAGCCAGCACCCCGCGACCGCTTCCGTCGGGTTTATAATCAGCCACTTCCGGCAAAATCACCGGCAATTGCTCAGTTGGAATAGCGTGAGCCTGCCCCTGCTCGTCATAAGCAATCGGAATCGGCGCGCCCCAATAGCGTTGGCGGGAAATCAGCCAATCCCGCATTTTGTAGGTAACTTCGGTTTGACCGCGATCTAGTTCAGTTAGTTTAGCAGTAATCGCTTGGCCAGCTTCGACATTTGACATGCCAGTGAACTCACCCGAATTGATTAACGCGCCCGCCCCATCATAAACCGCTTCGGTGTGATCAGCTGGCGCTTGAATTACCGGCGTAATCGGCAAATTAAATTTTTTAGCGAAATCATAGTCGCGTTGGTCATGTCCCGGCACGCCCATCACCGCACCGTAGCCGTAAGAACCTAGCACATAATCCGCCACCCAAATCGGCAAGCGTTCACCAGTCAGCGGATGAAGCGCATAGGATCCAGTGAAGACGCCAGTTTTTTCCTGGTCGTCCATCATACGCTCAACTTCACTAGTTAGGAGCGACTGCTCAATATAAGCTTCAACCGCGGAGCGTTGCTCGGGGGTGGCTAATTCTAGCGCCAGGGGATTTTCTGGCGCCAATGTGATAAAACCCACGCCAAACAGCGTATCCGGTCTTGTTGTAAAAACTACAATATCTTGGTTATCGCGACCGTCAATCGCAAATTTGACCTGAGCGCCCTCGCTCCGGCCAATCCAGTTGCGTTGCATGGCTTTGATTTTGTCGGGCCAATCGAGTTGATCGAGCCCCTCGAGCAGTTGGTCAGCATAAGCGGTGATTTTGAAAAACCATTGCTTCATCAGGCGTTTTTCGACTTTAGCGCCGGAGCGTTCGGCGTGACCGTTGATAATTTGCTCATTAGCCAAAACAGTTTTATCGACCGGGTCCCACCACTGATAACTCTCTTTTTGGTAAGCCAGACCTCGTTTAAACAATTCGGTAAAAATCCACTGTGTCCACTTGTAATAAGCCGGATCGGAGGTGTTTAATTCCTTCGACCAGTCGTAAGAAAGGCCAAGTTTAGCTAATTGTTGTTTAAAATTAGTGATGTTTTGGGCGGTAACTTCCGCTGGAGCGACGCCGGTTTTGATGGCGTAATTTTCGGCCGGCAAGCCAAAAGTATCCCAGCCCATTGGGTTTAAAACTTTAAATCCCTGAGCGCGTTGGTAGCGAGCAATAACGTCAACGATAGCATAATTGCGAACATGTCCGACGTGCAGGCCAGCGCCTGATGGGTAAGGAAACATCCCGGCGACGTATTTTTTGGGGGCTTGGTCGTTAATATCGACTTCGTAAGTGCGCTGATCACGCCAGAAGTTTTGCCATTTTTGTTCAATTTCAGTTGGATTGTAGCGTTGCATAGTTATTACTCCTTGGTTAATGTTGGGTTGACGAATTGACGGAAAAAATTACGTTTGCGTTTGAGCCAAATTGGATCTTGACGGACAAGTTGATTCTCGAGATCAGTCGAAGCTAAAATAATTTTGATCGCTTCCTCTAGATAAATCCCGCCTTGCGAACCTTTAAATAAAATTATGGCTCCGCGTTTCATCAGCTTGTTAACCAAACCGCCTGCCTCAAGAGCCGTTTTGCAACTCATTACCTGACAACCGCGAGCCTTAGCGGAGGGAGCGAGATATTGCTCGGCTTGTTCACCGACAGTAATCACCAAATCCAGCTGACGGGGGTCGCACAGCTCACCAACCTCACGATGAGCCGATTGACTCATTTCCCCCAGTTCGTTCATTGAACCGAGCACCGCAATTCGCTGGGTGGTAGGTAGCTCATAGAGCGTTTTAAGGGCGGATTTGACGGCAATCGGACTGGAATTGTAGCTGTCGTCAATAATTGTGGTTTGGCGTTGTCCCGGTAAAACATTCATTCGACCCGGATAAGGTTTGATTTGGGTTAAACTGGCGGTAATTTCTGCGTCAGTCATGCCTAACTCCCGAGCAACCGTTAGCGCCCCAGCTAGTGGACGCAAGGAATGCTCGCCGTAAAGTCGCACTCGACAAGCCAGACCAGCTTTGCCGGTTTTAGGGGTGATAAAACGAGCGCGGTAGCCTTCTTCAACGCTAAAATATTCTGGAATCAGGCTATATTCCGCCATTTCACTGGAACCGTAAGTGGTGATATTAGAGTTACTCAAAAACTGCGTAAATTGAGCATCAACGTCATCAATGTTAATAATGCCTTTTTTAGAAAAATTGATCGCTGACAGTTCGTCTTCTGCGACGGCTTCAATGGTTTTAAAAAATTCCATATGCTCAGGCGCAATCGCCGTCAACACCGTCAAATCAGGATTTAAATAACGACCGTAGCTAGCTAGTTCGCCAGGATGATCAGTCCCCAGCTCCTGGACAATCACATCAACCGTGGCTGGTTGTTTGATGCGTTTTTTAGCAGCACGCAATACCGCCCACCAGGCAAACGGATTGCGGATATTAGTCGGAAATTTAACACCGAGAATGCCAAGTGGCGCCGATAATTCAGAATTGTGATTACCAAGCGCCCCGCCAACCCGGTATTTTTGACTTAAAACGGTTGCAATCAGGTTTTTGGTGCTAGTTTTACCGACACTGCCAACCACGCAAACTAATTTCACTTCGGGATGAGCTTGAAAATATTTAACCACAGCGGTTTCGATTTTTTGCTGAATTATTTGTTTGAACATATCTTTTATTTTACAAAAAACACCTCTCTATAGCAAGAGAGGCGTTTTTGACACAGCATTTCGGTAACTCGCCGAAAGAGAATGGTGACTGATATGCGCCCACCCTGGGGCGGTTTTTTTGACGACAATGTTTGTTTTTGTAACGGTCGCTCCGGGAAACTACCCCGTAAAGCATACCAGTTCATCATCAATTATAGCATAAGTATTTTAAAAAGCAACAGTTTAGTGATTTTTTAGCCAAAAATCGCGACAAAAATGGTTATTTACTAACTACTAACACCACGCAGATGACAATCACCGCTAGCGCCACCACTGACACTAAACCAGTAACCATGAACAAAATTTGGTTTTGCGATAAAGGCTGTTTAGGTTTGGCGGTTGGTTGGACTGGAGTGGTTGGAGCGGATTGCTCGGGGGCGCCTGCGGGCTGAGTCGGAGCTACCCCAGGAACGGGATTAGCGCCGGACATAGGTGTTGGCTGAGCTGGAGCCGAGGGAGTAGTCGAGGCAAACGAAGCCGAGCTGGTTGCTGGCTGAGTTGGGTTGGTTGAGGTTGGAGCTGGATTAGGCGCGGTTGGTGCAGCCTGATTAAAACCCGCCCCACCAAAACTGGCTGGTTGCGAAGCTGGGGTTGATTGGCCAGCACCGGCACTAACACCATCAATTGCCCCGTAAGACACCGGCGGTTGATAGCTTGGCGGGGTCGGCTGAGCAGTTTGAGGCTTAGGCGTTGCCGTCGGTGATTGTCCAAAATTAGTAGTTGCGTTAGTCGCCCCACCCCAAGCCGAAGGAGCTGACTGACTAGGGTTTTGAGCCGATTGCCAAGGATTAGATTGATTATTATCCACGTTAGACCTTTCTTAAATTATTTATTTTAGCTAAATGGCCAGGCGAAACTTTCATTCAATAGCCATCTAAGCAAAACTAGAATATCCTAGTTTAATCATACTGGTTTTGGTTATTTTTTTCAAGTTAAGTTTTTTAAAAAACGGTTTAAACGTTAGTGCCAGTGCCATAACCACCAGAAGTAAAGACGTTAATCACAAAATTAATAGCAGCGTAAGCTAGCAATGCCACTATCAAACCAACGATCGCATAGAGAATGGTGTTTTTAGCGCTAGTAACCGCGTCTTTGTTACCACCAGAAATGACATAGCGCAAACCACCAATAATCAGCATAATCACACTCAAAATACCGATCATAAACAACATAATATTGGTAATTTGGTGAAAAATTCCCCCATCACCAAACAATTGAGCTGGCTGTTCTGAGCCTCGAGCGGCATCAGCCCCAGCGCGCAAACCATAATTAACCGCCGAAACTGTTCCCGGCAAGCTACCTGCCATTAGCACCACAGCAGTTAGTAGGCCAAAAGCTATTTTTTTAAAAAAAGTTTGTTTCATATTTTGTCCTCTTAATCGTTATTCTGTGCTTAATTTTAGCAAAAAAAGCGGTTTCTGTCTAGATTTTAAGGCAAAAGTATGATAAAGTTAAAGAGATGGAGGGAATTTAAAAAATGGAGGAGTACCCAAGTGGCTGAAGGGGACGGTTTGCTAAATCGTTAGTATGGCGAAAGCTGTAGCGAGAGTTCGAATCTCTCCTCCTCCGCCAAATAAAACCTCCGACTGGTATGAAACTAGTCGGAGTTTTTTAGTGGTTGGTGAAAATGGCGTGAATGGCGGTTGGATTTTGGTTGAATTTTGACTGGGTTTTAACGCCCCACTATGGTTAGAATTAGGGTTTCAGTATATTGGCCGGATGGGGTGGTTTTGGCGGCGTTTA
>ERZ773099.590-NODE-590-length-30362-cov-12.873990_pt1 | contig 30362 bp, 24 predicted proteins | sample MGYA00511120_ERZ773099 | MGnify/ENA primary metagenome ERZ773099 (study PRJEB29015, sample SAMEA2738012) | human oral metagenome | biome: human oral; feature: human-associated habitat; material: dental | place: China | collected 2104 ... | reverse complement strand
CTGTATTAAAGAGTTTTTCAAACAATAAGAGCTTGGATAATGAGCTTATGAATAAGACAAAAAAGTTTGGAGAAACAAGCAAAGTAGCTTCAAGATTCAAGGCAAAACAGTTATCTATATTTGGTTTTTTACTGGATATTGGATATTTAGTTCTTTTAATTGCAGGAGCAATACTTGTTATAAAGGGAAGTCTTGATGTACTTCATTTTATTATCTTTGCAGTAATTTCAAAAGAGTTTTATAAGCCATTCGCTTCTATGGAACAACACTATATGTACTATGTTTCGGCGGTAGATAGTTACGAAAGACTCTCAAGAATTTTATATGCAGATGTAATCTCGGATAAAGTGAATGGAATTGTTCCGAAAGATAATGATATAGCTTTTGAAAACATAGATTTTTCCTATGAAAAAGATGAATTTAAAATGGAAAAATTGAGCTTTTCTATTGCTGAAAAAACAATGACAGCCTTAGTTGGAGAATCAGGTAGTGGAAAGACTACTATAACCAACTTGCTTTTAAGATTTTATGATGTGGATAAAGGGAAAATTACACTTGGAGGAACTGATATAAGAGATATTCCTTATGATGAGCTTTTGGATCATATCAGTATTGTCATGCAGAATGTTCAGTTGTTTGATAATACCATTGAAGAAAACATAAGGGTAGGTAAAAAAGGAGCTACAAAAGAAGAAATCATCAAAGCTGCAAAGAAGGCAAGGATACATGATTTCATTATGAGTTTACCAAAAGGTTATGAAACTGATATTGGAGAAAATGGTGGGCTTCTTTCAGGTGGACAAAGACAAAGAATATCTATTGCAAGAGCCTTTCTGAAAGACGCACCGATTTTAATTCTTGATGAAATGACAAGTAATGTTGACCCTGTAAATGAATCTTTGATACAAGATGCCATTACAGAACTTGCAAAGAATAGAACTGTACTTGTAGTGGCTCATCATTTAAAAACAATTCAAAAAGCTGACCAAATTCTCGTATTTCAAAAAGGAAATTTACTTGAAAAAGGAAAGCATGGCGAACTTCTTGCGAAAAATGGCTACTACGCAAAATTATGGAAAGCTCAGTATGGGGTATAATCATGATTTTATTAAAAGATGTTTCTTATGAATGGGAAGATGGGCGAACTGCTTTAAAAAATATCAATCTTGAAATTAAAAAAGGTGAATTTGTTTTAATTTCAGGGAAAAGTGGAAGTGGCAAAAGCACTCTTGGAAGTGTAATGAATGGTCTTATTCCGCATTATTACAAAGGCAAAATGCAAGGAGAAGCCTTTGCGTCCGGAAAAGATATAAGCAAATTATTACTTCATGAAGTAGGGCATATTGTAGGGACTGTATTTCAAGATCCAAGAAGTCAGTTTTTCACGACAACGACAGATGAAGAAATAGCTTTTGGGCTTCAAACTATCTGCAAATCAAGAGATGAAATCAAACAGAGAGTAGAAGAAGTATATGCAGAGCTGGATATTGAGGAACTGAAAGGAAAATCTGTTTTTGAATTATCAAGCGGACAGAAACAAAAGATAGCTATTGCAAGCATCTATGCGATGAATCCGAAAGTTTTAATTTTAGATGAACCTTCAGCAAATTTGGATATGAAAGCAACATTTGACCTGTTTTTAATTTTGGAGAAATTAAAGAAAAAAGGAACAACGGTTGTTCTAATTGAACATCGTTTGTACTATGTAAAGTCTTTATTTGACCGTTTTCTTTTGATGAAAGATGGAGAAATTGCACAGGATTTGAGTCGGGAAGAAGTTATCCATCTTGAAGGGGAGTTTTGGGATGAAAATGGATTAAGAACTCTTGAATTAGAAGAATACAGGATAAGTGAGAAGAAAGACTCATATCAATTAAATGATGAAAGTATAAACGGAAAAGGCTTGAGATTTTGCTATCCGAATGTAGCTAAGGATGGAAAGAAGCAAAAACAGTACATTTTAAATCATCTTGATTTCAATATGGAGTGCGGAAAAGCTATTGGTCTTATCGGCTTAAATGGTACCGGGAAAACTACCTTTGCAAGAGTGATTTCAGGACTTGAGAAGATAAAAGAGGGGAAGATATGGGCGGGGAAAGATAAGTCGCTTAATCATAAAGATTTAATGGATATGTCATATTTTGTCTTTCAAGATTCAGACTATCAGTTGTTTTCGGAAAGTGTACTTGATGAAATGCTACTTGGTATTTCAAGTAAAAATAAAAAAGAAAATACCCAAAAGGCAAAGTTTATTTTGAATGTACTTGGCTTAGATAAATACATTGATAAGCATCCGTTTGCTTTATCAAGAGGAGAAAAACAAAGATTGACAATAGCTTGTGGAATGATGAAACAGGCAAAGATTTTCATCTATGATGAACCAACATCAGGTTGTGATAAAGACTCAATGCTTTCCGTCGCAAAACTGATTGAAGAACAATTGAAAAATGGGACAACAGTTTTGGTAATAAGTCATGATTTTGAGTTTTTAGCAAACACAGTGAGCAAGCTATGGGTAATGGGAGATGGAAAAATAGAAACTGTTTTAGATATGAGTGAAAGTAATAAATTTCTCATATTAGACAAGATGAGAGGAGGTAGAGAGCTTGTCAGATAGAAAAACTATAGATCCGAGAATAAAACTTACTCTACTTCCAATTGTTGGATTTACGAGCTTTTTTATAAGCGATACAATTCTACTTTTTGTACTAATTGTTTTTGCCTTTTTTCTATATTTATATAGCGGGATGTGGAAAAGAGCGTTACGCTTTATCTTGTTTTTTGTGCTTTTATACTGCATAGAGTTAGGGCTTGGAAAATTTTGTGAAGCAAGTATTGTATTTGCAATATATATGTTTATTTACTTTGCATCAAGAATGACCTTAATCGCTATGTTTGGTGGATATATAACAAAGACTACAAGTGTAAGTGAAATGCTGGAAGCGTTAAATAGAATGAAAGTACCAAGAAGCATTGGTATACCTTTTAGTGTTTTGCTTAGGTTTGTACCAACTATAAAAATAGAACTCAAGGCATTAAAAGAGAATATGAAGATTCGAGGAATTGTAACAAGCAGATTTTTCCCATTGCTACATCCAATTAAATATATTGAATATACGCTTGTTCCGCTTTTAATGAGAATGATTAAGATTTCAGATGAACTGTCAGCTTCAGCACTTATTAGAGGACTTGATAGTGATGAGAAGAGGGTAACATTAACAGAATTGCGGTTTAGAAAAACAGACTTAATGATTGGACTATTAGGAGCTTTTATGATTGCTCTTATGATAGTAATACAGAGAATTTATTAGGAGGACTAGTGTGAAAAATACTTTTCATCACTATTTGTGCCGCAACTTGGCGGCGGAATGGAGATTTTTATGAAAAACAAATTAAATGGTCGTGATTTTATTACAATCGGAATTTTTAATGCAATTGGAATTGTCATATACATGGCAGCCAGCTTTGCTATGGCAACAACAGTTATTGGAGGATTTATTGCTTCAGGAGTTAGCTTTATGGTAGCTGCTACCGTTTATATCCTTATGGCTTTGAAAGTTAAAAAGAATGGCGTATTTACAATATCAGGAACGCTTCTTGCTTTAATTGCATTGTCAGGAGGACATTTGCCTCATGCAGTCTTTGCTGTAATCGGTGGAATTATATGTGATTTGATTATAGGAAATTATGAGAGCAAGGGACGAATGATTATTGGATATGGGACATTTGCATTAGCAGATTTTTTAGGAACAGTAATTCCTGTGATTTTATTCGGGACAACTTCTTTTGTGGAAAGAGCATCAAAATGGAAAATGAGTGAAGCACAAATAAATGAAGCATTATCTTATTTCAAAGTTTCGTGGGCAGTAGGCTTTGGTTTTATAACTTTTATTCTTGCTTGCATAGGAGCATTTGTTGCAACAAGGATACTTAAAAAACATTTTGAGAAAGCAGGGGTTATTTAATACTAATTTGGCTAAGTAAGTGAAAAAACAGATTAAACAGTTGAGGTAATTGCTATGTGCCATACAAAGTCTATTATTTATACAGAAAAAATTTATAGAGCTTTTTGATACTGGTAATTATAATGAGAAAGAAACTTCAAAATATAGAGCCAGAACAAGTTCCTTTCATTTTAGAGGACTTCTTATGCTTAGGTGTAGGAGTCCTCCTTTTTTTTGCCTGAAAACAAGCAGACAGAAAGAAAATGGAGAACTTGAAATGAAAAAAGAATATTACCTTTATGTAGATGGACAAAAGGTGAAAGTCAGTGAGGAGATATATAAGGTCTACTGGCGTGAAGAAGAGCATGAAAAATATTTGGAGCAGGTGGACAGAAAAAAACACTTGCTCTTTTTTTCATCATTAGACCATGACGGACACTTTTCAGAAACAATAGTTGATGAAGCAATTGATGTAGAAAACATTGTGGAAACTAAGATTATGATTGAAGCAGTCAAAAACGCTATATCAATGCTTAATGCAGAAGAAAGAGACATCATAGAGTGTTTGTACTTTAATGATGAAACTCTTTCAAGCATTGCGAGGAGAAAGAAAGTAAGTTACCAAGCTATACAATGGCGTAAGAACAGCATACTGAAGAAACTGAGGTTACTGTTGGAAGAAATTTTGAAGTAATCGCCTTGTAGATAGGGGCAGATTTTCCTTTATAAAGTAGAGGGAGATCTGTCCTTTTATTTTGTCAAGGGAGAAATCTGACATTAAATAAGGCTTAAAATGGGTCTTTCTTAAAAGGTATTAGAAATTTGTTCTTTGACAACAGAATAGACTAAGGTAGGACTTTATCTGCTTGTGGAGGATTATGACTTACGCAAAGACCTTTCTGCTGAATCGGGATACTTGAGTTGAGCATTTTTAGCAGTTCGTTTCGGTTTGTATGAATACCATTGTTATATGAGGAAATAAGAAAGCGAGCGACAAATAAGAAAACATAAAAAACAGATGTGGCAGTCTGTTCGTTGAAATAAGCAGTGATAATGATACTTCAATAGTTTATGCCGGCTCGTCTGGAATAAGAGGCGGAGGTGAAATTCCTATGTTGTCAGCCAAGACACCTACTAATGTCATAAAACTTAAAACAAAGGAATGATTTTTATGGATATATAAGAATTAACAAGATATAAAAATATGTTAGTATATTGGATTACTCAAAGAATCAATTCAAATATTGAAGCATTAGAGATATAAAGAAGCTAGTATAGTGTATCATTGATAAACAACTAAATGTTGTTGGTATGTTAAACTGATTCATGATATAACACATACACGCTGGAATTGCACTTACCATATTGTTTTTATACCGAAATATAGAAGAAGAGTCATGTATGGAGAAACTAAAAAAGACTTGGTAGAAATAATAAAAAAATTGTGTGAGATGAAACAAGTAAACCTGATAGATGGAAGAGTATGCATAGATCATATTCATATGTATGTAGCAATACCGCCCAAAATGAGTGTATCAGAGTTTATGTTATATTTAAAAGGTAAAAGTGCATTAATGCTGTTTGATAGACACCCGGAGTATAGGAATAAATGGGGAGAACGTCATTTTTGGCAAGAGGAAATTCCTATGTTGTGTGCCAAGACACCTGTTAATGTCGTAAAACTTAAAGACATTTGAATTTTAAAAATCAGGGTAAACATACTTATAATATAAATACAAGGAGATTTATGAAAAGCGATATAACAAAATTACAGATTAATACGATTATAGCTTTAGCATTGATGAGATATTTATACAGAAAAAGAGAAATATCAGAAAAGGTTTATCAAAAAATCTTACAAAAATATGGAAAGGTAGTGATTGCCAAAGAGAGCAAATTATGTTAATATAAGATAACAAAACGAGGAGTACAAAAAGATGGAATGATAGTAAAAAAAAGAGTAGTGGCTATATATGCGAGAGTATCGACTGAGCATGAGGCTCAAATCTCTGCATTGGGTAATCAAATTCAGTATTATGATGATTTATTTGAAAAACATCCTGAATGGGAACTATATGATCGCTATATAGATGAAGGAATAACAGGTACTTCTGTTAAAAAGAGAAAAAATTTTATGAGAATGATGCAAGACGCATCAAAAAATAAATTTGATCTTATTGTAACAAGAGAGGTATCTAGGTTTGCAAGAAATACAGTTGATACACTACAGCAAACTCGTATATTAAGGCGAGAAGGTGTAGAAGTATATTTTACAGAAGATAACATATGGACAATGAATGATGAAGATGGTGAATTAAGACTGACAATTATGGCGACACTTGCACAAAATGAAAGTAAGAAAACATCCGTCAGAGTAAAAGCAGGACAAATGATTTCATTTAAAAATGGTGTTCTATATGGAAATGGTAATATACTAGGGTACGACAGAATTGGTAAAGAGTATGTGGTTAATGAATTGCAAGCAAGAACAGTGCGTAGAATTTTTGATTTATACTTGGATGGAAATGGTGTTAGAAAAATTCAATTTGCACTGGAAAAAGAAGGACATTTAACAGCTACAGGACTTACAAAATGGCAACCTGGTAATATCAGCAGAATATTAAGGAACTCTTTTTATTGTGGTACAATAGTTTATCGTAAGCAATTTGTTCCGGATTTTTTAGAACAGAAAAAAATAAATAATTTTGGTGAGATTGATAAAGTCATTGTTGAAGGCAGACATACCCCAATTGTTACAAAAGAACAGTTTGAAAAAGTTCAGCAAATACTTAGTAGCAAGTCAGAGTCTGTGCATAATAAAGGCTGTAGAGGGAAAAAAATCTCCAAAGATGTTTGGTGTCGTAAGATGAAATGTGAATGTGGTAGTTCCTACAATCGTGTTACATGGCACAAATCGTCTGAAGGACCTCAATATGCATACCAATGTTATAGCCAGATAAGGACAGGATCATTTAAAACTCGTGAGAGAAAAGGACTTAGTACTGAAGGAATTTGTGTAACTAAAATGGTTCCAAGATGGAAATTAGAAGTTATGGCTGATATAATATTTCAAAAATTTTGGAATGATAGAGAAGGAGTCCTTGCAATTGCGAACGAAATGCTGGACAATTGCTATGAAAACGAACATGATAACGAGGTGTTAGATCGCAAGCGTGATTTAGAAGATAAAATGGAACTATGGAATCGAAAGTATAACAATCTTTTAGATATGCGAATGGCTGGAGAAATTGAAAAAGACAGGTACGACGAAAAGCGTGAACAAATTCTGAAAGAACAGCAACATCTGAAAAAGCAGTTAGAAATAATAGGTGAAGAAACTGGTTTATCAGATGACATATATATGGACAAAGTTGAAATTCTTAAATACGGCTTAGAACAGAATTTCAATTTTTCAACGAGACATATTCCGGAAGAAGTTATTGATGCATTTATAAAGGAAATTATCGTATGCCAAGATGGATTTATATGGAAATTGAATTTAACTCCAGATGACGAGTTAAAGATGCAAGTGGACGGAAGAACAAACAATTATACAGTAACCCAAACAGAACTTTCCTCTGATATGACACAGCAGCACAGGCAGCAATTGCGGAGAGAAAGTAATATATAGATAGATTTTGGAGCAGACGCGAGGGTGTCTGCTCTTTTTAATGTGTATGTTTTACATATATGTAAGAAAATAATAAAAAATTCAAGTTAAAGGCTTGGCAAAAAAGAAACATGAGTAATACTTAATTTAAATAAGTTTAATACGAACGCAATAAACTTATATAAAATTTTACAAAGAGGATTGATTATGGAATATAATCAGCTGGATTTGATTTTAACAAAAATACCTAAGGGTAAGAGATTGACGGTAAAAGAAAACTAAGTTTTGGTAGAGGAGCACTGCATAATCACTCAGAATGATTGGCAACCCCACATAAAATCTCGCAAAACCATGTACCCAAAATGGAAAGCTAAAATTCGGGCGAAGTTGTATCAGTTGAAAAAAGGGTATTGTGCTTTACGACAATTCTAATTACTCGTATAAATTTTAAAACTAAATTTGAGGTTGGAGTATATATTGATACATGCAGAAAAGAAAAAACTGTACTGTGAAAATCGTCAGATTAAGAAAGATGATAGACAAAAAAAGGGATGTCTAAGATATAATAAGTACTAGACAATATAAAGAAAATTTCTTGGCCTCATGCCTAGAGCTTCCCCTTTGTATTTAATTTTTAAAAAGAATTCCAACAGAAGAATACAGTGATTTGTAAGGATTGTGTAGCCAAGCAATTGAATTAAAAAAAAGATTGTGGATGTAGATCCAACAAGCAAAACAACTCTTTAGTACAAAAAGGCAATACTTGCAGCCATTTGCGAAAATACGCTATAAATTTATTGAAGATTGTGGCATTTAAGAGTGGTAATGGATCGAATAAATAGTATAGAAGTCTGGATAATTGGACAGCATTTTAATGTTATACATAGGTAAGAAGACAGTAATGACTTAAAAATCAATTCAAATATTAATTGTAATATCATAAAGCAATACTTTTCCTTGGGAAATAAAAACTTTACAAATATAAATAACTGTGTGACGAACAAGGAGAAGAGATGATATAATAGTTAGAAATTTGTTTAATGTTGTTCTCTGAAAAGAAGAAAGGTGTATTTAGTGAAAATATGTTATAACGGTCTATGGAAATTATTAATTGATAATGAGATGCAAAAAAAGATCTGATAGATAAAATAGGAGTCAGTTCTACAACCATTGCAAAAATGGGGAAGGGAGAAAAAGTGTAATTAGATGTGTTAGAGAGGATTTGCAATTATTTCAATTGTAATATTGGTGATGTTATGAGTTTTGAAAAATGAATATATCTCCAAATGCGACAAAATTAAAGATAGAGAGGTTATACAAATCTTAAAACGAGAACGGAATTTTGGCTTGAGAAGTTTGATAAAAATGTCAAAAACGACCAGATAAAACAGGAAAAGCTTAGGAGATTGGGTGGAAGGTGGTTGTTATATAGGAGTGTAAGATAAAGAAGGATTTTATTAAGAATATGGAATGGCTGGAGCAAAAAATAAAATGTCAGGATATTGAAGGGAGATTGAGATAAATGGGCTTAATAGCACCGATTAGTGCAATAAATTCATGGGAAGGCTATAAATATCAGGGAAATATAGCGCTGTATGTCACACTTTCTAGTGTAAAGGATATCTTATCTAAAGGGGAGTCACTAAATGATTATTATATTCAGATTGAGGGAGAGGAAGATTTTGCTTTACTAAAGAATGTTCAATACAAGTCGTTGCATCAGGTTAAGCTAGGGGCAGTCAACCTTGATGATAATGATAAATTTGCTTTTATAGCTGAAATTATTCAAAATGGTGCAGAGCTGGGTTATTTTCATGTTAATTCAAATAATCATATTCCAAGTGACTTTTTAGAAAAAGCATGTTTGGTGATTTCAAATTTGAATATAGAATTTCAAAAAGTAGTTGTTTCAAAAAATGATTTAAATACGTCAGATAATCCTGACGATTATATTGTATTGGAATCTGTTACAGCTAATAATACGAAGGCTTCAAAATATAGCATTATTAAATATAATACAAAAGGAAGAAAGGATTTTAATTCTGTTAATAATGCTATTAAGATTATAAGAAACGAACTCCAGCAACATGAAAATGAAATAAAAAATAGAAAACAGAACTATTTAGCTACTAATCTGGGTGTCAACAGTGAAGACCAGTGCTTTGTTAAGGAATGGCCAATAAAGTTTGATGATATAAAAGAGGTAAAAAAGCAGGGGGTTCAGCTAATTAAAGATATAGTTAAGAAAGAGCAACCAAAATGGACATTTGCAGATGATAAATATTGTGGTTTCTTGTATGAACTGGGGATAGGCCTTATAGAACAGTACGTGACAGATTTTTTTGTTCAAAAGAACAAGAATGATAAATGCATTATTCCATTTAATAAATTTTATGGACTAATGGTTAAAGATTATTATAGTAATGTTGATGCTAGCAAAGAGTATAAGTATTTTCGGGTGCTGGAATCAATAGATAAAGTATTTAAAAAGTTTATCGAGAAAAAATGTAATCAACATAATTGTGAACAGTGTAAGAATTCTGGATCCTGTAATCTATTGAAACAGCTTACAAAATTATCGGGGAGGGAGATTGAAAAACAACATAGTTTAGTTTTCAATCTTCTTTTGCAAGAGCCAACTGAGGAGATTCATAATCTTCCCAGTGATGACACAATAGAATTTCAATTTATCGAACTCTTAAAGGATTTGTCTATCTTGACTTTGAATGAAAATAATATAATTACGGCTTCATTGAACAAAGAGTTTTATTGGTTATCGCTTGATGATAGCCACAAGAAGGAAAAGCTTAGAGAAAAAATACAAAAAGGAATGAGAGAAAACCCAGATAAATCGTTTCTATACGAGTGTGATACTCTTATTACCGGTTGTCTAAATGATGAAACATTTAAGATAGATGGTTCCAATGTGAATATACTCGAAAGAGAACAGTTAGAAGAAATCAGGGATATCGTTTCTAATAAGATAGAAGATGAAAAGGCTGATTGTAATAAACCTAAAATAATACGCTTGGTTGATACTGAGAAGGCAAAAGAGGAATTACTTTAATGAGAGAATTGATACAACAGATTTTTAAGGCATATGAATTTGATGGAAAGTATATAAATGACAATATTAAATTCTATTTCCCAGAATTAGAAGAGAAGACAAGTTTTTTTCTGGTTGATTATATTGAAGCAACTAGCGAAAGTATAACAGATGTGAATATGATGACAATGTTAAAGAAGCTTGAAAAAGATTATATTAATTATGAGAATACAAATGAAGAAGGAATAAAAAGAAAAATGCAGATGTTGATTGCGAATGATAATACAAATATAGCTGCACAAATTGATAAAAATACATCTGCAATATATCCTATTAAGCTAGACTCTTTAAATAATCTGGATAAGTATAGAAATTTAATATATTCGGTTGAAGAGTCACCTTACTATTTTAGAAGGTTTGTTTTGCCATATACTGAAAAACAGGTGGTTGAGTTGAAAAAAATTATTTTAGATTATCCGGAGAAGAATATAGTGAATGTATTGAGTGAGATTGCTAACCAGGAAGATGCATATTATGAACTTGCTGGACACAGAAACTTGGATAATGTGTACGAATTGGTTATAAGATTATTTTCAAAAATACCTTTTCTCCAATATAATTTTGTCGCGGAACAAAAGCCAATGACAGTTGAGAAGCGGATTGAGTCAGAAATAGACGCTAAATTGCTTAAATATCACACTTTGATTTGTAATAATTGCGTGGATATAGATGAGTATATAAAATACTTAAATTTGCCTGAAGATGATGCAGCAATTGAAGCTGAAATAAAAAAAAGATTAGAAAAGAAGGTATAAGATGCAGTATAAAATAAAGTCTGTTAGACTTAAAAATTTTAAATGCTTTGATGATTCAAAGTATTATGAATTTAGTTTAGATGACACAAAGAATCCTATAATTCTCACAGGACCCAATGGATTCGGAAAAACAACTTTTTTTGATGCAATTGAATTAATTTTTGCAAATAAAATAACTAGGTTCAATGAATCAATTGAAAACGGAAAGACTGATTTGCAGAAAAATGTGTTACTGAATGAAGCAAATTCTGATGGTTTTATTGTTTGCACATTAATAAATGGGAATCGTGAGTGTTTGTCTTTAATTGCAAGAATAGATCATGGAATGCATAAGGTCAATTATTCGGATTCTATAATGTATGCAATGTTAAACGAGAGTATTGCCACTGAAAATTTGGATGGACATATTAGAGAATGTTTAGATTGGAGAAAAAGTATATCTGAGTTCGATTTACTTAAGTATTCTAAGGAAAACTTTGCTGTTTATTATTATATTTCTCAAGCTGAATATGTACATTTTTTAAAACAGTCTGTAATTCAACGAAAGGATGCAATGAATGCGTTGCTTGACTTGGGGGATGTGGATAGTTGGGTGAAATTTCTTCAAGATAAATTAATTGGTAAAAATGCATCAACATCTAACGTTTTAATTAATGAAGAAATTAAATTATTGGATTTAAGGATAAATGAAGATATTGACCAACTTAAGGCTTTGGGGGCTATTGATGAATCTAGCGGTGAATTTAAATTTTTCAATATTCTAAGTCTTGATAATATGAATAGTGCTCCACTTTGGGATTCCGAAAAACTTGAAGTGGTCGATGTATCGGAACTTGAACGTGGAGTAAGTGACATCGACAGAATTTCACATTTGGTGAGAGACTATGAAGACTATAAGAATCATTTGTGGAACAAGAAACTTGAAGATGCAATGGTAGGTGGGGTAGAAGACTATTTATTAAGTCGTGTATATGTGAAGGATGAAAAAATAGATATTGAAGGCATTAAGCATTTCATAGAGTTAAAAAATAGAGTAATAACAATTATCAATAATAGCGCTTTTTTAAGGAGTAAAGAGATTGTTCCAAGTGATTATAGTGCAGATGGAATGAGAAAACTAAAGCAATTATTTCCAGAAGGTGTTATCTTTGATATTGAAGATGTTCAGAGGATGTGTACTAATTTAAATGAAATGAGTAAAAAGCTTTCTTCTAAACAGGCAGTAATAAAGAAGATGGAAAATGCTAGACTTGCATTGCACGAAGCAAACGAGGAATTAGATAGAGATACAGATAAATGTCCATATTGCGGACAGGAGTATGGAGATTCAATAAAACTAGAAGAGGCATATGAGGCAGCACATGCTCTTTTGGTAAAAGAAAATGGCGTGGAACTAGATAAATATAATGAACTATTAAAACATTTGGAGGATACTGTTAAGGAATCAAAAAATGCTTTGAATAAAGAAATAGGCTCTCTTAACGATTCTGATGTAACTTCCACATTAGATGAGGTAAGGCGATTATCTTCATTTATTTCTGATAAGAAGAGAGTAGAAAATGTAGAAATGCTTATTCCATTGATTGCAGTGGATAAAGCCTTTAAAGACATGGGAAAACAGGAGCAGAAAAATGAGTTGCAAAGGATTTTTATAGAAGCAAAGAAAGCTTTTTCTAACGAAGATTTCACAAATAATCTATCTTTGTACGCATATGATTCGTTATTTAAAGAATATCCATATATAGAGTGGACAGAGCAAGATCTATTTCATGATGAAAAAATGGTTGATAACAAGAAAAGCTATATTAAAGTTGTAATAAATTCAAAGAAAAATGAAAAAGCTAATGAAATAAAAGCTCGCATTAAGAAAAATATAAGAAGATGGCAAGCTGTAAAGGCAATAAGAGAATATTTGAAGAAGATACAGAAGGTATATTCTGATGCAATCGAATCTTATAAAAATCAGATTTTGAAGAGACTGAGAGTACCGTTATTAATCTATACTGGAAAAATTTTGCAGGATTATCAGAATGGTTTAGGTGTGTTCATCAGTAAAGACGAGATGCGCTTTGTAACAAATGGGGATGTGAAGCACGATATCCTGAATACGTTCAGTTCAGGGCAACTGTCAGGATTTGTTTTGGCGTTCTTGTTTTCCATGAATAAGCAATATGTAAAAGAATCAGAAGATGATCTTGGATTTATTCTTATAGATGATCCGGTTCAGACAATGGATGATATTAATATTTCATCAATGATAGAAGTACTTCGAAATGATTTCAAGGATAGACAGATTATTTTATCGACACATGAAACGGATAAGGAAAACTATATTTTATATAAGTTCTATAAATACAATAGAATTGGACAATCATTTAATGTTAAAGATCAATTATACGGTGTATGAGAATTATTGAATTGATTAGGGTAAAAGGAAAAATTAAGGAGCTGGTTTATAAATGACAATTGAAGAAATGAGAGAGCTTCTAACGAAGGATGAGAAAATTACAGTCGAATATAAGGCTTGCCGTAATGGGATACATGATGATGTATATGAGACGGTGTGTTCATTTTCTAATAGATATGGTGGCTATATCATCATGGGTGTTGAAGATGGAGGAAAACCGATAGGTATTAATAAGAAGCTGATTAAGGATATGAAGAGGAATTTTGTTAATCAGCTTAATAATCCGGATAAAATGTCGCCCACATTGTATTTGTCTATAGAAGAGATTGAATACGAGGGCATGACTTTGCTATGGGTTTTTGTACCACCAATATCAACTGTAGAAAAATGTGCAAATAGAATATATGATCGTAACGAAGATGGTGATATGGATATTACAGATTCACCTATCCAGTTACAGAATTTATATAATAGAAAAAGTAACACTTATACTGAAAGAAAAATATTTCCTTATGTCAAAATAGCAGATTTAAGATTGGATGTGCTAGAAAAAGTTAGAAATCTGGCAAAGAGTAAGAATCCGGATCATCCTTGGCTTGAGTTATCAGATGAAGACTTACTAAAAAGTGCAGGATTGTGGGAAAAGGATTTTTCTTCGGGTATGGAAGGTTATAATCTCTCTGCAGTTTTGCTTTTGGGAAAAGATGAAGTAATTAATTCTTGTTGTCCCGGATATGTTACAGATGCTCTTTACAGAGTAGAAAACATAGATCGTTATGATGATAGACTTTTAGTTACCACTAACCTGATAGAAGCTTATGATCTTTTAATGAAATTTGTAGCAAAGCATACATCAGATAAATTTTATCTAATAAATAACGTTAATACAAGTGTAAGAGATTTGATAGCCAGAGAGGTAATAGGTAATATTCTTGTACATAGAGATTATTCCAGCGCTTATCCGGCAAAGGTAATTATTGAAAAGGATTGGTTAAAAACGGAAAATTGGTGTATTCCGAGAAGACATGGAAATATTATGCAGGATGAGTTTCAGCCATATCCTAAGAATCCTATTATTCAAAGATTTTTTGCCAATATAGGAAGAACTGATACGATTGGTTCAGGTGTGATTAATCTTTATAAGTATACTCCGATTTTTTCAGATGGTGGAAAGCCTGAACTGTTTGAAGATGATGTATTCAAGATTACAATTCCTTTAAATAAAGAAGCTGCTAAAGAGGCAAATGATCAAAAGAAGTTGTCAGATAGAGAACAGGCCATTTATAATTTGATTTGTGAGAATAAGCATTTGACTGTAGAGCAGGTTATGGCTGAATTTGATATTTCAAGGGCAACAGTATTTAGAGATTATGCTAAGATAAAGAAAATAACAGGTGCTGTTTATGATAGAAATCAATCTTTGTGGAAACTATAATAGTGAGTCTCATGTTAGTCTCATCCAAATGAGACTATAAATTAATAAGAAAACGTTGAAATAACAGAATTTTTAGAGAATATTGCATCCTAGTCTCACCATAGTCTCATACAGTATCATATATAATTGAAACTTAATGAGACTAAGTTATAAGATCAATATTAAAAACTGCAAATAAGATGTAAGAGCCTGTCCCTATAAACGGACAGGCTTTTTGCTACCATAGAATCATAAAAGGGGAGTGCACAATTTTTTAGTGGCTGTCAGATTTTTTGATATTTTGCAGATTATTATCTCAAAAAAACATTCGCGGTGAAATACTTCTAATCGGGAAGTAACGAAAGAAAAACGCTTCCTTTAGAAAAGAGCAGTGTATGAGAGATAAATCTACAGAGCTTATAGGTAATATTAAGGCCTTTTCAGGGGAATACTACAAAAACTATTGCAACTCACCGTCTACAACAGAGATGGCAGATGCGGTCGGTATTGCCGAAGGAACTGCATATAAGTATCTGTTAGCAATGAGTGATAATGGCATGCTCGTTTAACCGGATATGCCGCTAAGATTAACGAAATTGTTAAATAGCTGTGGAAGTTATATCATAACAATTAAATATTGATGAGGTTATCAGGGACTTCGCTGAATTGGTAGAACTTAAGATGCGTTAAAAGCCTTATAAACGAATAAGCTGAAAAATTATAATCTTTATGATACTCTTATAGGAGTATTCAAAATAATTGACACAGACAAAAGTTATGAGTCGATCCTAAATGTACTGAAACATGATATAATATTATATAAATTTAGAAAGACTAATATTATTTACTTTTAGTAATGGATAATATTTTTTGGAGGAATATATTATGCAAAGAATAAAGAAGGATATATTCTATGATTTTATAAGAAAGTATAATTCAGATAGCGATTATCATTTTGTCGGTGAAGTTAATTATTATCTTTTGCATGATGATAAGGCTTATGATGGAATAAGATCTCACAGGGAAGCATTAAACTCTGTTTTTAACGAGATGGTGAAAAAAAATCCGGTGAACCTAGAAAAAGGTGAGGAAATACGGAACGAACGCGATATAGATACGAACGATCTAAGGACTTATGATGTAAATAAGGCACAGCCAACTGAGGTCACCCCTCAGTTGTTTTTCTACTGTCCGAATATAGTAAGCACCGGTTATTATTGTAATGTCAGTTATGATGCAGAATGGAAGAAGGATGATTATAACTTTGGAACAACTGTCCCTTATTGGTATGCATTGATGGAACCGGTGTACGGCAAAAGGAATAAGCCTGAGGACTTTAAAAAAGTTAATAAGATGTTATTTCCTAACGGCACGAATGAACTTTATATTTATGAATGGACTACAGATTGGTCAGATTATTTTGATGACGGACATGAATGGTATGGTGCATGTTGCTGGAGTATATACGATAAGACAATGAACAGATTTGTGGTGATGCTCGTATCGGCTACAGATTGAAAGATTCAGTATACTCTAATTGAATGGAGAATTATAGAAACAGTATATCACAAGGGTATGGTATTTATTTTACCCAACTGTCAAAAAAATCTAAAAAAATAAAGCTTCTATTTGAAAATAGATAATATAGAACATATAATGTAATCTGAAACTATTAGTAAAAACGCGAAGGTTATTCACCAAGATTAATAAATCCAATAAGATAGGAATTATACGAATGTATCTTATAATAGATTACGAAAATTATTTAATTGACAAGAATAAGAAAAAGTTGTATTTAGATGAAAATAAAAATACCGGAATAAGCATAATAATACTTGGAAAGATAAAAAGAGGGGGCTGAATCTATTTTTATATTGGAAATGATATGTATGGAGTTTAATTCTGATTTGAAGATATAATTAGTATTAATAGAACAAAAATGGAAATTTAATTTACATGATCATGGCGAAGTACATCTTTGTTGAAGCTTGGTTTTTAACTAATATTACGTTAAAGAATAGATTGCAATATGTGTTTTATTAGAGTGAGTTTTACATTTTATAATATGTAGTGGTATTATTATAGTTAGACAATCTAAAAATGGAGGTAGGTATTGTGATACAGAGTATGATATCGAAACAAATGGCAGATGAGGAATTTGCTTTACTAGAAGATCAAAAACATTTTGAAAAGGTTTGGTCAATAATGCTTCCTAATGTTGAGAATTATGTAGATGATTTTCTTGTAAGTGTATCCAACCTTGGCAATCTGGGAGTTGTGGATTACGCATATAGTACCTTTGTCAAGGAGCTTATTGATAAAAGCAAAAAAAAGTCTGATAAGTATCATGATATTTTTGATCTTAGTTTATTTGAAGATGAATATTCAATGGATATTGATGATTTCAAAATCACAACTTTGAAGAAGGAATGTGATGTTATCAATAAAACGCTTCAAAGTAAAGCGGAAGCACTTAATGACTGGAAGAAAAAGTTCTATGGAGCACCAAGTCAGAAGGTCTTTGATACTTGCTATAATTTTATTTCTTTTGGAGCTGAATATAATCAGGAAATGTCAGAGAAGCGCATGTCTGATATAGAAACTATTGAAGATAATGGCTTGTCTAAAATGAATGAAGATGCATGCTATCAGACGGGTGTATTTGGATATGGAATAGTCTCAAATATACTAAATCATATGTATCCTCGTGTTTTTCCAGGAAATTATAAGAAGGGTATTTTATCTTTTCTATTTTTAACTGGAACGGATATGAAAGGCATTGATATGCCAAGTGATAGTTCAGAGTTTTGTATGGTGAAGGATGAAGTACATTCGAAAACAGGAACTATAGAAGTTGAACATAACTATTTTTATCCATATCAGACATTTGGATTGTATACATATAGGATCTTTAATGTTCTAAATGAAAAAATACAGAGAAGATTTCAGAAGGAGTTCCCAGCTGAATATAGATTTTTACTTACAAATGCTTTTTATGATTATTTTACAGCTGAACTCCAAGATAAAATTACAACACTTACAGGAAATGATGATGTATTGAAATTCAATACCCCTTGGTAATGATTATGACAAAATATGAAGTATTAAAGAAATATTTTAGTGAAAAAGAAGGATTTAGAGATGTCCAAGAAGAGGTGATAGATTCCTTGTTAGAGGGCAATAGTACACTTTGTTTGATGCCTACTGGTGGAGGAAAGTCTCTGATATATCAAGTTGCCGGTATTTGTACTAAAAAGACTACCATTATTATTTCTCCGCTTGTTGCATTGATGAATCAGCAAAGTCAAGAAATGATGGAAAAAGGTATTAGTACAATTAGTTTTTCTGGAATGGATTACAAGCAGCAATTTAAAATAATTACGGACATGGCTTCTGGAAAGATGCCCCAATATATGTTTACTTCACCTGAACGTATTTCATGTGATGGGTATCTTGAATATGTTTTAAGTAAGCAGAAAAATAACATAGGCTTAATTGTAATTGATGAAGCTCACTGCATTTCTCAATGGGGAGATGGCTTTAGACCTGCATATAAAAATATTCCACTATTCCTTGATAGGATTTTCGGAGATAGCAATTGGCCAGTTGTACTTTGTCTTACTGCAACATTAAATGTGGAACAACAGCAACAAATTATTGGGGATTTTCATATTACAAAAACTATTAAAGGAGAAAACCTTTGGCGAAAGAATCTTCAACTTGAAATTTTCAATTTGAAAAACGGAAAAGAAGATACAAAGGATGAGCAATTAGAGAAGATTATTGAAAAGCATAAGGGTGAGAAAATATTAGTATTTGCCCATCGTGTATATGGTAAACACCCTACGACGCGTACTTTATATGAAAAATATAAAGATGTTTATGAAGGGGTAGCATATTTTGATTCCAAGGCAGACGATAAGTATAAAGCACAGGTGTTAAAAAGTTTTCAAAATGGTGATATTAAAATTGTATTTGCCACCTCTGCCTTTGGAATGGGAATTGATATACCGGATATTAGAGTCGTTGTGAACTACTTAATATCGGAGACGGTGGAACAATACTATCAAGAAGTAGGTCGAGGTGGAAGAGATGGAGAACAGGCCTATGGATATTTGTTATACACAAATCAATCTAAGCGTGGAAGACGAATGCTGTTAAATCAATCGCTATGTACAGAAAACAGTCTGATTGATTTATATAAAGATAGAAAGCCAAGAGGAGAAATGTTTTTCGGCCATATATCATATGAGGACATGAATGAAGATCAGAAAGTGGCATATGCTTTATTACAGGAGTATGAAGTATATTCTGTCGTTGCTAAAGGATTATCGTCAATTAGGTGTTTAGAAGCTATTTCTGCAGAAGGACAGTCTTTTATAGATTCTTTAATACAATATGCTAGAAATGGTTCGACATCTGTTATTGCAAAAAAGAGTGGAAAAAATATAAATTCTTTAATACTAAGCATCTGGGAAATGTGTGCTAATGGACATATTAAAATGATAAAAGCGCCAGATCGTTCTATCTTTTATGTACAGAACAAAGAACTGGATGATGATTTGAAAGATAAGATTCTGAATGATCAGGATACAAAGAAAAATTTACGTGTTTCAAAATTTGAAGAATTTGTAAGTAGTATTGAAGCAGGTGATACAGCGGAAGTGCTTATCAAAAGAGTATTAGACTTAGGAGAGTGAAACCATGGCAATCTTTATACCAGATGTAAAACCAGATGATTTTAATAACAGCCCTGGCGAAAAGGAAGTATATGAAGCGTTAAAGCTTCTTGGAAAAGAGTATACGGTTTTTTATTCTCTAAGCTGGATAAGTATTGGAAATGAAAGAACAATAGGAGAAGCAGATTTTGTTATTTTTCATCCAACACATGGAATCATGGTTATCGAGGTTAAGTCTGGAGAAATAGAGTATAAAAATAATACATGGTTTCAAACAAATAGAAATACAGGCAAGAAAAAAGAAATATCACCTTATGACCAGGCTAGAAAGAGCCAGTTTGAGCTCTTGGAAAGATTGAGGAATTATGCGTACAAAGTAAGATTTAAAAAACCTATGCTTTGTTATGCTGTATGGTTTCCTTCTATTGAGTACAAGCGTACTGACTTATATCCAACAGAAGCTGCTCCTGAAATAACTTTTGATATTAAATCACTTTTCAATGTGCAAAGTGCGATAGAAAAAGGTTTTACCTTTTGGAAAGAAAAACTGCATTTTAATGCTGCACCACTTTCGGATATAGATGTTAAGATCGTAATGGATGTTATGTGTCCATATTTTCATGCTGTTCCAAAATTAGGAACAAAGATTAATGAGGCAGAACAGTATTATCTAAGGCTAACAAATCAACAGGCGGCATTGTTGGATTTCTTAGTAGAGCAAGAAACAGCTGTGATTCATGGTTTGGCAGGAACCGGGAAAACTGTATTGGCTGTTGAAAAGGCAAAGATGTTATCTACTCAAGGAGAGAATGTGTTATTTCTATGCTATAACAGCTTTTTGAGAAATTACTTGAGAGAGAATAATACTATTCCTGGAGTGGTTTTTCATAATGCTCACTCTTTGGCTTATGAAATAATGGGCAAATCAGATTTAAATTTAGACAATGTGCTGGAGGAATTTGAAGAGTATCTAGAAGTTGTTTTTGATAAAGAAGATTGGGAATATAAGAATGTTATTGTTGATGAAGGACAGGATCTAGATGACCGCTTATTAAATCGTTTGTATGATTTGGTACGGAGTAAAAAGGGTTGCTTCTATGTTTTTTATGATAAGAATCAGTTTATTATGAAGAATAAGCAGCCACATTGGGTTGAAGATGCTGAGTGTAGATTAGTATTAAATAAGAATTGTAGAAATACAGCTGAGATATTCAAAACGGCATGTAGCATCATAGGCAGAAACAATATTTCTCTAAATGAGATTCATGGAGATGTTCCTTTTTTATGTTTTTACTCTACAGAAAAGGAACTTAAAATTGTAGTAGAAAGATTCTTAAAAAAGATGAAAAAAGAAGAGGTGCCGGCAGAAAGAATAGCAATTCTTTCTGCTGCTACTATAAATAATACGTTTTTGAATCTTAGCGAGAACTATGCCGATTTTCAACTATCGGAAAAGCAAGAAGCTGGAAAAATTCATTTTACAACCATTCGTAAGTTTAAAGGACTTGAGGCAGATGCGATATTGATAGTTGATGCGTCAATGATTGGTCTAAAAGCAGACGAGTATAAACGACTTATTTATGTTGGTGCTTCTAGAGCTAAAAATTATTTAGAAATTGCAATGATTCAAGATATAGATGAAGATGATATGGGAGATTATATAAGATGTCTAAATCCTAATAGGATATTGCCAAAAAATAAGAAAGGATTAAAGCGCCTTTTTAGCGTAGAAATATAGGGCTCTTGTTGTTTTTGAAAGGAGAAAGAAGTGTTGGATTTGGTCGAAAACTCAATAGTTGCCAAGCATAGAGAGTTTTTTCAAAGATTTGAATTAAACAAAGAATTTGCTAGTTTATATTCTTCTGTGGAAAAAGAGTTACTTAAAGAAATTTTTGAGACTGCTCATCATGAAATTAACAGATTATGCAGAAGGATGAACGAAAGACTCCCAACTGGTGAATTTTGTGCTCATTATTGGGCTGATGAGAGTCGAGATTTATTAGTAATTATAGAAATTATGTTTGATTTATACAATAACTTAAAAGATACAAAGTATGCTTTTGAGATAGAGGAATATTATATGTCATTTTTTTATGAATGCAGAGATTTCCTTAGTAAAAGTGGTGGGAGTGAATTGCCTCCAAATCACGAAAAAATAATGCTATATTATGTTAAGCCTTTATTTTCTATGGTAGATGAAGTTCAGGTATCTACACCGGAATCTGAATTCCATGCAGAATTAAGACTTATAGGTCGTGGCTCTTATGCACAAGTGTTTAAATATACAGATAAATTTTATGATAAAGAATATGTCTTGAAGAGAGCACTGAAAGATTTAGAAGCTAAGGAACTTGCTCGCTTTAGAAAAGAATATGACATAATGAAAAAACTCTCTTCACCATATATTATTGAGGTATATAGATACAGGGATGAAACTAATGAGTATATCATGGAATACATGGATGAAACACTACAAAAATACATTTTGAGAAATAATGATTCGTTAAGCTGGACGAGACGTAAAGGAATTGTTAGACAGATTTTAAGTGGCTTTATTTATGCACAAAGTAAGGATCTTCTTCATCGCGATATAAGTCCTAATAATATTCTGGTAAAAGAATATGATGATAATATGGTTGTTGTTAAAATATCTGATTTTGGATTAGTAAAAACACCAGATAGTTCATTAACATCTTATAATACAGAGATTAAGGGAGTGTTTAATGATCCAGCATTAGTACGGGATGGATTCGAAAATTATGATAAATACCATGAGACATATGCATTAACACTTATTATTTACTTTATAATGACTGGAAAAACAAATGTTAAAAATAATATTAATAAATCAATTGCTAAGTTTTTGGATAAAGGGATGAATCCTGTCAGAACAGAACGATATGCTTCTGCAGAGGAAGTGTTAGAAGCTGTAAAGATGTTGTCAGAATCATATTAAAATAATAAATGGCTCAACGTGGTGGTGAGCTATTTATTGAATACTTTGAGAAAAAATACAATATAAAGATAATTGTCAAGAGATACAACACATATGAAAATAATATTAAATTGGATATAAATAATGCTTGTGATGCAATAACAATGTTATATCAAATAAAAATAAGAGAGATATATTCATGATGATATTGTTGAAGGTTAACAAGAACATCCATATAAAGCTGAATATGCTAAAGTAAATAATTATTTATATACAGAGAAATAAGTTTACTATAAAATTGATAAATAATAGTAAGTTTTAGAGGTGAAGTATAATGTCAAATGACCTGCAAAAGCTATTTAAAAAGTTCATGGAAGAATACGAATTGGAGCTAAACGCAGCCCGTAAAGATAAGGATTTTAAACGTCCTTTAGGTAATATAGTTAGAAAAGATATTGCACATCTGATTGAAGCACAACTGCCAGAGAATATTTATAAAGTCAAAGGGAGTGTGGGGGCTGGAAGTTGGGCTGATATTCCATGGATTGGGGTATTTGATAAGCGCGTTACGACGTCAGCTCAAAGAGGCGTGTATATTGTATATCTTCTTAATAAGACTACTAAGGAATTGTTTCTTACACTTAATCAAGGGGTGACAGATGTTGTTACCACAAGCAACAGTAAAGCGGCTGATAACCTTCAAAATAGAGCTCAGAGCATTAGAAGTAAAATAGGCTCTTTTCCAGGTCTGGAAAGTAGTCTTAGTGGTAGTGGTTCAAAAGCTTACGATGCAGGTTGTATCTACTACATAAAATATACTCTTGATTCACTGCCTGAAGATGAGATATTGTATTCAGATTTAAATAAATTTATAGAAGCATATAAAGCATATTATGACAAAGTCTTTTTGACATCTGAGGAAAATGATGTACAAGTGGAAGAAGGTGAGGGGGAGTTGCAAGTAGGACAACAAATCGAGAAAATTTTTGAATATATTAATTCAAAGGGATTTGTATATGATGAAAAATTGCTTAAAAATTTCTACCTCAGCTTAAAGTCTAAACCATTTGTTCTTTTAGCAGGTACAAGCGGAACCGGAAAAACAAGATTGGTTAGATTATTTGCAGAAGCAATAGGTGCATACGGAAGTGGAAGATATAAGCAGATTGCAGTAAAACCTGATTGGTCAGATTCTATGGATCTTTTTGGTCATGTAAACCTTGAAAATAAATTCGTTCCTGGAGCAATTGTTGAGTTTATAAAGAAGGCTGCAGACGACTCAGATAAATTACCGCATATATTATGTTTAGATGAAATGAATTTAGCGCGTGTTGAGTACTACTTCAGCGATTTTCTTTCTATTATTGAAACAAGAGATTTGGTAGAAGATGAAATCGTAACCGACAATTTGGTTCCTAAGATTTGTTATTCAGGAGATGAGGATGCAGAAAATCTTTATTCTAATTTAACGATACCTGAAAATCTGTATATTATTGGAACTGTAAATATGGATGAAACTACATTTCCATTTAGTAAGAAGGTATTAGATAGAGCAAATACAATAGAATTTTCATATGTTGATTTTAACTTGCCGGAAAGTATCTCGCCAAATGAAGCAGAAGTTATAGAAGTAAAAAATGATTTCCTGCGTTCTAAATATCTTAAGTTAAGAACGGATTGCATAGATAAATGGGAAGCTGTCAAGAAATTCAATAAGGACATTACCAAAATTAACAGTGTATTGGAAAAGTCAGATTCTCACTTTGGATATAGAATGAGAGATGAGATTATTTTCTATATGTTATATAATGACGAGTTTGGCTTATTAGATGAAAAAGAAGCTTTTGATAATCAGATAATGCAAAAGATACTTCCTCGAATTCAAGGTAGCTCAGAGTCAACAGCATATATCTTGCGTGAATTATTTAAAATCTGTGCAGGTAGTTTCATTAATAACAACGGACAAACTGATGGACTAAAAATGAAAAGTTACTTAGATAATAAGGGAATTGCTGATTACCCAAAGAGCGCAGAGAAAATATGCAAGATGCTTAGGAGATACGAAGACGATGATTTTACCTCTTTCTGGGTCTAACCGAATAATCGAAGTGACAGCATCAGATATAAAAGTCACTATTAAGAGAAGAAAAACAGCTTCTCTTTTTTCTGATGCACTTTTAGGGCAAAAGTCCAAAGTGGAAATCTGGGGGAATATAGAAAAATTAATTCTCTGTGGTTGTGAATGTACTCCTATAAATGAAAATTATTCTCAGGAAGTAACAGTGCCTATATTTTTTGAGCAGGAGGATTATATTGTTAGTGCACTCTCTCTTAAGGGTGAGCCGATACATTTTGAGCATGTAGATAAGTACATTAGAGAAGCTATAACTCCTGTAGATGATGATGAGCCTAACTGCCTGAGTGGTGTTATAAACTTTGGAAATAATGTTGGCTATTCTAATCTTATTTTTTATGATGACTTAGGGAATAGATTATTGATTGAAATAGAGGTATTTCCATCTAAACTATCATATAAAGAGGACTATGAATCTATAAGAAATGACATAAATGAGATGGTAGAGGCAGCTGCTATAGATTTTATCAAATCAACATATTCATTGGGCACAATCAGTTCTGTACGAAATGATGTACCTGCAATTTTCTTTACGCTTATCAGTCAACTATTTGACAAGTTTTTAAAAGCTGTGAAAGTGATAGTGAAGAAACCAAATCATAAGTTAAATAAAGAGTATTCAATAGTTGAAAACCATAAGTTAAGAAGAACAGATAATAAGACTTTACTGTGGCTATCAAAACATCCTGATAGGATAAAGCGTTTCGAAGGAAAGAACTTAGTTAAAAGTGCTCTTGGAGTTCAGAAGAAAATAACCTATGATACGGTAGAAAACAGGTTAGTAAAGTTTATGCTTATGACGACAGTTAAGCGTTTGTCGAAGTTTAGACTGATATACGTATCAAGTTTTAAGTACTCTGAAAAATCTGCTGATGTAGAAGTTATTAGAAATATTGATAATATGGTATCTAAGATTAATAGAGAGCTTGACAATCCTATATTTTCTGAGGTGTCAAAGTTAAAGAGCCTTAATACGATGTCTTTGGTGTTTCAAATGGCACCCGGATATAGAGATTTGTACAGATACTTTCAATTAATACAAAGAGGAATATCTTTTACAGGTGAAGTATACAGCTTTTCTGTTAAAGAGACATCAGTATTATATGAATATTGGTGTTTTATTAAGCTTGTTAATATCATGAAGAAAAGATATGCAATTCTTGATGATGGAAATGATATAATAAAAGCTAACAGAAAAGGAGTTGTTGTTACTCTTTCAAAAAATTCCAAATCTGAGGTACGCTTTCTTGATCCAAACACAGGTGATAGATTCGAGATTATTTATAATCCCGGGGAATATCCGTCAGACACAGTCAAACAGATTCCCGATACTGTTTTGAAACTATCAAAAAAGAGCGGGGTCAATGGAAAACATTTAGGATTTCAATATGTGTTTGATGCTAAATATAAAGTTGAAATGAATCCGGATGATTATTATCCCGATAAGGGAAGAAAACCGGGACCAAAGGTAGCGGACATTAATACTATGCACAGATACAGAGATGCTATAGTAGCTAAAAATGGGGATTTAAGTGAGAAGTTGATGTTTGGAGCATATGTTCTTTTTCCTTATCCTAATGATGAGGAAGAGTATCGTTCTCATCAATTCTATAAAAGTATAGATTCAGTTAATATAGGTGGTATCCCTTTTCTGCCGGGAAAAACAAAAATAGCCGAAGAATTACTCACAAGACTTGTTGGAGAATCGGATTCCAGTGCATTTGAAAGAACTATTCTTCCAAAAGGTATTGAGGAAAGATTGAAAAAAGTAGATTGGAGTAAGGAAGAGATACTTGTCGGATCATTAAGTTCATTAGGACAGTGGGAAGAATGTTTTAAGAAAAAATACTATTATGTTCCTGTATCAGCTTTATATGAAAACTATCATCAAGTTGAATATATTGCTATATATCAGTCCAAGAATCTTTTTGGTAAAGAAGCAGGAATCCGGTATTATGGAGAAGTAATTGATGTAAGTATTATGCCAAGAATTGAGATAAATAACCTTGGCGGACGAACACATCCCAATGCGAAATGCTACAGATTTACAATAAAAGAATGGAAGAAGCTGTCATCAAAGATTGAATTTGAGAGGGATTGGGTATATCGTCCAAGATACAGCAATTCATTCCTGTTACATAACAGTAAATCAACTTTTGAACTTTTTAATATCAGGTCGGAATCAGATTATAGATTAGTATATGAATTACGAAGAATTCAAGAGAATTTAAGAGTTCAGGATGATGACAAGGAACTATTTGTAAAGATTGATGACTCCATATCAGTTTATAATGATGATACTTATATTCGTGTTTATGATTCCGGTAAAGAAAAAATGAGAAGATTAACAGAGGACTTTATAAGATCACCAAGTATGGTATTTGAATGTATTAAAAACAGTATTATGTAGAGATTAGAAGAATAAAAAATACATCTTCTCACATAAATTATTCGCATTGATCAAATAATTTTACCTGGTACATTCTATAAGTGCACGCGACTTTCAAAAGTTGAACAACGCTCTTTGGCAATATGTTAAAATTGCATTGTTGTAAAGTGTTGTTATATGTAGCAAAATAATTACCAATCAATATACCATAGGGCTTCTTACCTGCTTTTCCTACAATGATTATTAGCTTATCGAGTAATTTATAATGGAATTGTTGATGATCCGGAATAAAGAAAATAATTTTTATATCCCTAAACCTCATATCCCATTATTTTTAGTGACCGGATCGAAAGAAGAAATACAAAAAGATCTACCTAAAAGAAAAAAAGGCGGTGAGACAAAAATATATGCCATTTCAAATAATAAGAAACGATATTACTAAAATGCATGTTGATGCCATAGTAAACACAGCAAGCCATATGCCCGGATACGGAGCCGGGATTGACAGTGCTGTCTATGCGGCAGCCGGTAAAGAGAAGCTTTTGGCAAAACGTAATGAAATAGGAGTGATAGATCGTGGAACGTCGGTCATTACCGATGGTTACGATCTGCCTGCTAAATATATTATCCATACGGTTGGTACTGCCTGGGAGGGCGGTAATTCCAATGCGGAAAATATTGTAAGGAAGTGTTATCGCAGTATATTTAAACTTGCTCTGGATAACAATATACATAGCCTTGCAATACCTCTATTGGCATCAGGCAGTTACGGATGTCCGAAGGGGATAGCACTCAGGATAGCTTTGACAGAGATCGAAGCTTTCATATTTGAAAATGATATGGATGTTTATCTTGTCGTTTTCGATGAAAAGTCTGTTTCACTTTCATCAGAACTTTATGGTGATATAGATGAATATATCAATGGTAACTATGTTTATGAAAAGAATATGGAAGAGTACCGGGATCCTTATCTTATAAGAGGAAGGCAAGGTGAAGACAGGAGCGCTTATGACTCTAATTCCGGAGCGAATAAATTCCTTGAATTTTTAAGACCGGGCAGTAGATCCGGGAAAAGCTTAAAGCCTGAAAGCGATGATAGAACGTATGAGAGCACATTAAGTGATTTGGAAGAAGAACTTTCCTCTGATATGTATGTGGGAAAGACTTCCGTATCAGCACAAAGAACCCTAGAAGATGTGGTAAAGGATCTTGATAAGACTTTTATGGAACTCGTATTTTCTTTTGCAGATGCTAAGGGTCTTACTGATGTTGAGGTCCAAAAAAGAGCCAATATGGACAGAAAGGCATTCTCTAAATTAAAATGCGGAACGACTAAGAATCCGAGTAAATCAACAGCATTGGCTATGGCTATTGCTTTGGAGTTGGATATGGATGACACAAAGGATCTGCTTTCAAGAGCAGGACTGGCATTATCACCCTGCAGCAAGCAGGATGTCATAGTCCAATACTTTATAGAGCGAAAAGTTTATAATATTTATGAAATAAATGTAGCTCTTTTTGAACATGGTGAGCAGTTGCTTGGAATGAAGACAGGTTAAATGTCGCCTGCCGGATGACCATCTTATATATAAAATGTTGTATGATCACCTCAGATAAAAGCAAACAAGCTAATTACGGAGGTGATCATTATGAGAGAAAATTTAACAGAGATAGTATTTATTATTGACAGAAGCGGTTCTATGAATGGGCTTGAGTCAGATACTATAGGTGGATTTAATTCCATGATAGCAAAGCAGCAGAAAGAAGAAGGAGAGGCAATCATATCAACAGTTTTGTTTGATGATAAGACTGATGTGGTACATGACAGAGTGCCGATCAGAGATGTAAAAAATCTTACAGAGGAAGATTATCGTGTTCGTGGTTGTACTGCTCTTTTGGATGCTGTAGGAGGAGCTATCGATCATATAGGTAAAATTCATAAGTATGCTCGCGAGGAGGACAGACCTGCTAAGACTTTGTTTGTCATCACGACCGACGGTCTGGAAAATGCAAGCAGATATTATTCATTTAAAGACCTTAAGAGGATGATAGAGCGTCAGAAAGAAAAGTACTCCTGGGAGTTTCTCTTCCTGGGAGCCAATATTGATGCGATCAAAGTTGCCGCAAATATGGGTATCGGCAAAGACAGGGCTGCTAATTATAACTGTGATGAAACAGGAACCACACTTAATTACCGGGTTCTTGAAAAGGCAGTTACTCGTGTCAGAAAATGCAGATCTGTGGATATGGCAGAGACCTTTGAAGATGGAGTGTGGAAAGAGGATATAGATACTGATTACCGAAAGAGAGGTAAAAATATATTTTTGCGCCATTAAAACCACCGGTAAGAATATACTATAAATACAGGATAATTTGCCTTGCTCATAAGTAGAATATAATATATAGGATTAAAGAAAGGTCTGTTCTGTTATAAAAATCATATTGAAATTCATAAAGATCAATAAATGTAAATAAGTTTATACATTTGTTGATCTTTTTTATTCTATATTTGTACGGCTGTTCTTTTATTCGCACATAATTACTTGACATTAGTATATTCCATCTTCAACAGTTTGGGAATAGAAAAGTGGCTTAAAACCTTGTATTTACAAGGCTTTAGCCACTTTTTTAAGTATGTAAAAAATGTTGTATGGAAAGTTTAAGTTGAAATTTTTTTTATTTAAATCTTTTGGCTGATAGTATTTCTTGTCTAATTCAAGTTCTAAGATAGCATTTAATGACATTAGTACTTGTGAATGAAACCTTCTCAATCCCCCAGCAGAGCTGGAGAGACCAGAGGACGCCAGGGGCGATGCACGGAGTAACATAAAAAAATCCTCCGTTGTATAATAGATGTAGGTCTAGCAAACCACATTAAAAACAACGGAGGTGTCCATGGACAACTTAAGTTTATCACATAGTAGATATAATTGCACATATCATATAGTTTTTATTCCAAAGTATCGTCGCAAAATAATGTTTGGTAATC
>ERZ773099.586-NODE-586-length-30549-cov-17.624385_pt1 | contig 30549 bp, 25 predicted proteins | sample MGYA00511120_ERZ773099 | MGnify/ENA primary metagenome ERZ773099 (study PRJEB29015, sample SAMEA2738012) | human oral metagenome | biome: human oral; feature: human-associated habitat; material: dental | place: China | collected 2104 ... | reverse complement strand
ATCCTCTACGCCCCCGGCAAGGCCTCCAACGCCGGCGGCGTGGCCACCTCCGCCCTGGAGATGGAGCAGAACGCCGGGCGCACCCGCTGGACCTTCGAGAAGGCCGACGCCAAGCTCACCGGCATTATGGCGGACATCCACGACTCCTGCGTGGCCGCCGCCGAGGAGTACGGCCACCCCGGCGACTATGTGCTGGGCGCTAACGCCGTCGGCTTCACCCGCGTGGCCGACGTCATGATCGCCCACGGCATCGTCTGAGACGGGAGCCTTCCCGACCGTCCAGCTCCTTGGGCCCGGGCCGGGCCGCCACCCCCAGTCGCGGGGCGGCGGCCCGGCCCGGCCGCTGAAGCAATCAGGCGCGCCGTGCCTGCCCCAGCGGCTGATTCCCGGGTAGACTGCCGCTCGCATCGACTACGAGCGATTGACGGCTTAGGCTTACCCTGTCTCTCGCTTTCCGGTCACATGAGGCCCCATCATGCGATTCCATGTCCCGACTAAGGCGCTCGCGTCGCTGGCGGCCGTCGCTGTCGCGGCGCTGTCGCCCGCAGCGGCTTTTGGCGCCGAGCCCGCATCCGGCACCGTAGCTTCAACAGCAGCTGTTGGGCCTACGGCGCTGCCTGCTGCCGTACAGCCGGTTTCCCAGGGCATGGATGTCGTTGGCGAGGGCGGTATGGCGCCGGTGGCCACCCAGCCGACCGCTGACTCCACGACTGTTGACTCTCCCACCGCCGACTCTACGACCGCCGAGCCCACCTCGGAGCCCGCCACCCCGACGACGCCGGGGGCTACGCCCGCCGCGGTCGACATTAACCTCCTGGGCATCACTGACTTTCACGGGCACATCTCACGCACCACGGATCCGGCCACCGGAGCGGTCCTCGACCCCGGCGCCGTGACCCTGGCCTGCGAGGTCTCCGCCGCCCGCGCCTCGACCGCGAACACCTTGTTCGTCTCCGCCGGGGACTCCGTGGGGGCCTCCGCCTACGTCTCCTCAGTGCTGGCGGACCAGCCCACCATTGACGTCCTCAACGCCATAGGGCTGGACGCCTCCGCCCTGGGCGGCCACGAGCTCGACAAGGGCCTGGAGGACTTCACCGGGCGGATTCTCCCCGCCGCCAACTTCCCCTTCCTGGCGGCCAATGTCTCCGGCTCACCCGCCCTGTCCGCTGAGGGCGACGGTAATGGCACCCGCATAGTGGAGGTCGATGGTGTGCGCGTGGCCCTGGTAGGGGTGAGCACCGACGGCCTGTCGAGCCTCCCATCCCTGTCCGGCCTCACCGTCAGCCCTGCTGTTGCCGCCGCCAACGCCCGCGCCGCCGAGCTCAAGGACGGGGACGCCGCCAACGGCGAGGCCGAGGTTGTCATCGTGCTCAGCCATGAGGACGCCAACCTCCAGGCGGGCGCCTTCACCGGGAATGTCGACGCCGTCTTCGCCGGGCACTCCCACCAGGTCTACGCCCAGACCCTCACAACCTCCGACGGCGAGCCGATCGCCGTCGTCCAGGCCGACCACTACGGCTGGGGCCTGGGCCGCATCTCCCTGCGCTACGACCCCGCCACGAAGGCCGTCAGCGTCGTGGCGGCGGAGAACCAGGACCTGCGCGCCTCCACCTGCACCACCGACGCTTACGGTGTGGCCGGGATCGTTCAGCGGGCGGAATCAGATGCAGTCGCCGCCGGCACGACCCCGGTGGCGCGCATTGGCTCCGACTTCCTGCGCGGGGTGAGCAGCGGCACCGAGTCCACCGCCGCCAACCTCATTGCCGACTCCTTCCGCCACTGGCTCGCCACCGACATCCAGCCCGCCGACTCCACCCACTACGTGGGCCTCATGAACGCTGCGGCAGTAGGGGGCGACTACCTCTACGCCGCCGGCGGCTCCGAGGGCGACGGGGTCCTCACCGCCGCAGAGGCCAATACCGTCCAACCCTTCGGCTATGAGATGGTCTACACCACCCTCACCGGCGCCGAGTTGACCACACTCCTATCCCAGCAGTGGCAACCGGGCACCGCACACCCCATGCTCGCCTTGGGGCTGTCCAGCAACGTCCAGGTCATTGTCAACCCGGACGCCGAGGCCGAGTTGAGCGCCATCCAGGCGGACTTGGCCGCCAGCGGCGAGCCGGCCTCCTCCCGCCAGGCCGAGATTGACGCCGCCCGCGCCCGCCTAATCACCCAGGTCATTGTGGATGACCAGATCCTGACGAGCACGGATGCGGTCGTGGTCGCCTCCAACTCCTCCCTCATGTCCGGCGGCGACGGCTACGAGGTACTGGACGGCCGAGACAGTGTCAGCACTGACGTACTCGACCGGGACGTCACCACCAGCTACCTGGCCTCCGCCGCCACCCCCATGGTGGCCTCCTACAGCCGCCACCAGGTCGGCATGGGGATGGTGCGCAACCCCGAGGGCACCATCACCCTGAACCTCAACGGCCTGGCCTACACCCCGGCCTCCGAGCAGACCCTGGGGGCCCAGCGCGTGCGCGTCATGAACGGCGCCACCGAGCTGACCTCCACCAAAATTGACGTGGCCGTCGATGCCAGCGGGCCCACCACCGGCACCGCCACCCTGACCGTCACTGTCCCCCCGGATGCTCCGAGCGGGGCCTGCCGCACCATTGACGGGGCGCGCTGCCGCTCCGTGACGGTCGAGGTCGTTGACGCCCAGGGCAATGTACTCAATAGCCTCCTCCTGGAGGTCAGCGACGTGGGCTCCGTGGTGCAGCCCGGGGCGAACCAGGAGAGCACCGTGACCCCGGCGATCAAGCCTCAGGCGGCCAAACCGGGGGGAGGACTGGCCCGCACCGGCACCTCTATTGCCATTGGCGCACTCGGGGTGGCGCTGCTGTCCGCCGGCGGGCTCATTGCGCTGCGTCGGCGCGCCGCCAAGGAGCAGCAGGCGGCCAAATCCCCGGTCGAGTAGGCGCCGGGCCCGGTAGGCCTCGCACCGACGCGGTCGCCTTCGGGCTTGCGCCCCGGCCATCCGCGTATCCGCGGCGGTCAGGGCGCCGAGAGGATCTGCTCGATGTCGACCACGCCCGTGCGCAGGGCCAGCAGCACCAGCTGCACCCGGTCGCGGCAGCCGGTCTTGGCCAGCAGATGGCTGACATGAGTCTTGATCGTGGCCATGGACAGCCACAAACGGTCGCACAGCTCCTGGTTGGTCAACCCCATGGCGATAAGGGCCAGGATCTCCCGTTCTCGGTCAGTGACATGGTCCGGCAGCACTGCGGGCGCCACCCCACTGGGCTCCGCCGCCTGGGGCCCGGGCGCACCGGGGCTGAGGGTGGTGCCCGCCCCCGTCCGCGAAGCGGCGTGGGCTTCCAGGCCCTGGCGCATGGCCAGCACCAGGCGCCGTGTGGGCCCCGGCGAGATCACCGAGTCACCGCTGTGAACCGTGCGCACCGCGGCAATGAGGTCCTGCGGGGCGGTGTTCTTGAGCAGGAACCCGGCCGCCCCCGCCTCGATCGCCCCCAGGACGTAGCCATCCGTGTCGAAGGTCGTCAGAATGACAATCCGGCCCGGCGTCTTGTCCTCCACCAGCCGCTGGGTGGCGGTCAGTCCGCCCATCACCGGCATTTGCACATCGAGCAGGAGCACGTCGGCGGGGTCGCGGCGCTGGCGGCGCAGAGCATCCGCGCCATCAACCGCCTGCCAGAGAACCTCCATATCCTCCTGGGCCCCGAGCAGCATGGCCATGCCCGCCGAGAACAGGGGCTCGTCGTCGGCCAGCCCAATACGGATCATGCCGGTACCCGCGTGCGCGCGGGCAGGGGGAGGACGATTCCAACCCGCCAGCCGCCGTCGGGCAGCGCTCCGGCCGATAGGCTCCCGCCCAGGGCCTGGACTCGTTCGTGCATGGAGGCGAGGCCGAACCCGTCCTTGGCGGGCGCGACGTCTTCAGATCTCCTCCCATTCAGGCCGGCGGTGGGAGCCGGCGGCCCTGCGGGGCGGCCCTCACCCGCGGGGCACTCTGCGGGGCGGCCCTCACCCGCGGGGCACTCTGCGGGGCGGCCCTCACAGGGGCGGGCGGCGCTTGGCGCCGCGTTGCTCACGAAGAGTTCAGCCCGTCGTGCCGTCACCGTCAGGTCCACGCGCGTGGGCGCGGCCCCGCCGTGGCGCAGCACATTGGTCAGGCACTCTTGGACGGCCCGGTACAGGACCCGGCCGACGGCGCCGGGCGGCTCCTGGGTGATCTCCAGGTGCAGGGCCAGGGGCAGGCCGGCTTGACGGGCGCCGGACACCAGGGAGGCAATGCCTTCAAGACCGGCCGCCTGACAGTCCGGTGAGGGCGCGCCGTGCGGTTCTACCGGGTGGATCAGGGCGGCTGCACCGAGGTCTGCGGACGGGGCGCCGTCGGTGCGCAGAACCTCGACGAGGGCGCGCACCTCATCGACCGAGCGCCGGCTCGTCTCCCCGATCACGGCCAGGGCCTTGTCGGCGGCCCGGGCATCGGTGGCCAATACCGCACGTGCGCCCTCGGCCTGCATGGCGATGACCGCCAGGGAGTGACCCAGCAGGTCGTGAACATCGCGGGCAATGCGCTGGCGCTCCTCGGCGACCGCCAGGCGGCGCTCCGTGTCCTGTTGTGCTTCGAGCACCGCCGCCCGCTCAAGGGCCCGCGTCACCCGGTCCCGGGCCCGCCGTCGTCCCACGCCGATCAGGGACGCGGCCGTCACCAGCGACCATGCCGTGGTCAGCGCAATGACCCAGCTCATTAACGCGCTCTGCGAGGTGATCGCCTCCTGGGCCCTTCCGCCGGCGGCCCCGGTGCCGACCAGGACCGCCCCCAGAGCCACCCAGCGCCATGGCGCCATGAGCCGGCTTTGCGCGGTCTCGGCGGCCAGGAGCGTCACTCCCAGAGCCAGGAGTGAAATATTGACAAAGGCCAGCAGGTGCACAGCCATGGCGGCACCCGTCGCGGCCACGAAGAACGTGGGGTGACGGCGCCGCAGCAGCATGAACCCGCAGCAGGAAACGGCGAGCAGAGTGTAGAGGAGGACGCCCTGGTCCGCGGAGAGGGCGCTCATGACCTCAGGCGGGTTGGTGACACTGCACCATCCCAGGAGCAGCGCCAGCCCCAGGTCCAGCAGGCTCAGATTCGCCGGCGCTGCAGAAGACCCCCGCCCTTGGCGGTGAGGGGGGCTGCCGTCGCGCCCGGGCGCGGGGGCGGACACGGCACCCCTCCGCCGCATTCCGACTATGCGCGCCACTGCGGATGATGCGCCTGGGGCGAGAGACCGATCCACAGGGCCACCGTAGGGCGGCGGGAAGGCGCTTTCGTCATGCCCAGGTATGAGGTGAGGGTGAAAGCGGGCGGGGGCGGGAGGAAAGGGCATGAGGGGACGCAGGGGCGGGCGGCGCGGGGGCGGACAGCCGCGGCGAGGCATCGCCGGCCAGGCGCCGGACGATGGTGGGGCGAAGCGGGGCGCAAGGCCGACCGGCGAAGACGGGGGCTCGGGCGCCTGCGGGCAGCAGACGGGCAGGGTATTCTCTATGTGCCAGATCACACCCAAAACCACATAATCGGGCGTACAATCGTGCCCGAACAGACGCTTAAATGGCAGGTGAATATCCGAACGGACATTCCGTCCCTTGGGACACCGGACAACGACGTCGAGGAGGTAGGCCGTGCACGCTGATGAACGTCAACGCGACATAGTCGAGCGCCTGCACCGCCTCAGTCGTGTCGAGGTCAGCGAACTCGCCCAGCGCTACGACGTCACCGTCGAGACCATTCGCCGCGACCTGGCCCACCTCGATCGCGCCGGAGTCCTGCGCAAGGTCCACGGCGGCGCCGTGCCCGTGTCCACTCTTGCGCTGCCCGAAACCGGGGTTCTGGAGCGCGAGCGCACCAACGCGCCCGCCAAGCGAGCCATTGCCGCCCGCGCCCTGGGGGCCCTGTCCCTGACACCGGGCACCACCCTGCTCATTGACGCCGGCACCACCACCGGGGCGCTGGCGCGTCTCCTGCCCACGGGGACGCCGCTGACCATTATCACCTCCTCGGTACTCACCGCCTCCGCTCTGGCCGGCCAGGACCGCCTGGCCGTGCGCGTCCTGGGCGGCCAGGTCCGCGGCCTCACCCAGGCCGCCGTCGGCCCCGAGGCCCTGGAGGCGCTCGCGCTCCTGCGCGCGGACATTGCGGTCATGGGCACCAATGGCATCTCCATCCAGCACGGCCTGTCCACCCCCGACCCCGACGAGGCCGCTGTCAAGCGCGCCATGATCCGCGCCGCCCGCCGCGTCGTCGTCCTGGCCGACTCCTCCAAGATCGGTCAGGAGCACCTGGTGTCCTTCGCCCCGCTCAGCGCCGTCCACCAGCTCGTCACTGAAGCCCCACCGCCCGCCCCACTCACCAACCACCTAGCAGACACAGGAACCGAGGTCCTCGTCGCATGATTGTCACATTCACCCCTAACCCGTCCCTCGACCGCACCGTCACCCTGCCGGGGCCCCTGCTGCGCGGCGCGGTCAACCGCCTGACCTCTGTGCGCCTGGAGGCCGGCGGCAAGGGCGTCAACGTGGCCCGCGTGCTCGCCGCCTCCGGCGAAGCGGTCACCACCCTCCTGCCCGCCTCCTCCCACGACCCGATCCTGCCCGCCATTGCGGACCTGGGGCTGGATATCTTGACCTGCCGTCCCGTGCCAGTGCGCGGCGCCGCCCGCGTCAACACCGCCGTCACCGAGCCCGACGGCACCACCACCAAGCTCAATGAGGCCGGCGCCGGCCTGAGCGAGGCGGAGATCGCCAATGTCGAGGCCGCTCTCCTGGAGGTCCTCGCCCCCGCCACGGGGGACTCCGAGAGCTGGGCGGTGCTCTCCGGCTCCCTGCCCCCGGGCGCCCCCACGGACTGGTACGTGCGCCTCGTCTCCCTGCTGCGGCCCCTGGGCGTGCGCATTGCCGTCGACACCTCCGACGCCCCCCTGGCCGCCCTGGCCTCCGCCCTGCCCGGCTCCGCCCCCGACCTCATTAAGCCCAACGGGGAGGAGCTCGCCCAGCTCGCCGGCCGCGGCGCCACCGACCTGGAGGACGGTGCCATCGCCGGGGAGCTGACCCCCGTGGTTGAGGCCGCCCAGGTGCTGGTCAACCTCGGTATTGGCGCAGTCATGGCCACCCTCGGCCCGGCCGGCGCCGTTCTGGTCACCGCCGACGGCGCCTGGCACGCCAGCGCCCCGAAGATCCAGGTCCAATCCACCGTCGGCGCCGGCGACTCCTCGGTGGCCGGATACGTCCTGGCCGCCGTGCGCGGCGGCGACGAGGCCGAGCGCCTGCGCACCGCCATGGCCTATGGCTCGGCCGCCGCCAGCCTGCCCGGCACCGCCCTTCCCGGCCCCGGCGACCTCCCCGCGGAGACCGCCGTCGTCACCCGGCTCGCCTGAGCCACTGTCCCCATCCGCACAACCCAACCACTGGCCCTACGACACCACCGGTGACGCATTCGCGCCACCACCCACCCACCCACCAAGGAAGCCACATGTCACCCACCAGTGAGACGCCCTTGATCGTGCCCGAGCTCGTCGTCCTCGACGCAGCCGCGGGCCCGAACAAGACCGACGTCATCGAGTTCCTCGCGAACACGGTCGCCGCGGCCGGTCGCGCGAGCACCAATGAGGGGCTGGCCGCAGACGCCCTGGCCCGCGAGGCCACGGCGCCCACCGGCATCCCCGGCGGTATTGCCATCCCGCACTGCCGCAGCCCCCACGTGCTGGCAGCCAGCCTCGGCTTCGCCCGCCTGGCCAGCCCGGTGGACTTCGGCGCCGCGGACGGCCAGGAAGCCGATCTCATCTTCATGATCGCCGCCCCCTCCGGGGCCGACGACGTCCACCTCAAGCTCCTGGCCAAGCTGGCCCGCGGCCTCATGCAGAAGGAGTTCACCGACGCCCTGCGCGGCGCCTCCAGCGCTGAGGAGGTTGCCCGCATTGTCACCGAGCAGGTCCAGCCCGAGTTGTTGGAGGACGCCGCGCCCGCGGAGGCCGCCTCGGCCGAACCGGCCGCCAGTCCCGCCCCGGCGCCGGCAGCCGGGGGAGAGGGGCGCGTCATCGTCGGCGTCTCCTCCTGCCCCACCGGTATTGCCCACACGTTCATGGCCGCCGAGGCCCTGGAGCAGGCCGGCAAGGACCGCGGCATTACCGTGGCCATCGAGGGCCAGGGCTCGGGCAAGATCGACTACCTCGACCCCGACCTAGTCGCTCGTGCCGACGCCGTCATTTTCGCCCACGACCTGCCGGTCAAGGGCCGGGAGCGCTTCGCCGGCAAGCCCATGATCGACGTCGGCGTCAAGGCCGCCGTCAATGACGCCGGCAAGCTCGTGGACGAGGCCCTGGCCGCCATTGAGAACCCGGACGCCCCGCGCGTGCCGGCCGGCGGCGACGGTGGTGGTGGCGGCGGTGAGGCCGCCGAGGAGGAAGAGGTCCACTGGGCGCGCCGCCTCCAGCGCGCCGTTATGACCGGCGTCTCCTACATGATCCCCTTCGTGGCCGCCGGTGGTCTGCTCATTGCCCTGGGCTTCCTCTTCGGTGGCTACGAGATCGCCTTGACTCCGGAGGGCGGCACGCAGTCGGTCGCCCAGACGGTCGTCCAGGATTACACGCTGTGGAACCTGCCCGGCGCGGTGGAAGGGGCTGGAGGCCACAGCGGGTTCCTGCTCTACCTGGGCTCGGTCTTCCTGCTGCTGGGGCAGGCGGCCATGGGCTTCCTGGTGCCCGCACTGGCCGGCTACATCGCCTTCGGCCTGGCCGGGCGTCCCGGTATCGCCCCCGGCTTCGCCATGGGCGTGGTGGCCACCGCTGTCGGCTCGGGCTTCATCGGCGGTCTGATTGGCGGTATCCTCGCCGGCTTCTTCGCCGCCTGGCTCACCGGTCTCAACGTTCCCAAGTGGCTGCGCGGGCTCATGCCCGTGGTCATTATCCCGCTGGGAACCACGCTGGTGATCGGCTCGATCATGTACATGCTCCTGGGCAAGCCCCTGGCCGCTCTTATGGAGGGCCTGACCAATGGTCTGACCAACATGTCCGGCGGCGGCTCCGCCATTGTGCTGGGCATCATTCTGGGCCTCATGATGTGCTTCGACCTCGGTGGTCCGGTCAATAAGGCCGCCTACCTGTTCGGCACCGCCGGCCTGGCCGCCCAGACGGACGCCTCCTACGAGATTATGGCCACTGTTATGGCCGCCGGTATGGTCCCGCCGCTGGCGCTGTCCCTGGCGACCTTCGTGCGCCCACGCCTGTTCAACAAGGCCGAGATTGAGAACGGCCGCAGCGCCTGGCTGCTGGGCCTGTCCTTCATCTCCGAGGGGGCCATTCCCTTCGCCGCCGCCGACCCGCTGCGCGTCATTCCGGCCACCATGGCCGGTGGCGCCGTCACCGGCGCCCTGACCATGGCTCTGCACGTGGGCTCCCGGGCCCCGCACGGAGGGGTGTTCGTGTTCTTCGCGATCGAGAATTTCCTCGGGTTCATTATCGCCATCCTGATCGGGGCGCTCATCTCCGCCGCCCTGGTGGTGGTGCTCAAGTCCCTGGGCAAGGACAAGAAGGCGGCCGCGACCGCCTGAGCCGCAGACGGCGGGGCCGGGGCACCTGCACAGGTGCCCCGGCCCCGCCGCTGTGCTGCGGTGCGGTCGGCCCGTGCGGCGGCAGTGAGCGCCCCGCCGGCCGACCCGGTCGGCAGACGGGGCGCCCGGCCGACCCGGCGGTGGGCTCGGTCGACCCGGTAGGGTCGGCCCGTGGCAGCTAGACGACGCATTGACCCCGCCCGGGGAGCCGGCGCCCTGCGCCAGTGGACCGCCGCCAGGCGGTCCGGGCAGGACCCCGGGCGCGCCGTGACCGCGACCGCCGTGCGCTTCACGTTAGAGGAACTGGCCGCCCGCGCCCCCGGGCGCAGTGTTGAGGTACGGGTCCCCCCGTTCGGCGTCACCCAGGCCGTCGCGGGCACCACGCACCGCCGGGGCACCCCGCCCAGCGTGGTCGAAACCGACGCCGCCACCTGGCTGGAGCTGGCCACCGGCACCTCGGAGTGGTCCGAGGCCCTGGCCTCCGGGCGGCTCCAGGCCTCCGGGGAGCGTTGCGACTTGTCCGCCCACCTGCCACTGCTGTGAGGAGCGCGGAGGGCTCATATGGTCACCGGGCCGGCGGCCATTGCCCAGGGGCGCGTCGGCGGGTCCTGGGAGGCCCACGGCCCCGGGCCGTGGAACACTGGGGTGGTGAGCACAGGTGAGAACCCCGCGCCGACTGCCCTGAGGGCCAGCCACAGGACTCATGCGCCCACTTCCGTCCCACCGAAGTCGGCGGCCGCAGTTTTAGCCGGTGACCAGGAGAGCGCCGGTGAGTGCGAGCCGGCCCCCCGGGAGGAGTGCGGCGTCTTCGGTGTGTGGGCACCGGGTGAGGACGTCTCGCGCTTGACCTACTTCGGCCTGTACGCCCTCCAGCACCGCGGCCAGGAGGCGGCCGGGATCGCCACCTCCAACGGCGTCAACCTGCTGGTCTACAAGGACCTGGGCCTGGTCTCCCAGGTCTTCGACGACCGCTGCCTGTCCAACCTCACCGGCCACATGGCCGTCGGGCACGTCCGCTACTCCACCACCGGCGCCACCACCTGGGAGAACGCCCAACCGATGCTCGGCCCCGTGGCCGGCTCCACCCTGGCGCTGGTGCACAATGGCAACCTCACCAACACCCGTGAGCTTGTCGACGCCGTGCGCGCCGACACCGGTGAGGACCTTACCGGCGAGCTCGGCCGGGGGTCGTCCACGGACACCGCCGTTATAGCCGCGCTCATGAGCCTGGTCTCCGAGAACGGGGGGCTGAACTCCCTGGCCGCGGTGAGGGCCCTGGCCGATGAGGCGACCACGAGCGGCGGTCCTGCCGCCGAGGCACCGGGAGAAGCCCCCCACGATAGCGCCTTGACCAGCGCAGGACCGCCGACCGCCCTGAACGTCTCCGAGGCGGCCAGCACCATTTTGCCGCTGCTGCGCGGGGCCTTCTCCCTGGTGTTCATGGACGAGCAGACCCTGTACGCGGCCCGCGACCCCCACGGCGTGCGCCCCCTGGTTCTGGGGCGCCTGGAGCGCGGCTGGGTGGTGGCCTCTGAAACTGCCGCCCTGGACATTGTCGGCGCCTCCCAGGTCCGTGAGATCGAGCCCGGTGAACTCATTGAGATCGACGCCGACGGCGTGCGCTCCTCCCGCTTCGCCCCCGCGAGACGGGCCGGCTGCGTCTTCGAATACGTCTACCTGGCCCGCCCCGACACCCGTATTGCCGGGCGCAGCGTCAATGAGGCCCGCAACGCCATGGGGGCGGCCCTGGCCCGAGAGCACCCGGTGGACGCCGACCTGGTTATTGCTACGCCCGAGTCGGGCACCCCCGCCGCCATTGGCTACGCCCAGGCCTCTGGCATCCCCTACGGCCAGGGGCTGGTGAAGAACGCCTACGTGGGCCGCACCTTCATTCAACCCACCCAGACCCTGCGCCAGTTGGGCATCCGCCTCAAACTCAACCCCCTGCGGGAGGTCATTGAGGGCCAGCGCCTCATTGTTGTTGACGACTCCATTGTGCGCGGCAACACCCAACGCGCCTTAGTGCGGATGCTGCGCGAGGCCGGTGCCAGGGAGGTTCACATTCGCATCTCATCCCCGCCGGTCATGTGGCCCTGCTTCTACGGCATTGACTTCGCCACCCGCGCCGAGCTCATTGCCACGGGCATGAGCGTGGAGGAGATCCGCGCCTCCTTGGGGGCCGACTCCCTGGGCTACTTGTCGGTGGACGGCATGGTTGCCGCCTCCGGGCAGCCCGACTCGGAACTGTGCACAGCCTGCTTCACCGGCGACTACCCCATTTCCCCTCCGACCGAGGGCGCCACCATGGGCACCCTGCCCATCTCTCGCGTGCCCTCGGTCTACCGCCGTCGCCGCGACGACGTCCCCGGCGCCGAGAACGCCCCCGGCACAACTGTTCTCGCCATCACCCGCCCCGACCTCGCCAACGGCAGCCCGGCCACTATTCCGGGCGCCCCCACACCGGCTAAAGGAGCCATCAGATGACCCTGCCCACTCAGCCGACCCAGCCAAGTACCGCCCCCTCCGACTCCACGGCCGCCCCCGTGGGCATCACCTACGCCTCCGCAGGTGTAGACACCGCCGCCGGGGACCGCGCCGTCGAGCTCATGAAAGCGTCCGTGGCCGCCACCTCGACCCCGGCAGTGGTCGGCGGCGTTGGTGGCTTCGCCGGAATGGTCGACGTCTCCGAGCTGCGCGACTACCGCCGCCCCCTGCTGGTCGGTTCCACCGACGGTGTGGGCACCAAGGTCGCCATCGCCCAGGCCCTTGATATCCACCACACCATCGGCCAGGACCTGGTGGGCATGGTCGTGGACGACATTGTGACCGTCGGCGCCCGACCGCTGTTCATGACCGACTACATTGCCTGCGGGCGCGTGATCCCCGAACGCGTGGCCGACATTGTGCGCGGCATCGCCACCGCCTGCGCAGCCGTGGGCACCCCCCTGCTGGGCGGGGAGACCGCCGAGCACCCCGGTCTCATGGAGCCCGACGAGTATGACCTCGCCGGCGCCGCCACCGGCGTGGTCGAGGCGGACCGAGTCCTGGGCGCTGAACGCGTGCGCCCCGGCGACGTCCTGGTGGCCATGGCCTCCTCGGGCCTGCACTCCAACGGATACTCCCTGGTGCGCAGCGTCATCGAGTACGCCGACTGGGAGCTGGAGCGCCAGGTGCCGGAGCTGGGCCGTGCCCTGGGCGAGGAGCTTCTCGAACCCACGCGCCTGTATGCGCGCACCTGCCTGGACATGATCGACTCCCTGGCCACCGACGACAACCCCGCCCCCATCCACGCCCTGGCCCACGTCACCGGCGGCGGCCTGGCGGCGAACCTGGCCCGGGTTCTTCCCACCGGCCTTGTCGCCGAGGTGGACCGCTCCTCCTGGGTGGTCCCCCCAGTGTTCGACGTCATGCGCGCCCTGGGCGCGGTGCTGTGGGAGGACATGGAGACCACCCTCAACCTGGGGGTGGGCATGGTGGCCGTGGTGGATCCCGCCGGCGTGGACGCCGCCGTGGCCGCCTCCACCAAAGCCGGCGTCCCCGCCTGGGTCCTGGGTGAGGTCCGCGAGGCCGCCAGCGGCAGCCCGCGTGGCCGAATCGTGGCGGGGACTAAGGGCGTGGACGGCGGCGCCGTCGACATTCACGGCGAATACCGCACAGTCTGAGCCCAACCCGCTGCCCGGGAGGGAGAGCCTTAGGACCGCAATACCCCGCGACAATGGTGCCGGCCCCGCTTAAGCGGGGCCGGCACCATGGTCGCGGGAGCCAGGAGCCGCGGGCGCCAGGAGCGCTTTGGGGCCCTAGCCAGCAGGAGCTTGGGGGGCGCCCTAGACGCCCAGGGCGGTCATGAGCGCACTGACCTCCCCAACGCGCTCGGCGCGCACCTCCTCGCTGCAAGGGCTGGGGCAGGTTCCCAGGTCCAGGTCCGTGGTTATGGCGCCGTCCACGAGCGCCAGCACCCGGTCCGCCCGCGCGGCCACCTGCGGGTCGTGGGTGACCACCACCAGGGTGTGCCCCTGGCGGTGCACGCCCGCCAGCAAGTCCAGGACCTGCTCGGCTGAGGCCCGGTTCAAGGCGCCAGTGGGCTCGTCGCCCATGAGCGTGCGGGCCCCGTTAATGAGCGCCCGACAGATCGAGGCCCGTTGCAGCTGCCCGCCGGAGACCTGGGAGGGCAGGTGCGAAGCGACCCGGGCCACCCCCATGGCGGACATGAGCTCATCGGCCCTGGCCGCGACCCGGCTGCGCGACACCCGGCCCGCCAGCAGCCCGGGCAGGGCCACATTGTCCCGCAGTGACAGCGCCTGGAGCATTCGGGGCTGCTGGAAGACGAAGCCCAAGTGCCGCAGCCGCAGGGCCGCCAGGTCCCGCTCGGCCAATTGCGTCAACTCCCGGCCATCCAGATGCACACTGCCCCCGGTGGGTGGTTCCATCCCCGACAGAATGTGCAGTAGCGTCGACTTCCCCGAGCCCGAGGGCCCCATAATGGCCAGGAACTGACCGTCGGGAACTGTCAGGTCAATGCCTCCCAATACGCCCGGCGCCCCGGGATAATTCTTGGTGATATTAGTAGCCGTGAGCACGAGTCACTCCTGTTCAACGAGTCGGACGCGGTTGAGACCGCCCAGGCCCAGCGCCGCAGCGGTCATGGTGGAGGCGAGCATGGCCAGCGGGAGAACGAGCCAGCACACCAGGGGATCGGGGACGAGCTCGACGCCGGGCGCGCCGAGTTGGGCCAGGGCCAGGCTGAAACCGCTTTGCCCGAGCACCTGGGCCAGCACCACGCCCAGTACGGTGCCGGCCACCGCCAGCGCCCCGAAGCGCACCAGGTACATGCGGCGCAGCGTCGACCGGCTGGCCCCAATGGCTCTCAGGGTGGCAATGAGACCGCGCTCGCGGGCGATGAGCAGGGTCGCGCTCATGGCGGTAATGACCAGCGCCAGCATGCACCCGGCCACGGCCGCCACCAGGGTGACGGTGCGCAGTTGGCCGATAGTGGCGCCCATGGTCTGGGCGGCGTACTGGGATACCAGGGTGACCTTGGCCCCGGGCAGTTCCGCGGCCAGTGCGTCGGCGACGCTCTGGGCGTCGGCCTCATCGGTCAGGTCGAGGTAGACCACCTGCCACAAGGGCGTCTGGGAGGCCCCCAGGCGGGCCTTGGCGGTGCGTCCGCCGTTGGAGATGTCCTGGTAGATGCCAGTGACGGTGAGCGTGCGTTCCTGGCCCTCGACCCGGATGAGGATGTGGGCCCCGACTGCGACGCCCAGCTCGGAGGCCTCGTTGTGGGACAGGGCGATCTCCTCGGGCCCCGCCGGCGCGGTGCCGCTCTGGTAGGCCACCGGGAAGACGCTGTGGTCCCCGGACTCCACGGCCACCGTCTGCCACTGCCCGCCCGGGACACTCAGCTCGTAGCGGTCCCACACGAGCACCGCATGCCGAGTGACCTCGGGGCGCGAGCCCAGGGCGGACTCCACCTGCTCGGTGGTGGTCACGCCGTCGCGCACGTCCGCCTCCCCTATGCCCATATAGGTGGCGAAACGGGGGCTGTCCACGGTGGACAGCACGCTGGCGGGGATGACCATGACCAGGACGCACAGGGCGATGACGCCCACCAGCAGAATGTTGGCGCGCTGAAGAGCACCGGTCAGGCCCAGGTGGTCGGGGACGGGGGCGGGGGAGCGCAGCAGCGTCGGCACGAGGCGGCGACGCCGTTCGCGTGTTGGGCCATCCGGGTCGCCCTCGGTCGGGGCGGCCGGCCCGGAGGCCGAGTTAGATCCCGTGGTGGCCTGGTCCGCCTGACGGGGGCTCTTCGCACTGGATACGGCGCCCGGGGCCGCGGCGCGCCCGGCGGCCCCGGGCCGGCGGCGGGCCAGGAAGGCGCGCAAACGACGTCGTCGAGGCGTGGGAGCGCTCGAGCCGGTAGCTGCGGCGCGCAGCGCCTGGCAGACGCCGAGTCGGTCAATGCGCGCCAGTAGCAGCCAGGAGGAGGCCACCACCAGTGCCGCCGCAATCAGGGCGCCCAGCGCTGGAGCCAGTACCACTGGGAGCACGCCGGTGGGCCGCCCCAGGTAGAGGCGAATCGGGCGCTCCAGCACTCCCGCCAGCGGGTAGCCGGCGGCCAGGCCCGCACAGGTGCCCGCCACCGCCAGGGCCGCGTACTTGACCAGGTGGAGCCCGCGCAGGGCGCGTGAGGGCGCGCCAATGGCCTTGAGCGTCCCGATCTCCCCCAGGTCCTCCTCGAAGGAGCTCAGCAGGGCGAAACGCAGCGCCAGGAGCACCACCACCATGAGCAGGCCCGCCACGAGCAGGACGGCCGCCGCCAGCAGGTAGGTGCTCAGGCCATTGGCCAGCCGGAACACCGTGGAACTGACGGATACCCCCTGGGAGGGCAGATTGGCGGCGGCGTAGCTGTCTTCCAGGGCGGCGGTGCTGGCGCCCGGGGCGGCGCGCATCTCAACGAGGTATTCGGGGGTCAGGTAGGGCGCCACCGCCTCATAGTCGGCCTGGGAGACGACGAGGCGCTTGGAGGTGACGATCGACGGGTTCATTTGGGCGTCGCGCACGAAGCCGGCCACACGCAGCTCCAGGGTCTGCGAGCCGGCGGTCAGGCGCACCGCGTCACCGACCTGGGCGGCGCCGGTGGCCTGGTAGTGCACAGGCAGCCAGATCTCACCCGGGGCGGGGTCGGCGCGCCGACCGTCGGGGGTTAGCAGCAGGTCGAAGCGCTCCGGGGCGGTGACCAGGGCCGGTTCCAGCACCGAGCTGACCTGGGAGGCGCCGTTGATCCACAGCTGGGAGCCGGCTACCGGCAATGTCTCCATGATCATGAGGTCGGTCACGTCCGGGTTCTGCCTGGCCCACTGGTCAATGCGCTCAGCGTCCTCGGCGGTCAACTCCCCACTGTGCATCTGCACCAGGTCCGGGGGGACCGCCTGCTCCCAGAACACCTCCGTGGCGCTCATGGTGCGCAGGACCAGCGCCATTCCGGTGCCGCTGAGGGCGGCGGAGATGGCGATGAGGACCAGGAGCGTGGCCGAGACCGTACGGGAGCGGCGCAGCTCGGCGCGAAGCAGTCGAAGAATGATCTCACGCACGGGTCTTCACCTTCCGGGTTGCGGGCTTCTGGGGCGCGGGCACGGTGCGCATTTGCGGGCTCAGCGCGGCGGGAATCAGGGCCAGGGCGCCCAGCCCGCATACGGCTATGAGCAGGGCGGTGCCGCGCCCCGGCCCAATGCCGGTCACGGGGCCGAGCCCGTGGGCCAGGGCGCCGCCGTGGCGCAGGAGCGGTTCGAAGACGTGGTCGGCGGTCGGGCCCGCCAGAAGATAGGCCACCAGGAACCCCATTTGGGAGAGCAGGCCGATGAGGCCCCAGGCGCGGCCCTGGTGCTCGCCGGGGATGGAGGTGCGCACAATGATCTCCGCCCCGGTATTGCACTGGGCCAGGCTCGCGAAGACCAGGAAGCAGCAGCCGGAGACCCACGCCAGGGAGGCACTGGCGACTTGCGCGCTCATGCCCACTCCCACGCCGAGGACACCAATGCCCAGCAGGAACGCGGGGCGCACGCGCCCGAGTTGGGAGACGACGGCGGCGCCAACGAGCATGCCGGTGGCGGCCACCGACTGCGCGGTGCCGACTGCTGAAACCGGGTAGTTGGGCAGTAGGACCGGCCCGAGAAGGACCTGGAGCACCCCCAGGATCACGGTCAGCAGGGAGGCCAGGCCGATTGCCGAGGCCACCGCCGGACGGCCGGCGAGCAGGCCGGCGGTCTCGCGCAGCCCCGCCAGAGGGCTGCCGTCCCGGGTCGGAGTGGCCTTGGCGCCCACCAGGCGGCGCACGTACAGGGTGCAGCAGACGGTCACCACGACGGTGGAGATGTCTATCCACAGGATGCCGGCCACGCCGAGGCGCGGCATGAGCAGGCCGGCCAGGAACGGGGAGAGAAGGAACTTCGATGAGGCCGCCAACTGGAGCATGCTCGAGGAGCGGGTGTAGAGCTCGGAGGGCACCAGGTCGTTGACGGTGGCGCGCAGGGCCGGCTCGGTCAGGCTCGCCAGGCAGGAGGACAGGGTGACACCGGCCAGCACCAGGGGCAGCGATGGGGTGGGGCGGCTGAGGGCCACCAGGACCACCAGCAGGCCCAGAGCCGACCCGCCATCGCCCAGGATCATTATGGTGCGCCGGTCGTGACGGTCGGCGAGACTGCCGGCCACTGGCCCGAGCATCACCATGGGAGCGAAGGCGCACAGCTGGACCAGGGCCACCGCCGAGGCGGTGCCGAAGGTGGTGAAGGCCCAGGCGCCCAAGGCGAAGGCGGTCATGCCGCTGCCCACAGAGTTGATGAGCGCCCCGGCGACGAGGATGCTAAACCGTCGCATGCGCGCCCTCCGATTCTTGCGCGCCGGCCCGGTCGGCGTCGTCGGGGTTCGCCGGCGTGGTCAGGGGCGCGGCCAGGGAGGCCAGGACCCGGGGGTCGGCCCCGAGGAGGAAGGAGCCGGCCGACAGGATCGCCGCCTGCCGGCGGGCGGTGTCGGCCCGGGCCTCCCCGGGTGCGGGTAGGAAGATTCCGCCGTCAAGGAGGGTCAAGGCGGCGGCCAGGATCACCTCGGCACTGCTGCGCGGATCCGGGGAGTTCAGCTCGCCGGCGGCCACTCCCTCCTCGACCACCCGCGTCATGATGGGCACCAGCCGGTTGTAGCTCTCGGTGAGGGACAACAGGTAGAAGCGGGTGTTGTTGGGGGAGCGGAACTGCTGGGCGAGCTCAATGTCGTCCTCGGGAGCCCGCGCCGCGCCCAGGACGGCCAGGAGGCGAGTCAGGGCGGGGCCGTCACTGCTGGCGGCCCGTTGCGCGTTCTCGGCGATGGCGTCGGCGGTGCGCACGACGATCGCCTCCATGATCGCCTCCTTGGAGGGGAAGTGGTGGTACAGCGTGCCCTTGGCAATGCCGACTCGGGTGAGGATGTCCTCGACGGTGGTGGGCTCGTAGCCCTTGGTCAAGAAGAGGACGCGTGCGGCGTCCATGATTTGATCCTTGCGTGCAGCGGCGCTTAAGTGGCGCGCGGCCATAATAACCTCCAAACTCGACCGACGGTCGGTCGGAAACGAGTATACGCGTCCGCGGTCGTAATGCAACCCCGAGGGCCCCAGGTCCAGGCCGGGCCCGCGAATGCGCGGGAGGGCCGGCAGGAAGTACTTCCTGCCGGCCCTCCCGGGCGGTGTGATCTAGCAGCTACTTGCTGTCGCCGTCGTCCCAGTCGTCGTCGACGTCGTACTTGGAGGCCAACGCTTCGTAGTCGATCTCATCGTCAGCGTCCGCACCGGAGGACGCAGAGGCGAGCTCTCGCTCGAGCGCCGCGTAGTCCGTATTCGGGCTGAAGTACTTGAGCTTGCGGGCAACCTTCGTCGCCTTGGCCTTCTGACGGCCGCGCCCCATAGGCTCGACCCCCTCCAACATGTCTCTGGCGCGCTCGTGGGCGCGCTCCATCTGGGCAAATGTGTCGTGGGCCAACCGTACAACGTTGGCCCATGTGAGCACCATTCGGGCTCGCGGTGCGGTGCCGCGGCCCTATGGGCGCTATGGGCGGGCTAACGCCGCACGGCCTTGACCACGGCGAACGCGCCGAGGCCCACCAGCGCTACCGCGGTGCCGGTGACCACTGCCAGCGCCAGGGGGTCGCCGTCGCGGGCGTCATCCACCAGGCGGGTCAGGCGCGTCTTGAGATCCATGGGGGTGGTGGCCTTGACCTCGGCCGTCGAGCCGGCGAGGGTCTCGTCAAGACGGCCGCGCAGACTCGCGAGCCGGCGGGCAGCATTGTCGACGGCCTCTGAGGCGGCTTGGGCGGCGGAATCGGCCAGGTCCGTGATCTTGCGGCTGGCCGCGGTCTTGACGTAGGCCATGGCCTGTCGGGCGGTGGCGCTTGCCGCCGCCTGCGCCTGGGCCTTGACCGCCTCGGGGGCCACCATGGTGCCCAGGAGCTCCAGGTCGGTGGTCAGGGCGGCACGACGGCGCTCCACCTCCGCCTCAATGCCGGTGAAGGACGGACTGGTGTCCCGTGTGGCGCTCACTTCTGCTCTCCCTTGCTCAAGCCCGCCGTGAAGGAGGCGGTGACGGCGTCGACGTCGGCCTGGATACTGGCCCGCGGATCCGGCATGCTCTGGCGGCCCTCCTCCAGCTTCTTCATGCCCGCCCGCGCCGCAATGAATGCAACAATGAGGAGCACAATGGCAACAATGAGCTTGGCGGCCCACATGGGCAGGGCCAGGGCCAGGGCCTCGGTCAGGGATCCCAGGATGTAGCCCAGGCCGAAAAGCGCCATGACGCTGGCGGCCGCCAGGATGCCGGCGCCCAGGCCCAGGTGCTTGCCCGTGATCCGTGCTTGGGCCTTGAACAGGTCGATCTCTCCGCGCACCAGGGCCGTGAGGTTCTCCGAGATCCTGGAGATGAGTTCGCCAAGCGTGGGCTGCGGAGGGCGCGACGGAGATGTCGTCGACGGTTCGGGGGGCTGGTTCGGGGGCATATAAGACCTTCTTCGCCTCGGCGTGGAACTGAGGGGCGGGTAGGGCCCGCAGTCCCAAGAATCTCATAGGCCGGGGTGTGACGGTGCCCGCTGCGTCCCGGGCGCCCTGATGGGGCCGGCGCGTCCCACCAGGGACAGGATTCAGTTGACGCTGCGTCCCGGGCGCCCGGGCGGGGCGGCCGTGCCCCTGTCGGGCCGGGTGCGAGTCGGCCCGGCCCCTGTGCGCCGTCGTTCGCGTCGCTTCATTAGCTTCATTAGCTTCATTAATGGTGGCCGCTCCCAACCAGGGAGCGGCCACCGGTGTTATAGAGGGGTGACGTCGACGATCTCGGCGGAGATCTGGCGACCGTTGGGGGCCTCATAGGTAACGCTCTGGCCCGCACGGTGTCCCATGAGGGCCCTGCCCAGGGGGGCGTCGGGGGAGAAGACCTTGACCCCCTCAGGGACGTCGGCAGTGATCTCCTGGCCCCCGAGGGCGAAGATCTGCTCCTTGCCCCCGACGCGGGCGGTCACGATGGTGCCGGCTGAAACCGTGCCGTCAGAGGCCGCCTCACCGATCTGGGCGTGATCCAGCAGATCCTCGAGCTGGATGATACGAGCCTCATTGAGCCCGGCCTCCTCTCGGGCGGCGTGGTAGCCGGCGTTCTCGCGCAGGTCACCCTCCTGGCGGGCGGCCTCGACGCGCTGCGCGATCTCCTTGCGCTCCACCGTCTTACGGCGCTGGAGCTCGGCGGTGAGACGGTCAAAAGCCTCCTGGGTGAGCCAGGTGCTCTGCTTGTCGGTGCTTTCCTCGGACATGGAGTCTCCTCGGGTGATTGGTGCGCCGCTAAGGGCGCGGGCCCAGGGCCGCCACCACCTTCTTCGAGGCGAGGTGAGACCTGGGCCGGGTCATGGTGGGGGAGTCTACCGCCGTAGCCTCACCTGTTCTTCTTCCCGGGGTGTTCTCCCCGGCCCTTCTTACCCGCCCGCAGTGTGGCCCCCCGGCCCGGCTTCTTGCCGGTCTTGCTCGACTTGGCCCTCCGCTTGGCGGCCCTGCCCGGTGATTGCTCGGGGTCTGGGGGAGCACTGCCCGTTGTCCCCGGTCGGTGGCGGTGCGGCTCGCCGTCGGCGGCCAGAACCTCCTCGCAGTCCGACAGGTAGGTGGCCGCGGCGTCGACCTGGGCAATGCGCCTGGTGACGCGCTCAAGCTTTTGGGGGCGCTGGGCGTCGTAGCGAACCACGTCCTCGGGCGGAATGGTGGCGCGGATCCGCTCGCGTTCGACCTCAACGTCGAAGTGCGCTCGGGGCCACCTGACGTCGAGCTCGGCCAGGGTGCGCAGCAGCAGCTCGGTGACGGCCAGGCGGGCGAACCACTTATTGTCCGCCGGGATAACGTGCCAGGGCGCCTCGGCGAAGGAGGTGGCCGCCAGGGTCCGCTCGTAGATGGACTGGTAGGCGAACCACTGGCTGCGCACGCCCATGTCCCCCGACGAGTACTTCCAGTGCTTGTCCGGGCGATCCACCCGCTCCAGCAGCCGCAGCCCCTGCTCCTGGTAGGAGACCATGAGCGCGATCTTAATGATCGCCGTCCCTTGGGTGACCAGTTCGCGCTCGAAGCCATGGATGGTCTCCACGCGCTGGGTGAAGCTCTGCTGGTCGAGATGACCATTGGCTCCCGGCACGAGAATGTCCTCATAGTGGGAGCGGTCGAAGAAGCCAATAAGCCCGGGTGTTGGCACCGCCTTGCGGATGCGCCACAGGAATCCGTGGCGGCGCTCCTCCTCGGTAGGCGTTTTGAAGGCGGTCAGGCGCACCCCTTGGGGGTCCACCAAACCCATGACGTGCCGGGCGATCCCTCCCTTCCCGGCGGTGTCCAGCCCCTGGGCGACCACTAGGACCCGCTTGGATGAGCCCTCCTTGGCGGCGGCGAAGAGTCGTTCTTGAAGAGTGGCCAGCAGGGGGGTGACGGCGGCGACGTAGGCCCGAGCGTCGGCTTCGGAGCCGACCCACCCGGGTGTGGCGGCACGGTCCAGGGAGGCCAGGTTAAGGCTGGAGGTGGCCTTCAGGGTTTCACGCGGATCCGCCACCCAGCGACTTGTCCCTGAGCCGACGGCGCAGTGCCCGGTCAGCGCCGTCGCACCCGTGCGGTTCTTGCCCACGTTCTCCCCCTGCCTTGTCCGGGCTCGGGCCGTTTTCCCGAGCCCAACCGTGCCAGAGTATCGGCAGGCCGCGGCTCGGGCAGGGGGAATGCGGGCCCGAGGACCGGCGCCCGAGAGCTGGAGTCGGGGCGCTGAGGTGGGGCGCAGCGTCGGGGGCTCAGCCCAGGATGGCCAGGTAGCAGGCCACGCACTGGCACGCCCAGGCCAGCACTGTGCACACGTGGAAGACCTCGTGGAAGCCGAACCAGCGGGGAGCCGGGTCGGGGGACTTGCGGGCGTAGACCACGCCGCCCAGCGTGTAGGTCACTCCGCCCGCCACCAGCAGCCAGACGATCGCCGGGCCTCCCGTGGTCCAGAACTGGGGCAGGAACCAGACTGCGACCCAGCCCAGGATGATGTAGAGGCCGGTGGTGAACCATCGCGGTGCGCTCATCCACACCAAGTTCGTCACTGTGCCGATCACTGCGCCCGCCCACACGATGGCCAGCACCAGGGTGGCGGTGCCGGTGGGCAGCAGGGCAATGGACAGGGGGGTGTAGGTGCCGGCAATGAGTAGGTAGATGTTCGCGTGGTCAATGCGCCGCAGCACGGCTGAGACCCGGGAGGACCAGTGCCCATTGCCAATGTGGTAGACGCCGGAGTTGGCGAAGAGCAGGAGGGAGCAGGTGAGGTAGACGGCACTGGCCCATGTCTTGGCGGCGCCGTCGGCCAGAACGACCAGAACAATGCACGCCGCCAGGGCGAGGGGGGCGGTGCCCGCGTGGATCCAGCCGCGCAAACGGGGTTTGACGGCGGCAATGACCCCCTCGGCGGCCTCCCGGACGGCGCCCGTCAGTCCGGGCGAATTGGGCGAGTCGGGTGAACCAGGGGCGTCGGGAGTGTCCACAGCAGTGTCGACCGGATGCTGGTCTGGCGGCATGATGCGGGCAGGCGCATTGGTGCTCATGGTCGGTCCTCCTTGCGGCGGTCGGGAACGGCTGCCGTACAGCAACCTACGGTTCCGTAGGTTACGGTAGCGTAGGTTGCTGGGAGAACAATGGGTGTCCTTCACCTCATCATCTCACCGGATCGTCTCACCGGGCCCCACCGCGCCACCGAACCCCATTGCCCCGCTGAGCCCCACCGCACCGCTGGGCCAGGCGCCGCGCACGACCGCTGGGCGCGTTACCGTTGGGGAGCGGCAGGCCCGCGCTCGGACATCCTCAACCCGCTCCCACCGGAGGCACGCATGGCAGGCGACAACCTGATCTACGAGCTCTACGAGCGCCGCCTCGCCTCACAGATCAAGCCCGACCGAGTCCCCCGGCACGTCGGGGTCATCCTCGACGGGAACCGTCGCTGGGCCAAGTCTATGGGCTTCGGCGCTTCCCAGGGGCATAAGCGCGGGGCGGACAAGATCTCCGAATTCCTCGGCTGGGCCGAGCAGGCCGGCGTGCGCGTGGCCACCCTGTGGCTGCTGAGTACGGACAACCTCTCCCGCGATCCCGCCGAGCTCTCGCCCCTGCTGGACATTATCGTCGGCGCCGTCGATGAGTTGTCCGCCGCCGGCCGCTGGCGGCTGCGCCTCGTGGGCGCCGTCGACCTCCTGCCCCCGTCCATGGCTCAGCGTCTGCGTACGGCGGTGGCCTCCACTGTTGGGCCGGAGCAGGGCGGTCGCGCCGACGAGCGCATGCAGGTCAATGTCGCTGTTGGCTACGGCGGGCGCCAGGAGATCGCCGACGCCGTGCGCGACGTCCTGCGCGAGCGCGCCGCCGCCGGGCACTCCCTGGAGGACGTGGCCCAGTCCCTGTCCGAGGAGGACATTACTGCCCACCTTTACACCAAGGGCCAGCCCGACCCCGACCTGGTCATTCGCACCTCCGGCGAGCAGCGACTCAGCGGCTTCTTGCTGTGGCAGTCGGTGCATTCGGAGTTCTACTTCTGCGAGGCGTACTGGCCCGACTTTCGGCGCATTGACTTTCTGCGCGCCCTACGCGACTTTGCCCGCCGCGAACGGCGCCTGGGTAAGTAGCGCCGCTCCCGCCACTCTCCCTCGACTCTCCCTCCTCCAACGAAATCCTCACAGCGCGACGTCCACGGACGCTGTGCTGTGAGGATTTCGTTGGAGGAGGGGAGGGTGGCGGAGGCGCGGGGGCGCGGGGGCGCGGGATGTCGGCGCGCTGCGTCTTGGCCGTAACCTGACATACAGTGAGAGGCGTCACCGTCGCGGGTGCGGTGTTGTCGGCATCCACGACGGGTCACCAGGAAAGGCCCTACCGATGCGAACCTATGTCCTTGACACGTCCGTGCTCCTGTCCGACCCGCGGGCGATCACCCGCTTCGACGAGCACGAGGTAGTTCTGCCGGTCGTTGTCGTCACCGAGCTTGAGGGCAAGCGGCACCACCCCGAGCTCGGCTACTTCGCCCGCAGCGCCCTGCGGCTCCTGGATGCCCTGCGGGTGCGCCATGGGCGCCTGGACCGGGCCATCCCCGTCAATGATGTCGGTGGGACTCTGCGCGTGGACCTCAATCACGTCGAGCCCCACCACCTGCCCGAGGGGCTGCGCCTGGGGGACAACGACACCCGCATTCTCTCGGTGGCCGCCGCCCTGGCCGACGCCGGCTCCCTGGTCACCGTGGTCTCCAAGGATTTGCCCATGCGCATTAAGGCCGCCTCCGTGGGCCTGGCCGCCGAGGAGTACCGCGCTCAGCTCGCCATTGACTCCGGTTACACCGGCATGACCCGCATTGGCCTCACTGAGGCGGAGCTCGCCCGCCTGTGGGATCAGGGGGTGCTCGACCCTATGGTGCTGGAGTCGCCTGAGAGTCGTGAGGCGCTTGGGGGCCAGCCCGTCAACACCGGGGTGGTGGCCGCTTCGCCGCGCGGCAGCGCCCTGGCGGTGCTGGCCGAGCGGGGGCTGCGGCTAGTGCGCGCCGACCGCGAGGTCTTCGGTCTGCGCGGGCGCAGTGCCGAGCAGCGCATTGGCCTGGACCATCTTCTCAACCCTGATGTCGGCATTGTTTCCCTGGGCGGGCGCGCCGGCACCGGCAAGTCGGCGCTCGCCCTGTGCGCCGGGCTTGATGCCGTGGTCAACCGGCAGGCGCACCGCAAGATCATGGTGTTCAGGCCCCTGTATGCAGTGGGCGGGCAGACTCTGGGCTTCTTGCCGGGCTCGGACGCCGAGAAGATGGCCCCCTGGTCCGAGGCCGTCTTCGACACCCTCTCCTCCGTGGTGCCCCCCGATCGCATTGACCGGGTCCTGGCCAACGAGCAGCTTGAGGTGCTGCCCCTGACCCACATCCGCGGGCGCAGCCTGCACAACGCTTTCGTCATTGTTGACGAGGCCCAATCCCTGGAACGCAATGTCCTGCTCACCGTGCTTTCGCGCGTGGGTCAGAACTCCAAAGTGGTCCTCACCCACGACGTCGCCCAGCGCGACAACCTGCGTGTGGGCCGCTGGGACGGTGTTGCCTCAGTCATTGAGGTGCTTAAAGGGCACGCGCTCTTCGCCCACGTGGACCTGGTGCGCACTGAGCGCTCTGAGATCGCCGAACTGGTCTCCAGCCTCTTGGACGAGGTGCCCTTGTACTGACCCGTCCCGAGGGGGCAGGGCCGAAGAGGGTCAGGGCCGACGGCGCCGCGGCACCGGGGCACCGGCTGAGCGGGGGACGTCCTGGGCGGCCCAGCCGGGTGATCAGAGGGTTCACGGCGCCCCGCCCAGGCCGGGGGCATCGGGCGGCCCAGCGGGTCGCCGGCATGGGCGGGGGCACCCATGCCGGCCGCCGACGGGCGCCGCGGGGCGGCCCCGCCGGGCCACCCCGGGCCTGTCAGCCGAGCTCGTCGCGGGTGGGCGGGTTCGCCCCCGCGCGCGAGACCGTGATGTCGGCGATGGAGGCGGCGTGGCGCACAATCCGCTCCACGGTGTCGGCATCGACGGTGCGCAGGGCCTCACGGCGGTCTGCTCCCACCAGGTTCTCGCTCCACAGGGCGTCCTCCAGGCCGCCCATGAAGGAGTCCCCGGCGCCCACGGTGTCGGCGACCACGACATTGGGGTCGGCGGGGACCTCCAGGCGCACGCCCGAGGCGCTCAGTGCCAGCGCCCCCTTCTTGCCGCGGGTGACCACGACCAGCGACGGGCCGATCTTGAGCCAGCCGCGCAGCACCTCCTCCAGGTCGCAGTCCTCGCCGTAGAACCAGGTGATGTCCTCGTCGGAGCACTTGACCAGGTCCGACAGGGCCACCAGGGCCTCAACAGTGGCGCGAGCCTCCTCGGAGGTGCCCATGAGTTGAGGACGGGCGTTGGGGTCGTAGCAGATGGTCGAGGTGGCGCGGAAATCCTTGAGCACGGAGGCCACGGTGGAGGCGCCCGGCTCCAGGATGGCGGCGATTGAACCGGTGTGGACGAGCAGCGGGTCCTCGGTGCCCCGGGTGCGGGTCGGGTAGGGCGGGTTCCAGTCCAGGTCGAACACATAGGTGGCGGCGCGGTCTTCGCCAATGGTCGCCTGGGCCGTCGAGGTGCGCGCGGCGCCGTCGCAGCCAGTGGTCAGGCGCACCCCGGAGGCCTCGAGGTGCGCCCGCACGGCCGTGCCGCGCGGGTCGGTGCCGATCCAGCAGTCGAGCTCGACGTCGCGTCCCAGGCGGGCCAGGCCCAGGGCGACGTTGGCCGGCGACCCGCCGGGGATGTCGACCGGCTCTTCGCCGGGGTGGATGACGACGTCGACGAGTGCTTCGCCAATGACGAGGGCGGTTCCCGGGCGGCCGGGGGCGGTGGTGGTCACAGCTGGCTCCTTGTGCTCGTGGGGTGGGGTGTGACGGCGGTTCCGGCCCGCCGGGTGCGGTCGACGGGCGGGTGTTTCAGGAGGTCGGACTGGTGTGCTCGGTGACGGCGGCGAGGCGGGCTCGGGCCTCGTCGAGCCACGACTGGCAGCGGGCGGCAAGAGCCTCGCCGCGCTCCCAAAGTTCCAAGGCGTCTTCGAGGGGTACTTGGCCGGCCTCAAGGCGCTGGACCACGCTGACAAGCTCCTCGCGCGCCTGCTCGTAGGAGAGCTGGGCGACGTCGGCGCCCAGCTCATGGGCCCGAGAGGCGGCGGCGTCGGGGGACAGGCTCATGTCGGGATTATGTCACGGGCGGATGCGGGCGCGTGTGCGCATGAGAGAAGAGATCCTGACAAGAAGAACGTATGCCAAAACGTATTGACGGATACGTGAGGCGGGAGTAGCATGATACTGTCAAAACGATTTGGCGAAGCAAGGATCTCTGGCCCCGCTTCGCGCTACCGAAGGACAAGGATGTCGGCTCCCGCACTCGATCCTCTTGCTCGACGTGGCCCATCGCTCCGGTCGCGCATCTTGCGCCACTGGCAGCTCTACGTCCTGCTCATCCCGGCTTTGATCTACCTCATCGTATTCAAGTACTGGCCCATGTATGGAGTGCAGATCGCCTTCCGCAACTACAATCCCATTGATGGGTTCATGGGCAGCGAGTGGGTGGGGCTCGAACATATCACCCGCTTCCTCCAGTCATTCCAGTTCGGCCGGGTCTTCTTCAATACGATAGCCATTAACGTGCTGGGCCTGGTGTTCGGCTTCCCGGTGCCGATCATTCTGGCCCTGCTCATCAATCAATTGGGCTCCCGGCGCCTGAAGTCATTCATTCAAACGGTCCTGTTCTCCCCGGCCTTCATCTCCACGGTCGTAGTGGTCGGCATGCTCTTCGTCCTGCTGTCACCGCGCTCGGGGCTGGTCAACAACGCCATCACCCTGATCGGGGGCGAGCCGATCAATTTCATGAACGAAGAAGGATGGTTCAGGCCGATCTACGTCATGAGCGACATTTGGCAGAACGCCGGCTTCTCCATGATCATCTACCTGGCGGCGCTGGCGGCGGTGGACCCCAGTCTTCACGAGGCGGCCCGCGTTGACGGCGCCAATCGCTGGCAGCGCGTGTGGCACATTGACCTGCCCAGCATTCGCCCGGTGGTGTCCATCATGTTCATCCTCGCGATCGGCAATCTGCTGAACATTGGGTTCGAGAAAGCGCTGCTCATGCAAACCGACCTCAACCTCGGCGCCTCCCAGATCATCCAAACATATGTGTACGACGTCGGCCTCAAGAGCGCACAGTTCTCCTACTCCGCCGCCATCTCCCTGTTCAATTCCGTCCTCAACATGATCCTGCTGCTGGTGTTCAACCAGGTCGCCAAGCGGGCGGGTCAAACGAGCCTGTTCTGAGAGCCGAGGAAGAAGCACATGAACACCACTGCTCCCGCAGTCGCTGCCTCCGGGCGACGGGACGCGAGCCCCTCGTCCCCGCGCGAATCCTCCCCGATGCGACGCTTCTGGGACAGGGCGGCCGACCCCCTCTACGCGCTGTTCGTGATCATCCTGCTGGGCGGCGCCGTTGTCGCCATCATCTACCCATTGTATTTCGTGGTCATCGCCTCCATCTCCGATCCCAATCAGGTCTACGAGGGGAACGTGTGGCTGTGGCCCAAGGATATTACCTTCGAAGGCTATGCCCGGATCTTCTCCACCTCCACGGTCCTGCGGGGGTTCGCTAACTCCCTGCTGTATACCGTGGTGGGCACCGCCGTGTCGGTGTGCTCCATCCTGGGCGCCGGTTACGCCCTGTCGCGCAGAACCCTGCCCGGCCGCAACCTCTTCATGGCGCTGTTCATCGTCACCATGTTCTTCGACGGCGGCATGATCGCCCGCTACCTGGTGGTACGGGACCTGGGAATGCTCAACACAATGTGGGCGGTCGTGCTGCCCGGCGCCATCGGCGTCACCAACCTCATTATTGCGCGGACGTTCTTCCAGACTACGATCCCCGAGGAACTGCATGAGGCCGCCGCACTCGACGGCTCCAGCGAATGGCGTTATTTCTTCCAGATCGTGCTGCCGCTGTCCAAGGCGCTCATCATGTTGCTGGTGGTCACCCACGCGGTCGCCTACTGGAACTCGTTCTTCGACGCCCTGATCTACCTGAACGAGGACACGAAGTACCCGCTTCAGCTGGTGCTGCGCAATATCCTCATCCAGTCCGACGTCTCCGGTTCGGGAGTTTCCGCGACCGGCATGGACTCCTATGCGGAATCCCAGCGCATCGCCGAACTCATGAAATACGGGATGATTGTGGTGTCGACCTTCCCGCTGCTCGCCGTGCTCCCGTTCACCCAGAAGTACTTCGCCCAGGGCGCCATGATCGGCGCCGTCAAGAGCTGAGAGGCCCCCATGCACACCGCATTCCGTCCCACCTCGCCCCCCTCGCGCCGCTGCGTCCTGCGGGCCGGCCTGTACGGCGCTATCGCCCTGAGCCTGGCCGCCTGCTCGAGCAAGAAGACCGACGCCGACTACCGGGTCCCCGACGAGTCCGCCTCGATGGGCCTGACCGCCTCCGGCAATCCCATTGTCACCACCCCCATCACCATCACCGCCACGGGCTCGCGCTCGGCCCTGTCCGTGCCCTACGAGCAGATGAGCCTGACCCAGCAGTGGGCGGCCGAGACCAACATTAACGTCGACTGGGGCATTCTCACCGAGGACGTGTACGCCGAGAAGAAGAACCTCCTGCTCGCCTCCGGGGATCTGCCCGACATCCTCTGGAACACGGGGCTGACTGACGCCGAGGTCGCGACCTACTCCAACAATCACACCCTCGTCCCCCTCGACGACTTCTTCGCCGACAACTGCCCGAACATCACGGCCCTGCTGGAGGCCCGACCGGACATCCGCTCGGCCATCACCAGCGACGACGGCCACATCTACACCCTGCCCAGCGTTGAGGAGCTCGGCTTAGTCCAGTTCCCCAACTTCCTGTACATCAACACCGACTGGTTGGCGGCCGTCGGCAGGCAGATGCCGACGACCATCGACGAACTCCACCAGACGCTCCTGGCCTTTAAGGACAAGGATCCCTCGGGCACCGGCAAGATCCTGCCGCTGTCCTTCGTGCCCGGCTCCTTCTGCGCCAACCCCTGGGACATTGTCGCCGCCTACGGCGGCCAGGCGGACAACAATGAGCACCGCATCGTTATCGACCGCAAGGCCGTGTTCACGGCCGCCACCGAGCCGTGGAAGGAGGGCGTCAAGCAGCTGTCCACCTGGTACTCCGAGGGCCTGATCGACACGGAGTCCTTCTCCCAGGACGACACTGCCTACCTCGCCAAGGGCAAGACGGAGAAGGAATCCCTCGCCGCCTTCTACTGGTGGGAGGCCGCCGAGTTCGTCGGGGAGGACCGCCAGGCCCACTACGAGCTGTGCCCGGTGCTGGCCGGAGCCGACGGGACGCGGCGCGCCAGCGTGTCCAACAACCAGGAGATCTCCCGCGGCGCCTTCGCCATGACCCGCACCTGCCGCTACCAGGC
>ERZ773099.583-NODE-583-length-30719-cov-6.538319_pt1 | contig 30719 bp, 36 predicted proteins | sample MGYA00511120_ERZ773099 | MGnify/ENA primary metagenome ERZ773099 (study PRJEB29015, sample SAMEA2738012) | human oral metagenome | biome: human oral; feature: human-associated habitat; material: dental | place: China | collected 2104 ... | reverse complement strand
CGCGCCAACTTGTCCGGCGTGATACAATCCGGCCGTGTCGAACAGCGTACGGCGGCAATTTTTCCCGCCTTTAAGGCTTCGTATGCAGGCCGCAGCAGCTCTTCCTGCAACGCCTCAGCAACAGCCGTAAAAGAACCGCCGTAAAAGGCAACTTCCCAATGACGCGCTTTCCCCCGTGTATATTTTTCAATGCGTCTTGCCACCTCCTGACCTGTCGGCACGTCTTTGTGTCCCGTAATTTTCTGCTGATTGCAGAAAATACACCGATAAGGACAGCCCAAATGGGGAATAAAAACGGGAATAATCGATGTTTTCATACAGTCTCCTGAAAAAAAGGCCGATGCGGATGCATCGGCCTTTCATTATGTTTGCATATCTTAGAAGGATAAGGCATTCATCTTTTCCAACGCCTTATATGCGGCATGCTGTTCAGCCGATTTTTTCGTCTTTCCCGAACCCGTCCCCATGATCTCGCCGTTCACCGTGACTTCCATAAAGAAAGTCTTGTTGTGATCCGGCCCTTCTTCACGGCAGAGTCGGTATCGGATATCCTGTGCCCCGTCTCGCTGAAGCAGTTCCTGGAAATACGTTTTGTAATCTTTCCCGTAGATTCCCTTATCTACAAGCTGCAAGTATTTATCAAGCTGCTTCAGAATAAAATCACGGGCCGCCGTATAGGAACAATCTATATAAACCGCACCGACGACGGCTTCAAAAGCATCAGCCATAATGCTGTTGCGCGTCCGGCCTCCCGTGAGAGCTTCTCCTTTGCCGAGAAGGAGAAAACTTCCCATATGAAAGGACGCACAAACGCAGGCAAGCGGTTCTTCACTGACCACACTGGCTCTTGCCTTGGTCAGGTTCCCTTCCGGCATATCCGGATAACGGCGAAAGAGGTATTCACCGACCACCATATCCAGGACGGCATCGCCCAGAAATTCCAGCCGTTCATTGTGTATGCTGTGATGCGTTCTGTCTTCATTCGTATAGGAAGAATGAGTAAGCGCCTGATCAAGAAGATGCCAATTGTGAAAGGGCGGAAGATTTAATAATTCCGTAAACCGCCTCAACTGATCTTTTCTTGCTTTATTCATGAATGAACACTTCTTTTACGCCCCTGTATATTTTTTGAATAATAATGTCGCATTGTGACCGCCGAAGCCGAAAGAATTGGATATGGCCACGTTGATATCCGCTTCTATTGCCTTATTGGGCACATAGTTAAGACCGAATCGCTTCAGTTCATCGTCCACTTCGACGAGATTAATCGTCGGATGCACTTTGCCGTCCGCAATGGTCAAGGCGCAGGCAATCGCTTCAACCGCACCGCCCGCACCGAGAAGGTGACCGGTCATGGATTTTGTCGAGCTGATGTACATATCTTTGGCATGGTCACCGAATACGCGGGCCACCGCCATCGATTCGTTAAGATCGTTCAAGTGCGTCGATGTGCCGTGAGCATTGACATAATCAACATCTTTCACGTCAAGATGAGCATCGTCAACAGCGAGTTTCATACACTTGGACTGCTGCAAGCCTTCCGGAGCAGGCGCCGTAATATGATATGCGTCGGCATTGCTGCCGTAACCTGCCAGTTCGCAATAAATACAGGCGCCGCGTTTTTCAGCATGTTCCAGTTCCTCAAGAACAACGACCCCCGCGCCTTCGCCCATGACAAACCCGTCACGGTCTTTATCAAAAGGCCGGGATGCATGTGCGGGATCATCATTTCTCGTGGAAAGCGCTTTCATGGCGCCGAACCCCGCTACCGCTCCGGGCGAAACAGCCGCTTCCGTACCGCCGGCAACGGCCGCATTCAATTCGCCGCGCTGAATCATACGGAACGCGTCACCGATGGAATTCGTGCCTGTCGCACAAGCCGTAACAACGCTGGCACAATGCCCCTGGAGCCCGAAGGTAATGGACACCTGACCTGATGCCATGTTGGCAATCATCTTGGGCACGACAAACGGGTTCACGCGGGACGGCCCTTTCTCAAAAAGGCCCCTGTACAAATTATGCAGTGTTTCCATACCGCCGATGCCTGTCCCGATAATCGTGCCGATACGGTCACGGTCTTCTTTATCCAAATCCATGCCCGAATCGTCCAGCGCCAGTTTGGTGGCCGCAACGGCATATTGTGTGGACGGATCCATGTGGCGCGCTTCTTTACGGTCGATACCGAATTCCGTAACATTGAACTCCTTGACTTCGCCGGCAATACGAGTGGTATATTCCGCCGCATCAAAATGCGTAATCGGGCCGATACCGTTCCTACCCGCCAACAACGACTCCCAGAAGACGTCCTTTCCGTTACCGACAGGAGAGATAACGCCCAAGCCGGTAATAACTACACGTTTTTCCAAAGTGTTCACCTCATCATTCAAAATCAGTCGTGAATTATTCGGGAATTGCGTCCGTTTCACGTCTAAGATATGCAAAAATTTCTTTAACCGACAGAATTTCATGGATTTCCTGCATCCGCCGTCCCGAAAAGACCAGACCGGTTTCGACATCACCCTGCTGGGCACGCGTTAAAGCGCGAATAATACAGTACTTATGACTGCATTTCTTGAGACAGGCATCACAGACCTCCGGCTTCGGAGCTTTCTCCAAGAGGATTTTTTCGGAAAAGGGCGTTCTAATCGCCTGTCCGGGTAATCCTACGGGGCTGTGAACCAGGACAAAGTCTTCCGGCTTGTTGGCACGCAAGTAAACTTTTTTCAATTCATCCGAGCTGTTAGCTTCCACACTGGCAGCAAAACGACTCCCCATCTGGACGCCGTTCGCACCGAGACGCAACATCCCGGCAATGTCTTCACCGTGCAATACACCTCCTGCCCCGATAACGGGCAGGTCTACGGCAGCTCGCACTTCGGGAACTATTTCCCGGCTCGAGCGATTCGTCCCCAAATGGCCGCCTGCTTCCGCGCCTTCCACCACGACAGCGGCAGCACCGAGGGACTGCGATATTTTAGCTAATTTTGCAGACGAAACGATGGGCACAATAGGGGTACCCGATTCCTTTCCCAACGCGAACATATCGCGTGAGAAACCCGCTCCCGCAACAATCAGATCGATTCCTTCTTCAATAGCAGTGGCCACGATACCGCGAAATTCGCGAGCCGCAACCATTACATTAATTCCTATTATTCCTGCCGGCGATAATTTCCGCGCCAGTTTGATTTCAGATCGTAATTCTTCAAAGGGCATCCCCGATGCCGCAATCAAGCCTATGCCGCCTTCATTGGCAACGGCCGAGGCCAATTTGGCCGTCGACAGGCGAATTGCCATGCCGCCCTGCACAATAGGCACTTTTGCTATGAGCTTACCAATCTTTAATTCAGGCAGCTTCACTTTCTTTTCCTCCAATCAAGATCCCGACGGGGGAAGTCTCCCTCAGCCCTTCCCCGGCAGCGGATCTCATTGCATGCTTACGCTTTTTTTTCCTTTTCGATATAATCAACCGTATCCTGTACAGTTTTGATTTTTTCTGCAACATCGTCAGGGATTTCAATATTAAATTCTTCTTCGAAAGCCATGATCAATTCAACGATGTCCAAGGAGTCAGCGCCTAAATCATCGATGTATGCAGCTTCCATTTTGACTTCTTTTTCATCAACGCCGAGCTGCTCTACAACGATACTTTTAACTTTCTCAAAAGTTGCTTGTTCGCTCATTGTACTTCACCCCCTTTCGATGCGGCTATAATAGATAAAAAACATAAACTGAATCTATGGTATTACATTACCATGCCGCCGTCAACATTGAGAGTCTGTCCCGTAATGTAGCCTGCCCTGTCCGAGGCCAGGAAGACGACGGCCTGAGCAACTTCTTCAGGAGCGGCCGTTCTGCCCAGAGGAATGGTCTTAATCATTTCTTCCTTCACAGCGTCGCTCAATACGGCAGTCATGTCCGTATCAATGCACCCGGGAGCAACCGCATTGACGCGAATGCCGCGGGACGCGAGTTCTTTTGCGACGGATTTCGTAAAACCGATCACGCCGGCTTTGGCGGCCGCGTAATTGGCCTGTCCGGCATTCCCCGTTTCACCGACGACGGAGGTCATATTGATAATGGAGCCATTGCGCTGCTTCATCATCATCTTTGTTACTCCCTTCGTACAGTTATATACACCTGTAAGGTTCGTATTGATAACGGCATTCCAGTCGTCGCTTTTCATGCGCATCAAAAGGCCGTCCCGTGTAATGCCGGCATTATTAACGAGAATATCAACGGAGCCGAATTTTTCCTGTACTTTTTTAATCATATCCGCCACGGCGGCTTCATCGGCTACGTCACACTGAACGGCGACAGCCGTACCGCCCGCGTTTTCAATAATCCGCACCGTTTCCGCCGCAGCTGCCGTATTACCTGCAAAAACAACGGCCACTCCGGCACCTTCCGCCGCCAACGCGACGGCGACGGCACGGCCGATACCGCGCGACCCGCCGGTTACGACGGCCGTCTTACCTTGTAATAACATCTTAATTTCCTCCTTGGAAGAATCCGAGAGTCTTCTTGAGAGACGGTATATCCTCCACATTTTCACAGTGAATGGCTTTGTCAATCTTACGGTTAAAGCCCGTAAGTGTTTTTCCCGGACCGACTTCAACAATATTTTCCGCGCCGAACGCCTGGATCTGCCGCACGCAGGCTATCCATAAAACGGGGCTGGCCGCCTGTCTGACAAGAGAGGCCTTAATAACGGCCGCAGCCGTTTCAAGTTGGCCGTCGACGTTTGCCGCAACGGGAACCTTGGCGTCTTTAATCACAATCATATTGAGCACTTCGGCAAGCCGTTCTGCAGCAGGTCTCATGAGCGTGCTGTGGAACGGGGCGCTGACATTCAACATAACGGCACGTTTAGCGCCGGCCGCTTTCAATGCGTCGACCGCCGCTTCAACAGCTTTGGCCGCACCGGCAATAACGATCTGACCGGGGCAATTGAAATTCACCGCTTCCACCGTACCGTCCCGACTGCCGACTTCGGCGCAAACAGCTTTGATTCTGTCTTCATCAAGACCGAGAATAGCCGCCATAGCGCCTTCACCCAGAGGAACAGCTTCCTGCATGAACCGGCCGCGCTGACGCACCGTACGAACCGCATCCGCAAAGGAAACGGATTCAGCCGCGACGAGAGCCGAATATTCACCGAGGCTGTGACCGGCTACAATATCCGGCCGCAATCCTTCTTCCTGCAGGACGAGGCTGCATGCCGTACTGGCCGTGAGGATAGCGGGCTGCGTGTTATAAGTCATCATGAGTTCTTCATCAGGCCCTTCAAAGCAGAGCCTCGTTAAGGAAAATCCCAACGCGTCGTCCGCTTCTTCAAAGAGCCGCCTGACAGATGCGTAACCGTCATACAGGTCTTTGATCATACCGACTCTTTGAGCCCCTTGTCCGGGAAATACAAATGCCTTTTTCATGTGTTACCCCTCTTTTAATACCACTTCATGACCATACCGGCCCAAGTCAGGCCGGCGCCGAAACCGGCAAGCACAATGATGTCACCGCGTTTAATACGGCCTTCGCGATATGCCTCGTCCAGTGCTATAGGAATGGACGCACCCGACGTATTGGCGTATTTATGAATATTGACAAACACTTTTTCCATAGGCAAATCCAAGCGCTTGGCTGCCGATTGAATAATGCGTATATTCGCCTGATGCGGCACGAGCAGGTCCACTTCCGACTTATCAATACCGGCGCGTTCCAGCGCCTTTTCGGCCGTCCGTCCCATGACCCTGACGGCAAACTTATACACTTCTTTACCGTCCATGCGGATAAAGGTCAGGCCTTCTTCACGGGCTTTGTCCGTCGGCAGGATTTTCGTGCCGCTTGACGGGATATCAAGAAACTTGCCGCCGTTGCCGTCAGCTCCCATATCCGTCCCCAGGATCCCGTATCCTTCCGGCACGGGACCGAGAACGGCGGCGCCGGCGCCGTCACCGAAGAGAACGCAGGTGTTGCGGTCTTTAAAGTTCAGGAACCGGCTTAAAATTTCCGCGCCGATAACGAGAACCCGTTTGTACATTCCCGTTTCAATATACTGAGACGCAGTAACGACACCGTATGCAAATCCCGAGCAGGCCGCATATAAGTCGAAAACGGCTGCATTTACGGCGCCCAGATTTGCCTGCACAATGCAGGCCGTCGATGGAATCGTCATATCCGGTGTCAAGGTACAGACAATGATCAAGTCCAACTCTTCCGCTCTTATACCGGACTGTTCCAAGGCCTTCCCGGCCGCTTCGGCACAAAGGTCGGACGTGTTCACGCCTTCCGGCGCGAAATGTCTTTGTTTAATACCGGTACGACTGCTGATCCACTCATCCGATGTTTCGACGATTTTTTCCATGTCCGCATTGGTCAGGATTTTATCAGGAACGGCATGTCCCGTTCCCAGAATACCGGCTGCATTAGCTTTCACAATCATTGTGCTGCCCCTCTTCTTCTTCAATACTGGCTCGAATATGGCCGACTACATCTTCCTCTACCAGCTCGCCCGCTACGCGAACGGCATGCCGAATAGTCTTCGCCTTCGAGCTGCCGTGACAGATAATGAAGCTGCCGTCGATGCCGAGCAACGGTGCGCCGCCGTATTCTGTAAAATCAAGGCGTTTTCTCAGGTGTCTGAAAGCCGGCAGTACCGCCATGGCGCCCAGCTTGGCCAATAAGCCGCCGTTGCGTATGGAATCCTTGACAAGCTGCATGATAAGCAGCGCAATGCCTTCACCGAATTTTAAAATAATATTGCCCACAAACCCGTCACAAACGACGACATCAACAATGCCTTCCGTAATATCACGCCCTTCTACATTGCCGTAGAAAGAAATAGTTTTCGTCTGTTCCAGCATGGGATAGGTCGTTTGCGCCAGCTCGTTTCCTTTCGATGCTTCCGCGCCGATGTTGAGTAAACCGATGTTCGGTTCTTTTATGCCGAATATATGCTGTGCATAATGAGAGCCCATAATAGCCGCTTGAACGAGGTGCTTCGGTTTACTGTCCGAATTGGCCCCGGAATCAAGAAGAATACTCACGCCCCTCTTCGACGGAATAGGGGTTGCAATACAGGGCCGTTCAATACCCTTAATACGACCGAGACCCAAAAGCGCCGCCGTCACGGCCGCACCCGTACTGCCCGGTGCCACTACGGCATCACAAATGCCCTCTTTGACAAGTCGTGTCGCAACGACAATGGACGCGTCTTTTTTCTTGCGAATGGCCTGCGCCGGATGTTCATCCATTTCGATGACTTCTCCCGCATGGACAATCGAAAGACGGTCCGACTCCGTCGTACCGTACTCTGTCATAACCCTGCGTATCTCCTTCGCATCACCGACCAGGACGACATCATACTTTTTATATGCTTTAACCGCTTCAATAGCCCCGAGGACTACTTCTTCCGGGGCATAATCGCCGCCCATAGCGTCTACAGCTATTTTCATGCGTTACCGCCTCTACTATTCCAATGATTCGATAATAAATTTAGCGCGAAAAACTTCTTTCGCATTTTTACGAATTTTAACCCACACATATCGCTTATTATCCCTTTTACGGATAACTTCAGCCTGAGCGACGAGCTTATCCCCTGCCGTCACGGGCTGCTTATATTTTACATTGCCTACGGCCATAACACAAACGGGTATATTCAATACGGCCCTTGCCAGAGAACCGGCCTGGGCATATAAATATTGAGATTTGACGATGTTTGCGTCATCGACCATATCCTGCGTTGCCGTCAAGACGGATATGCCGCTTTGACCGGGCACACACTCGATGAGTTCACCGACAACGCCGGCCAGCTTGTTATCCGGACCGGCCGCGACAGCACGCTGCTTGATGCGGATACGAAGTTCCGGAATACCCAAGGCCATACGGTCCAACCGAACGGTCGCAATACTGACCTCAAAGGCTTCGGCCAATTCTTCATCGTTGATAAAAGGATTTTCTTCTATTCGTTTTTTCAGCAATTCATGCCGCTGCGCTCGCCCTATTTTCACCATTTTCCGCCCTAGTTTTATGACCAAGTATTAACAGTACATACTACAGAAAAATTATATATTGTTTTCCTGTATTTGGCAAGAAAAAAAGTATGCATTCAACTGGTTTTCCGACTATGAAAACTGTCTCCTGCATACCGGTTCCTTAATATTTATCAAAATCCATTTCATTCAGAATTTCTTTTAACTTGATCAGCTCGTCCTTTGTCAAGGTAATCCCTTTCGTCATGGCCTGGTAGTCGGGATCCCATGAACGCAGGTCGAATTTAGCCGCGCGGTTATTCCAACTGATGTAGGTCAATTCTTTACGCCACCCGTCTTTATTCTCCGATAAAGTACCGCAAATATCTTCAATATTAAAGTTAAGTTGTGCCATATATGTATCTCCTCCACTGATTGCTGGGTCGTTTACCGAGCTGCTTCAATATATTTCATATTTATAGTTATCATACCAAATCGGAGTGCAAAGTCAATAAGTCAGTACGTTTAATTGCAGGATTGCAATACATATGTTACGCCGATACACGGGAAAAATCCTTTTACAGCAACTTATCCGCCGATTTCTTTAGCCTCTGCGCCCTTCGGGCCGGAAATCGCCGTGTGACTGTCTCATTCAAATTCTCGCTCCCATATAACATATGTCTGACAACTCCGCGTGCGACCGACCGGTATAAGAGTTTGAAACTTTGCAGAGCGCTTTACCTGAGGAAACGGCTAAACACGTAGTTGCCGTAGAGCAGGCCCTGTTCTGTAAGCTTATATCCCCGGCCCGTCGGTTCTATAAAGCCTCGCCTGTCCAAGTCCTCCAGAACCGGACCGAACGCGCTTTCAACCGTTTCACCGAAAAGACTTTGAAATCGCTCGCTGTCTATACCGCGACGCATCCGCAGCGCAAGGAAGCAATAGTCCTCTTCCCCTCTTATCGTACGGATCTCTTCTCGTTCCGCCGTTACCGCCGCCGTCCCCGCCGCTTCGATATATTGGGGAATATTTCCGCTGTTGACAAAACGGAACCGTCCGTCAAATGAGTGAGCGGATACGCCGAAGCCTATATAGGGCTCATACTGCCAGTATTTGATGTTATGACGGGACGCAAAGCCGGGCCTGGCATAAGAGGAAATTTCGTAATGCGCAAAACCCCGATCGGCCAGCATCCTGCGAACGGCCGCCCCTTCCTGCAAGGTAATTTCGGTCTCGGGCAACAGCACCGAACCTTTACCGACAAGCCCCGCCAGGGGCGTGCCCGTTTCCACGATGAGGCTGTACACGGAAGCATGGACAACAGGCAGGGACACAAAGCAAGACAGATCGTGCATAACGTCTGCCCGTGATTGTCCGGGCAGACCGTACATAAGATCAACCGAAATATTGGTAATGCCGCCTTCATAAACATCGCAAACGGATTGCATCGCTTCTTTTCCCGTATGAAGACGGCGCAGGAAACGCAGCTCTTTGTCGTTAAAAGACTGGATACCGAGACTGACCCGATTTATTCCTATATGCGCCAGCCCGGCCGCATATACCCTATCCATGCTCTCCGGATTGGCTTCCAGGGTTATTTCACTGTCGGCGGCGAGCCTGAACGTCTCCCCGAGAGTACGCATGATCATGCCGACCTGTACAAGCGTCAGCAGTGACGGCGTACCGCCACCGAAATAGACGGTGTCAACCGCTTGCCCGGCGTACGGAGAATTTCGGATCTCCCTGCACAACGCGTCGACATAGGCTTCTTGATAGCGGGAAATGCCGCCATATGACGGAAAATCGCAATAGAGGCATTTTCGTGTGCAAAAGGGTATATGAATATACAGTCCCGTCATCAGGTATTATCCACCTGCAAGACGGCCATAAACGCTTCTTGCGGTATTTCCACACTGCCGACCTGCTTCATGCGCTTCTTGCCTTCCTTCTGTTTTTCCAGAAGCTTGCGTTTACGTGAAATATCACCGCCGTAGCACTTGGCCAGCACGTCTTTACGGAGAGCCGCCACATTTTCGCGGGCAATGATTTTATTACCGACGGCCGCCTGGACAGGAATCTGGAAAAGCTGGCGCGGAATAAGGCCGCGCAGTTTTTCAACAAGCCCTCTGCCGCGACGGACCGCAAAGTCCTTATGAACGATGACGCTCAGCGCATCAACGATTTCCCCGTTAATGAGAATATCCATTTTCACCATCGGCGATTCACGGTAACCGTCCAGTTCGTAATTAAGAGACGCATACCCCCTGGTTGATGATTTAAGGACGTCAAAATAGTCATAGAGGATTTCATTAAGCGGCAGGTCATAGACGAGGGATACACGGATATCATCAAGATAATCCATAGTTACATACCGGCCGCGGCGGTTCTGGGAAATTTCCATAACCGTGCCGACCATATCCTTGGAGACAATGATAGTCGTCTTTACAAACGGCTCCTCAATGCGTTCAATCTTCGTAGTTTCCGGAAGAAGCGACGGATTATCGACCTTCACCATTGTTCCGTCGGTCCTGTAAACATGATAAATAACGGACGGCGCAGTCGTAATAAGAGCCAGACCGTATTCACGTTCCAGCCGTTCCCTGATCACGTCCATATGAAGGAGACCGAGGAATCCGCAGCGGAAACCGAAGCCGAGAGCCGTCGATGTTTCCGGTTCATAGAGAAGGGCCGCATCATTAAGGTTCAGTTTTTCCAGGGCATCGCGAAGATTATCATATTCACTTGTATCGACAGGGTAAAGGCCGCAGTAAACCATGGGCGTAGCCGGTCTGTACCCGGGCAGCGGTTCTTGCGCCGGATTCGCCGCCGTCGTTACCGTATCGCCGACACGGCAGTCCCGCACATTTTTCATACTCGCCGCAAAATAGCCTACACTGCCGCATTCCAATCCGTTAACGGTATACATGCGCGGCAAAAACACACCTGTTTCAATGACTTCAAACTCTTTTCCCGACGACATCATGCGAATCATATCGCCGGTCTTTACGGCGCCTTCCATAATACGAATGTTGGCGATAGCCCCTTTATAGGGATCAAAATGAGAGTCAAAAATGAGCGCCCGCAAAGGCTTGCCGCTTTTATCCCGCGGGGCGGGAATTTTTTCAACAATAGCCTCCAGTACTCTGTCCACCCCCTGCCCGGTCTTGGCACTGACCATAATCGCGTCGGTCGTATCAAGGCCGATAATGTCTTCAATTTCTCTGCATACCCGTTCGGGATCCGCACTGGGAAGGTCGACTTTATTGATGATGGGGATAATCTCCAAATCATGTTCCAGGGCCAGGTAGACGTTCGCCAAGGTCTGCGCTTCCACGCCCTGCGTCGCGTCGACGATGAGAAGGGCGCCTTCACAGGCGGCGAGACTGCGCGAGACTTCATAATTGAAATCGACATGCCCCGGCGTGTCGATGAGGTTCAAGGTATATTCATGACCGTCTCCGGCCGTATATAAAAGACGCGCCGACTGCGCTTTAATCGTAATGCCCCGTTCACGTTCCAAATCCATCGTGTCGAGAAGCTGCTCTTCCATTTCACGCTGCGTGACAGTCCCGGTCATTTCCAGAAGGCGGTCAGCCAACGTGGATTTGCCGTGATCAATATGAGCGATAATGGAGAAATTGCGAATATATTTTGTAGCCACTGTGCGTCCTCCTTCTTATATAATCACACCGCCGCCCAAAACGCGGTCGCCGTCGTAAAGCACCAATGCCTGCCCTGCCGTCACGGCCCGCTGCGGTTCGATAAAGACGGCCTTCAGGCGATCGCCGGCAGGATAGACGGTACACGGCGCCTCCGTTGCGGCATACCGTATCTTGCCGTATGCGCGAAACGGGGCCGTCGGCACCGCCTCCACCCATGTCGCTTCACAGGCAATCACGTCTTTTGAAAACAGGTCTTTTTCGGCGCCGACAATTACGGTATTATGCGCTTTATCAAGAGCCGCAACGTAATAAGGCCCGCCGGGACCGCCCAGATTGAGACCGCGGCGCTGGCCGACGGTATAAGCGGGAATACCTTGATGAGTCCCGATTACCCTTCCGGTTTTATCGATAAAGTCGCCCTTTTCAAAAATATACGGCGCTTCCTTTTTCAGGAATCCTTTATAATCGTTGTCGGGAATAAAACAGATATCCTGACTTTCGGGCTTACTGAAAACGGGAAGGCCCCACTTTTTCGCCAGTTCCCTCGTCTCCGTCTTTTTTAAATCCGCCATGGGGAAAAGGATGTGCGGCAGCAGATCCTGTGTCAACTGATAAAGGACGTATGACTGATCTTTACGAGCGTCGTGGCCGCGCCGCAAAGTATATATATTACGCACCTCGTCGTAAACGACGCGCGCATAATGGCCGGTCGCCAAAAAATCGGCGCCGAATTGTTTCGCCCGTTCCCAAAGCAGTCCGAATTTAATATATTTATTACAGGCTATACAAGGATTCGGCGTCCGGCCGGCCGCATATGAGGCCACGAAATAGTCGATAACGTCACGGCGAAAATTGTCACGGAAGTCGAGAGTATAATGAGGTATGCCCAAAACATGGGCCACCTCTTTCGCATCATTTACGGAGTCAAGAGAGCAGCACGCATGCATACGGTTTTCAACAGGACATGCCGGGGCTTCTTCCCACAGGCGCAGTGTAATGCCGATAACATCATAGCCTTGTCGTTTTAGCAAGCCTGCCGTCACGGAGCTGTCTACACCGCCGCTCATTGCTACGGCAATACATTCAGCCATCTGCCCTCTCCTCTCCCGCAATCTTGCGTATTTCTTTTATCGTTTTCACCAGGTCCTTTTTTGTCGTATCCTTGCCGAAGGACACGCGTACGCTACCGGAAAGCCAATCGCCCGTTACGCCCATAGCCTGCAGCACATGCGACGGCTGCGCCGCTCCCGCCTCACAGGCCGATCCGGCAGAAACGGCGATCCCTCGCCTGTCCAGAGCGATAAGGACTATTGTCCTGTCCACATGAGCGACGGACACATTAATAATATTCGGCAACGAATGGGCCATCGTCCCGTTCAGTCGATACCGGCCGTTCCCTTTAATAAGGGTATTGTAGAAAAACTCTTTCAGCGTTCTTACTTTACAAGCCCTCTCCCGCCACTCGTCCCGCAGGAGTTTACAGGCCCTGCCGAAGCCGGCAATGGCGGCCACGTTTTCCGTACCCGCCCGCAGTTTCCGTTCCTGCGGTCCTCCGAATGTATCGGGTCTGATTTTAATACCGGATCCTATATAGAGGGCTCCGATCCCCTTAGGCCCGTACACCTTATGGCCGGCGATACTTAAGAGATCGATATGCTGTTCTTCCGGCCGCAGGGGCAGCCAGCCGAACCCCTGGACCGCATCGACATGGAACGCGGCATTCTTTTCACGCGCAAGCGCCCCGATTTCGGCAAGGGGCTGTATCATGCCCGTTTCATTATTGGCGGCCATAACGGAAACGAGAACCGTATCATCGCGTAAAGACCGGCGTACTTCTTCCATATTGACGCGTCCGTCCTCACCGACAGGCAGAAACGTTACATCATATCCGCGTCCCGCCAAACTTTCGAAGATACGCAGGACGGAAGCATGTTCGACAGCGGTCGTCACAATATGGCCGCCGTGCGGACAGTTGGCCCGTAAGTAACCGAGTATTGCCAGATTATTCGCTTCCGTACCGCCGCCGGTAAAGACAATGTCCTGCGCTTCCGCACCAAGAGAGGCCGCCGTCTGGCGGCGCGCCGTCCGGACGGCGGCGCGGGCGGTTTGACCGTAGGCATGCAGGCTCGACGGATTACCGAATTCACTTGTCAGATAGGGCATCATCGCCTGCAAAACCCGTTCATCCAAGGGCGTCGCTGCGGCATAGTCCAGATAAATACGTTCCATTATATCTCCTCTTGCCGAAAATCCATTATTTATCATATCACATAGGCACTTCCACGGCTAGACGGCGAGTCCGTACAAGCATGTTTTCCTTGATATAACCTGTCATCCATGATAAAATTACACAGTATACCGCATGCGCCTATAGCTCAGGGGATAGAGCACCGGTCTCCGGAACCGGGTGCGCAGGTTCGAATCCTGCTAGGCGCACCAAATCCGAAACGGCTCACTATCAGCAGCAGTGAGCCGTTTTTCCGCAAAGGAGACGCCGTGAATACAGACGAAAAACGTGACCGGGAACTACAGACCATGGAACGGATGATTCGGATATACTGCCGCAGCAAACACGGGACGGTAGGACAGATGTTGTGCCCGGACTGCGAAAAAATCCTGGCGTATGCCCGACATCACATAGATCGCTGTCCCCACATGGAAACCAAGACATTCTGCGCTTTCTGCAAAACCCGTTGCTACGGCCCCGGCGAACGGGAGACAATGAAAAAAATCATGCGGTTCAGCGGTCCCCGTATGCTCCTCGTCTCCCCCTCAGCCGCATTGCATCACTTACTGCTGTCCGTACGACATCGGCTCCATTCATAATATACACAGGCAGCTTATTAAGTTGCTTTTTCATGTTATACTTGACATTGTACCAGTATATTTTATAAGTGCAAAGGAGACCGGCATGAGCACAAAGTATGAAATTGAAACGGTTGACGTAACACAGCCGCATTTCAAAAAAGAAGATTTACTGCAAGCCATGATGTATCGCTATGCTACGAAAAAATTCGATCCCGACAAAAAAATTCCCGCCGAAGACTTCCAGGCGATCTTGGATGCGGCCCGTCTCTCGCCGACATCCTTCGGCTTTGAACCGTTTAAGCTTCTCGTTATTCAAAACAAAAAATTACGCGAGAAAATGCGGCCCTTCGGCTGGGGTATTCAGGCAGGCCTTGACGCCAGCCATTTCATCGTTATTCTGGCACGCAAAAAAGCAGATCTGGTTTACGGCTCCGCTTACCTGGAGCATATTCAGCACGACGTCAAAGAATTGCCTGAAGCTGTATATATGCTTTACAAGGACGCATACACAAATTTTGCCGTTAATGATTTCAAAAATTTCGAATCGGAGCGCGCCGCCTTCGACTGGTCCTGCAAACAGGCTTACATCGTTCTCGGCAACATGCTGACTATGGCCGCTTATGCAGGGATTGATTCCTGCCCCCTTGAAGGGTTTCAGCCGGCAGAGATGAATAAGCTTCTCGGTGAGGAAGAAAAACTGTTCGACCTCGGCCATTACGGCGTAGCCGTTATGGCGGCCTTCGGCTACCGCGATGAAAAGCCGCACAGAAACAAAACCAGACGCACGCTCGGTGAAATTGTCACCGTAGTGGAATAAACGGCCGCCATAACCGGGATAAAAATCGATCCTATAATCACAAAAAGCTCACGCCGCTTCCGGTGTGAGCTTTCTTACTGCAGTATTTTCCCGAACGATAACTCATGATTCCCAACAGGAACAGGCTTTGATCCCGAACTGCCGGCAAAACAATCCGTCGGCTGAGATATATCCCATTATATTTCGCCTGCCGTAACGGCGGCAAGTGTATTAAGGACGGGAAGAAGAACGTCTGTACGGATGAAGCTCCCGGTCGAGTTTTTCCAGGCGGGCAATCCGATCGGCGGTGGACGGGTGGGTACTGAAGAGATTGGCCAATCCTCCTGAAACTCCTGCGAAGGGACTGATAATGCACATATGCGCCGTAGCTTCCGTGGCGCCGGGAAGCATGCGGCGGTGCGCATAAGCATCAATCTTTTCCAGCGCTGCAGCCAGTGCAAGCGGCTCATCGGTCATACGGCCACCCTCTTCATCAGCCATATATTCGCGTGTTCTGGAAATAGTAAGCTGAATAATTGTCGCTGCCAGCGGAGCTATAATAATCGTCGCCAAAAGACCGAGAATACCGCCGCCGTTGTCGTCATCATCGCGGCCGCCGCCGAAGATCAGCGACCATTGGGCAATATTGGCAATCATGGAAATCGCGCTGGCAAAAGTCGCTACGACTGTACTGATCAAAATATCGCGGTGGAGCACATGAGACATTTCATGAGCCAGGACGCCTCTGATTTCATCATCGTTAAGCATCCGTAAAATCCCTTCTGTCGCCGCAACGGCCGCATGGGACGGGTTGCGCCCCGTCGCAAAAGCATTGGGAACCTCCGTAGGGATAGTGAAAACACGCGGCATAGGTAAATCGGAACGCTTCGCCAGGTCGGCCACAATTTGATACAGACGGCTGTCAGGCCCGGCTTCCTCGGCATGATACATGCGCAAGACCATGGAATCACTGAACCAGTAGGAAAAGAAATTCATGCCTATGGCCAGGATAAACATGATTATCATCCCCTGATGGCCGCCGAAGACTTCGCCTATAGCCATTAAGATAACCGCCATGGCCGTCATGAGAAATACTGTTTTCAAGCTGTTCATATATATCCCTTCTTTCGAAAGAGTTAAAGGTCAAAAGGTTAAATCCGCATACTCGTATTATAGGGAAAATATACGGGAAAGTCAATGAACAGGTCCGAAAAAAAGGAGCCCTCCGAAAGGGCTCCCTATGTATTAGGCATTAGATAGGGGGGAGTTTATCTATTTGCCTAATTCACGCTTTAATACTTCGCCTAACCGTTTAATACCTTCCTCAATTCTTTCAGGAGGCATATTGGAATAGTTAAGGCGGAAATGATTCGCATGGCCGCCGTTCGGGTAGAACGGACCGCCGGGAACATAAGCAACATTCTGTTCAAGAACCTTCGGCATCAATTCTTTTGCGTCAATACCTTCCGGCAAAGTTACCCACGTAAAGAGGCCGCCTTCGGGATAGGTAAAGGTTACGCCTTCAGGGAAGTATTTTTTCATGCAGTCGCACATAAGCGTGCGGCGTTCGCCATAAAGTTTGCGAATCGTTTCCACATGTTTGTCCAAGTCGAACATGTCCATGTAGAACGAAGCCTGACGCTGACCGAAAGACGAGGTCTGAAGGTCAACGGCCTGTTTCAACTTAACAACTTTATCAATAATTTCGGGGTTGGCCACCATCCAGCCGATACGGAAACCGGGCATGAAAATCTTGGAGAAAGAACCGAGGAAGATAACATTGCCCTTCGTGTCCATTGATTTCAAAGTCGGTACCCGTTCCCCGTCATACCGGAGTTCGCCGTACGGATTATCTTCAATAACGGGAATCTCATGTTTGTTCATGATATCCATAACGGCTTTGCGGCGTTCAAGGGGCCACGTAACCCCCGTCGGGTTCTGGAATTCGGGAATAACATACATCATGCGCACACGGTCGTTTTCAGCCAGGATCTTTTCCAGTGCTTCAGGAATGATGCCCTTGTCGTCCGTCGGAACTTCGATAAATTTCGGAAAAACCAATTTGAAAGCATTAATAGCGCCCAAATAGGTCGGGCTTTCGACGAGAACAATGTCGTCTTTGTTGAGGAAAATCTGTGCCAACATGGAGAGACCCTGCTGGGATCCTGCCGTTACAATCAGATCTTCCGCCGTACAGTCGACTCCGAACGCGGATTTCATGCGTTTAGCGATTTTTTCACGAAGCGGATTGTACCCTTCCGTCGTACCGTACTGGACCGCCTGACGGCCTTCCTTTCTGAGGATTTCCACATCTACCTTTTCCATATCTTCGATGGGGAACAGTTCCGGAGCCGGTAACCCGCCTGCAAAAGAAATAATTTCCGGCATGGTGGTAAGCTTAAGCAATTCACGAATTTCCGATGCCTTGAGGCTCATTGCCACATCAGAAAACTTCATACATAATCACTCCTTCTGTAAATAAAATCAACGTATATCTATGATTTGATTTTATCATAGATATACGTTTAACGCAATTACTAAAATACAGAAAAATGTGATAATACATATTTCTCATCATTTTTCATCGCATCCACCAATTCAGTAATGGATGCAAACTTTTTTTCGTCGCGAATGCGTTTATAAAAACGGACGCTTACGGTTTTGCCGTACAGGTTTCCTTCCCAATTGATAACATGAGTTTCAACCCGTCTGTACTGGCGCATAAAGGTGGGATTATTACCGATATTGGTCATAGACGGCAGTTCCCTGCCGTCTATGATAAGCGTCGTCATATAAACACCGTCCGGCGGCACGGCCATCCGCCGGGGAACAAGCAGGTTGGCCGTTGCAAAACCGATAGTATTGCCCCGCCTGTCGCCCGTCACGACTTCACCGGTTAATTCAAAGGGATGTCCGAGAAGCTCCCGGACTTCTTCCATCTTCCCGCCTTTCACCAAACACCGGATAATCGTACTGCTGACAGGGTGCCCTCCCGCAGGCGTCGCCACTAAATCCAGAATCCTCACGGGTATGCCCGCCTTCCCCATTGACGCTTTCAAAGTCCTTATATTGCCGGCCGCATGTTTACCGTATGTAAAATTTGCACCTACAACAATCTTTGTCGGGCCGATACTGTCGATAAGGGAACGGCAAAACTCTTCAGGCGATTCATTGAGAAACTCTTTTGTCACAGGCAGCAACACCAGTCCGTCAACGCCGACGGCACGGATGTATTCTGTTTTCTGTTCCAGCGTAGCCAGACGAAGCGGCTCTTTTTCCGGAAAAAGCACCGACAGGGGATGGGCCGTGAAAGTCACGACAAGAGACGGGACGCCGGCTCTTGCCGCTTCATCCGCCGCCGTTTTCATGACCTGCTGATGGCCTATATGCACACCGTCAAAAGTTCCCAGTGCTATAACCGCGCCTTTACAGGGTTTTGCTTCTTCGAGGGAGTGATAAATTTCCATTGTTACCTCTCGCGATTAAACATCTTATGAGGCCGTATGATATGATGAGCTTCATCGAACCGACCGATGCCGACCAATATATCCCCGGCGTCGTATACACGCAGCACGTCTCCGTCTTTCAGGCACTGTCCCGCAAAGGGAACGGCTCGGCCCTGAAGAAGGGCCTCGTACTGTTCATGAGAACATATTGTTTTTGCCATCCGTTGAATAGAAGCATCAACAGGAAGAACACAGCCTTCTTTACGGGTTTCCAATTCTTCCAGCGTCGCCGCCGTTTCTATGGAGAAATCACCGACACGGAGGCGCAATAAATACGTCATTGTCGCCAGGGTGCCCAACCGTTCACCAATATCGCGAACCAGGGCCCGGATATACGTCCCCTTGGAACATTCCGCCTCTATGACAGCCCGTCCGTCTTCAAATGAAATCAAGGTGAGCGCCTTGATTTCGACATCCCGTTCGGGGAGTTCGAATTTTTCATTCCGCCGCGCTAATTTATAGGCCTTCACTCCGTTGACGTTAATGGCGGAATACTTGGACGGCCGCTGCCGGACAGTACCGATGAATTCTTTCAATACGGTTTCTATATCGGCTGCAGAAAGTTTCGGTACGGCACGGGTTGCCACGACACGTCCCGTACTGTCTTCCGTATCCGTCGCGAACCCGAAAGCGAGTTCGGCGCGGTATGTCTTGTCTTCGTTACCGCTGTATTCGATAAGGCGCGTCGCCTGGCCGAGAAAAACCGGTAAAACACCTGCCGCTAAAGGGTCAAGCGTCCCGGAGTGGCCGACTTTTTTCATACCGAAAATCCGGCGCACCCGGCCCACGACGTCATGACTCGACATGGCCGACGGCTTTAAAACATTAATAATGCCGTGTATCATAAGGCCTTCCCGATCACCGCCACTAATGCGGCCTTTGCTTCTTCCAGAGGTTTGGCAATAGTGCACCCGGCAGCCCGAACATGTCCGCCGCCACCGAATACGGCGGCGACGGCGTTGACATCCACATTTCTGGAGCGCAGGCTGACACGCGTTTCGTCAGGGCCCATATACTTTACTGTAAAAGCGACGTCCACGCCCCTGATGCGCCGCGCATAATCAATATAGCCGCCGGTATGCTCACCTGTATACCGCTGCACTTCTTCCGTAAAGGAAATACCGGCAACACGGCCGCCGGCAAAAAGCTCGATCCTCTGTAAAACTTTAACGAGAGCGTTAATCTTGACAAGCGTCGTTTCTTCAAGGCGTTCGGAAACGCGATTCGGCGCGGCGCCCGTTTCCACCAGCAGCGCCGCCATACGCAGGGTATGCCCCGTCGTATTGCCGAATTTAAAGAAACCGCAGTCCGTAGCGATCGCCATATAAAGAGCATCCGCCATGGACGGCGTAATCTCCGCACCCCACTCGGTGAAGAGCTCTGTCAGGATTTCACCTGTCGCCGCACAGTCCGTACGGATATATTCCCAATCGGCAAAATGCGTATTGGAAACGTGGTGGTCTATATTGACAACCTTTCCCGTCATCAGGGCGGCAACCTTTCCGGTGCGCCCCGGATCGGTTGCATCAAGGACAACCGACAGCCGCTCCGGATCCGCCTGTACGTCTTCGGGCCGGACGATATCCTTACAGCCTTCGAAACGGTGGAACGTATCGTCAATAGTGTCGTCGATGACGACGAGAACGTCTTTCCCCCTGCCCTTCAGCCACGCGGCCATTGCCGCCAGGGAACCGAGGGCATCGCCGTCGGGACTGACATGAGCGGTCAGAAGAACAGACCTGTAAGATTCAAAAATATGCCGCAATTCTTCCGGTGTGCAATTCATAAGACTACTCCCCGTTATCAATGGTATGCAAGATTTTTTCAATCTTCATGCCGTAGTCCAATGACTGATCTTCTTTAAACCCGATTTGGGGCGAATAGCGGATGCCGAGACGTTTGCCCACTTCAGAGCGGATAAAGCCGTTGGCCTTTGCCAGGGCAGCCAGCGTATTCTTCTTTTCTTCATCAGTGCCGAAAAGGCTCACATAGACCGTTGCCTCACGCAAGTCGCCCGTAATCCGCACATCGGTTACCGTAACGAACCCGAGACGCGGATCTTTCAATTCCTGCAGGATAATACGAGATACTTCCTGCTTGATAAATTCCTGAATTTTACGTATCCGTAATTCTCCCATATTAGTTCCTCACTTTATTCCGGAGCAACTTCCACCATTTCGAAAGCCTCCACTTCATCGCCTTCCTTGATATCGCGGTACCCGTCGATAGTGATACCGCATTCATATCCTTCGGCAACTTCCTTCACGTCGTCTTTGAAACGGCGGAGGCCGTCCAATTCCCCTTCATGAACAACAATGCCGTTGCGGATTAAGCGGACTTTGGAAGAGCTCGTAATTTTTCCTTCTTTAACATAAGAACCGGCAACAATGACCTTCGGCGTCGGTATAACTTTGCGCACTTCCGCGCGGCCGATAATTTTTTCTTCATATTTCTTGTCAAGCATGCCTTTAATAGCGGCTTCAACATCATTGATCGCATCATAAATGACACGGTATGTACGCATATCGACCGTTTCTTTTTCGGCCGCTTTACGGGCGGACATGTCGGGACGTACGTTAAAGCCGATAATGAGAGCATTCGAAGCGGAGGCGAGCATAATGTCCGATTCCGTAATGGCACCTACACCGGCATGAACGATGGAAATACGCACTTCGTCACTCTTAATCGCCAGGAGGGACTGACTGAGCGCTTCAACGGAACCCTGCACATCGCCTTTAACGATAAGGGAAAGTTCCTTCAGCTCTCCTTCCTGAATCTGGTTAAACAAGTCGTCAAGTGTAACCTTCGCATTCACGTGAAGCTCGGAAGACCGTTTCTTTTCGAGACGTTTTTCCGCAACGGCACGGGCCGTCTTTTCATCGGTCATATTAAGGATATCGCCTGCCTCAGGCACATCATTCAAACCGAGAATTTCAACGGGCAGCGACGGTTCCGCTTTTTTCACGCGTTCGCCGCGTTCATTGTTCATGGCGCGGACTTTACCGTACGTATTGCCGACGAGGACGGAATCACCTACATGGAGCGTGCCTTTCTGGATGAGGACGGACGCCACGGTCCCGCGGCCTTTATCAAGTTTCGCTTCGATAACGACGCCTTGCGCGGGGCGATCGGGGTTGGCTTTGAAGTCCGAAACCTCCGCTAAGACAAGAATATTCTCCAGGAGGTCGTCAAGACCCTGTTTGGTGTGCGCGGAAACGGGAACCATAATCGTGTCACCGCCCCAATCTTCACTGATAAGGCCGTATTCCGTCAACTGCTGCATGACATTGCCCGGATTGGCCCCTTCCTTGTCGATCTTGTTAATTGCCACGATGACCGGAACATCAGCCGATTTGGCATGATTAATGGATTCAACGGTCTGCGGCATAACGCCGTCATCGGCCGCTACAACGAGAACGGCAATATCCGTGACCTGCGCGCCGCGGGCACGCATTGCCGTAAAGGCTTCATGCCCCGGAGTATCCATAAAGGTGATTTTCTTCCCTTCATAGCGAACCTGGTAAGCCCCTATATGCTGCGTGATACCGCCGGCTTCATGGCTCGTTACGTTCGTTTTGCGGATAGCGTCAAGAAGGCTTGTTTTGCCGTGATCGACGTGCCCCATAATAGTAACGACAGGCGGACGGGTTTTGAGTGTTTCCGGAGCATCGACGATTTCTTCGATTTCCGTCGGATCTTCCGGCGGAGCTTCCGCAGTAACGGTTACACCGAACTCGTCGGCAATGAGAGAAGCCGTATCATAATCAATCTCCTGATTAATCGTCGCCATAATGCCGCCGAGAAGGAGCCGTTTAATTACTTCACCCACTTCGCGGCCCAGGCGTTCGGCAAAATCTTTAACCGCAATCGTTTCAGGCAGCTCGATTGTTTCGGGGTAATTTTTCTTTTTGGCAGGCTGATTATTCTGCTGATAGCCGTTCTGCTGAGTGTGGCGGTCATTACGGCGGTTATTTTTAGCTTTGCCTTTATTGAGAACATTGGACAGGAGGGTATGCGGACGGCTCGCGGACTTACCGTTGCGATCATTTCTGCCTCTTTTGTTGTCGCTGTTTTGGGGGCGGCTGAAATACTTCGTGCGCTTGGTGGCACTGCTTTGAGCGGTACCGCCGCCCTGCCGCGGGCGCTCGGTACTGCCGCCGCGATTTTGCCCTCCGCTACGGCTGTGCCCGTTATCGGCGCGGCCTTCCTGACGGCCGCCCGCTGCAGAACGGCCCCGGCCGTTCTTATGGTCATCGCGGCGGTCCTGCCCGCTGACGGGGCGTTTGTTACGCTCCTGCTGCGGACGGGCATTGCGGTCATTCTGCCGGTGGCCGGTCCTGCCGCCGGTATCACGCTGCCGGCGGGCATCCTGTTGAGGACGGTCGTCATGTTCACGCTGCTGTTTTCGGCGTGTCTCCTGACGAACCTCCCTGTGTTCCCCTTTCGGCGCCGCCGGTTTGGACGCAGGCTGTTTAGCCGCTGCCCGTTCAGGAGCTGTCTGCTTCGGTGCGGCCTGTTTTGTACTGCCGCCCTTGGCGAATTTTTTATCTAAAACAGCTTTCATACTTTCATTTACACCGGTAAAATTACCGGCCTTTATGTTGTGGCCTGCCAAAGCCTGGATAACTTCCTTTGTCTGTACCCCGTACTCCCTTGCCACTTCAAATACTCTTTTCGTCATCTGGTTACCCCCTCCGTATTCAGTCCATCTTCTGTACCGCCTTACTCACAGCTTCGGCAAAGCCCTTGTCCGTCAAGACGACTATTGCCGTCTGAGACCGCCCTAAAGCTCGGCCCAGCTCTTCTTTCGAGTATGTCCGAATAACTTTTATCCGGTTCTGCGTACTTAAACGCAGATATCGTTCTTCATTTGTCGCGCCGCAGTCTCCGGCCAAAAAAAGGAGACGGGCCGATTTTTTCTTTATTTGCTGTTCCGCCGCTGCGGCGCCGCATATCGTCTTACCGGCTCTATAGGCAAGTCCCAGTAAATTAAGGATCTTGTCGTTCGTCATCACTCCAACCTCCCGCGGAGTTCCTCATAGATCTCCTCGGAAACTTTCGTCTTTAACGACCGTTCCAGCCGATGTTCTTTATATGCCTTGTCCAAACATTCCCGATCGGCGCAGACGTACACGCCGCGACCCGACTTTTTCCCTGTTCTATCAATTTCAACCAGGTCGTCCGGAGTCCGGACAATACGCAATAATTCTTTTTTCGGCTTCTGTTCCTGACACCCCGCACATACGCGCAGGGGAACCTTCTTTGTCTTCATGGCGTACCTCCTAGATTTCTTCCGATGTATCCGCCGTCTCGGACGGTTCCGCCAGCTCGCTTATTATATCGTCATCAATAAAGTCATTATCGTCTTCCTCTTCAACCTGACTTTCGCTCTTAATATCAATTTTCCAATTCGTCAGTTTGGCCGCCAGACGGGCATTTTGCCCGGCCTTACCGATGGCGAGAGACAGCTGGTAATCGGGAACGACAACGGCAGACGCCTTTTTTTCTTCATCAACCGTTACGGAAATAACCTGCGCCGGACTGAGAGCGTTGGCAATATAGACCGCCGGATCCTGGTCCCATTTAACGATATCGATTTTTTCATTCTGCAGCTCCATAACGATATTTTGTACACGGGCGCCTTTCGGGCCGACACAGGCGCCGACGCAATCCACATTCGGATCACGCGAATAAACGGCAATCTTCGAGCGTCTGCCCGGCTCTCTGGCTACGGACTGCAATTCAACGACACCGTCGCTGATTTCAGGGACTTCCAACTCAAAAAGCCGTTTAAGCAGCCCCGGGTGCGTACGGGAAAGTAAAATCTGCGCCCCTTTCGGCGTCTTGCGCACTTCAACGACATAACACTTGATGCGCTGGCCTACAAAATATTCTTCTGTCGCAATCTGTTCGGAATGAGGCAACACGGCTTCGGCTTTACCGAGATCAACATAAATATTTTTCTGCTCAATCCGTTGAATAATCCCCGTAATGATATCATCCGTACGATTGTAGAACTCATCGTATATAATATCGCGTTCCGCTTCACGGAGCCGCTGGATCATTACCTGTTTGGCCGCCTGTGCCGCAATTCTGCCGAAGTTGGCAGGCGTTACATCAACCACTATTTCATCGCCGATTTCATAATCGGCGTCGATACGTCTGGCGTCGGCCAGGGAAATTTCCAAGCCGCCGTCGGCAACCGTTTCTACTACCGTTTTCGGCGAAACAATGCTGTAGTCGCCCGTAGCCTTGTCCAAGTGAGCCACAGCATTGGGATTGCCGTCAAACTCTTTTTTATATGCCGTAATCAAAACGGCCTCGAGAGACTCACAAATAACATCGGCGGCGACTCCCTTCTCTTTGGACAAGTATTCAATAGCACTGAGAAGCTCTTTATTCACTGTAAATAACCTCCGTTAAAAATCTATATGTAAACGTATCTGCGAAATGTCTTTCATATCGATACAATGTTCTTCCCCGTCAATGATAAGGCGCACCGTTCCGTCGGCGTCCCGTCCGACGAGAACAGCTGCCAGAGCCTTTACGCCGTTACGCGGCTTGAAAAAATGGACATCCACATCACGCGCCTTGTAGCGCACAAAATCGGCATCTTTTTTCAGGACGCGGTCTAAACCGGGAGACGAAACTTCAAGGAGATAATTGTCGACAATCGGATCCTTGACATCGAGAATTTTACTGAGCTTTTCACTCACTGCCTGACAGTCTTCCAGGCCCACACCGCCTTCCTTGTCAATAAAGACGCGCAGGTACCGGTCCCGTTCACGCACATACTCGACATCAACGAGCTCCAGCCCCGTACCGGCAATAATTTTTTCCACTTCGTCCGCAACTAATCTTTCAATATCGCTTCGTTTCATGTATTTCACCAACTGTCCGTAAAATGTATTCTGCATAAAATTTGAGAGCGGGTTCACACCCACTCTCAAAACAAAAGCACTAAATTACTTTGATTATACCACTTGCGCGGTCTTCATACAATGGGTATTTATGTAACGGCAGCCCGTATCTCATCAAGCACGGGACGCAACCTGTCAGCTAAGGCGGAGCGCAGGCCTTCAACAGAGGCGCCGTCAAAATCATGTACTAAATTGGGGAAGTTGTGTATCCGCCGTTCGGCAAAAAAATCATCCCGCAAAATATTATACATCAGAGACAGGCCGCTGCACGTCGCCGCATCGTAATAGGCCAGCACCATATAAGAGCCGTTGATGATGCGTACAGCCTCGGAAGGGGAAACGGTTCGCGTAAAACCGGCGTATCGTTCCGGCAAGAGTGAATCCCAATCGCCCTCGGCCACGCCTTTACGTTTCAAAATAACAGAAAAATCTTTTTCACAATGGACATAATGCGCTTCCATAATCCGGGGCAACCGCCGCTCCACCATGGAGCGAAAGGCACTAAAGTCATCCGTTATAAACTCGATAAGAGAAAACTCAAGCATGCCGAGATTCGTGCGTACGGAAAAATCACCGGACCCGTTATTGTATACGGCGCGCACGGACCAGCCCTTCCCGGTATTTACGTAAGCGAAAATTTCCGTACTGTCCGCGTCTTTCGGGGCAGAACTGTCGTCGAAAGCCGCCTGTAACGTAAAATCTCCCACCTGATGTGGGAGAGATGCATTAATTTTCCATTGTTTCACTGCTTCTATCAATGTCTCATCCATACATAAAATGGTGCGGATTGAGGGTGTATAATGAATACTCCGCACCATTACTACATCTTAATACCTTCTATATTTCAAAAAGGGGAGCAACAAAGGGGCAAACATTATTTTTCGTTTATTTGATAATATTATTAACCGCTTTCTCTAAGTCCCCTCTAATATTAAATATGTTAAAGCTTAATCTACTTTATTCTAATCCTGTATTAGTTAATTTTCTCTGAAAATCTTCTACTTTGCTTAATATTTCAAGCCATAAATCTGGATACTCTTCTTTTACATTTACAACACTTCTAGTGATATCTGCTCTATGAGTAATAGTCTGCTTATGTGTTCTCACATAACTATCAGATCTTAATTGCATACGTGGATAATCAGCAATTTGAATAGCTATATCATATTCTATATCAATATTTTCTCTATATGATACTTTGGAAATCGGCAATGTAACAAAATCGGAAGTGTCAGCTTGTCCTATAACAAGCATCGGTCTGCGCTTAAACGCATTTCTGTTATTCTGATTATCATAATATGGAAAAGTTGCGATACAATACCATCCTATCATATTGCACCTTTTATATATTCTGTTTCATCTGCATCCTCAAATTCATCATAATACATATCATAGGTAGAATCATATGGTCTTACCTTTTTAGCATCTTCTCGAATATCTTCTATTTTAATAGTTCTCGATCCGTTTTCGTTTTCCCTAATCCCGATTCTTGCTTGTTTCCAAGAATATTCTTTATGTGATAGATCACTAAGTTTCCACGGTTCATAACCGCCATATTGCTGAATTATATTATTAACTACATATTTAGCTTCATCAGAGATATCTTGATTATCCCTTAGCGGTATATCTGTTCCTGTAAACGCATCTCTTACAATTCTACTTACAGGGCCATATTTCCACCCCTCAAAGTGTTCTTCAAACATAGCTTTTCCTGTAATAGCTAAATTTTCTCGTTGGGTGAAGTAAAGAAGCTTATGTAATTTCATTTCATCTATCGGAGTTCCAGATATTTTCTTGTATGTATCAATAATGTATTTTGCTACATTTAATATTTTTTCCATACAATTCACTCCTTTCTGTCTGTGTGTCTATTATCTCATATTCAATACATTAAATCTAGTCTGTTTTTACATTTTCTTTACCATACATGTAGGATTACAATACATGTGTTACATCACAACTGAATAAAGAAAACGGAAGAACCTGACTTGTGTTAACGTGAATTCACTATAACCCACACCCAACTCAAGGAGGGCTTCCGTTCTGGCTACTATAACACAGGATATACACTTTCGGCTATCTCTTATTCGCTACGCTGAAAAACACGGGGTAACCAAGGCCGCTCTTATATATCACGTCAATCGTCAGTATATCTATCGCTGGAAAAATCGCTTTGACGGGTCTCCGGATTCTCTCCGCTATCGCTCCAGAAAACCCCACAGCCACCCCAATCAACATACGCCTGCCGAACTTAAGCTTATCGCTGATATGCGCCGTAGAAATCCCCATGCCGGCCTTGTTGTCTTCTGGGTAAAGCTTATGCAGCGTGGCTACACGCGTTCTATTGCAGGCCTCTATCGCGTGCTCAGAAGACAGGGAATCATGGCGGTGAAGCCACCCAACCCCAAGTATATTCCTAAGCCCTATGAGCCCATGCAGTATCCGGGCCAACGATTCCCAATCGATGTGAAATTCGTCCCTTCTGCTTGTCTGAAGAATCCCAACGTCACCCGTACCCGTTTCTTCCAGTATACGGCTATAGATGAGTATTCTCGCTGGCGCTATGTAGAGGCTTTCGAGGAGCATAGTACCTATTCTTCCGCTGTCTTTCTGGATCATCTTGTAAAGGTGTTCCCCCTACCCATAGAATGTGTACAGACAGATAACGGGACAGAATTTACCAATCGCTTCACCTCTCACAGGGACAAACCCACTCTGTTTGAGTCTCGCTTAATGCAGTATGGCATTCGACACAAGCGGATCCGACCGTTTACTCCTCGCCATAATGGAAAAGTTGAGCGCAGCCACCGCAAGGATAATGAACGCTTTTATGCCACTCATTCCTTCTATTCGTTTGAAGACTTCGCAACACAGTTACAGCGTTACAATAGAAGGCATTATAATCACTTCCCCATGCGCCCCTTAGGATGGAAATCACCCGCTACTGTTCTGATGGAATTTATCCGGCGAAGTGTAACATATGTTTGACAAACCTACAGTTTTTACATTTTCTTTACCATACATGTATTGTAATCCTACACTTATATAAATAGCTTTATTGTGATCCATATCATGTGACTCTTTCCCTTTATACTCTTTCATTCGATTTTTCCTTTCAACGCCCTCTGCCAAATTATTCATGATATACTCATACATGAAAGGAGGTGATATTGTGGATATGCATAAAAAATAATTGCATTTGCTATGTCTCTAGATATGGAAGAATTAAGAGATAATAGATTGTTACTTCTTACCAATAACTGTTTATTATCTGCTTTGCCTGTTTTTAGTGATGAAACAAACCAACAAGCAAAAATGCTTTATCAATTTTTAAATGGTGCTGAAAAAGCTTCCAATAAAACTTTGTTCCTAATCCAGAACGTCATATGATATTTGACGAAAATTCTATCTTACTTAAAGACATTAAGTTAATTACTCCCCAAGGTAATCAATCTCTTGGTCCGCTTGTATTAACCACTGCATCAGTAACCGCTATCTCTATTGGCGATTTCAAACAATCTAACTAACTTATTCATATCCAAATCACCATGTCTTGATTGTTATACGTGGTGATTTTCTTTTTTTCCCTTTCACTTGCATTCCCTCTTCCTTTTCTAATTTGCTAATATCTACAGATAAGTTATAACCGTCTTTGGGGACTAACTTAATGGCATCTACTAAATCATTTAGCTTATCACCAACATTATCCAAATATCTCTTTAATTTATTATTGAAATGACACTCTAATTTTCCAGCCATTCTAATTTCTTTCATTTGTATCACCTCTTTTCATCTTTTTTATTTTTTTCATTATTTCTTCATGTATAATATTTTGATAGGATAATGAGTATTCTGAACTGCTTAGTAGCAAGTAGATGCAAAGGATAAAAACCTTTACGGTAACATTTTGGTGATGGAACCACAACTTAAAACACATTCTAGAAAGGAAGTATTTTTATGGATTTAAATCTTACTCTCAATTTGCCTGAACCAGTAAATAAGGTGTTAAACCCTGTCGCAAGTGCTGCAGGTGAAACCTTAGCGAATATTTGGAATGGTTGCTTTACCTATGTAAATACTTGGTCTAAAAAACAAGTTATTAAGCACGAGCATTCCCTTTTAGAATACAAACGTAGTATTGAAGAAAAATTTGCTAGCATTCCCGAAAATCATCGAGTTGAGCCACGATTAAGTATTGTTGGACCTGCAATAGAAGCTTCTAAGTACTACATAGAGGAAGAAACTATCAGAGAAATGTTTTCCAAGTTAATAACAACAGATATGGATGATCGAAAAAGAAATTTAGTTCATCATTCATTTGTTGAAATACTAAAACAAATGAATCCTACTGATGCTAAAATACTTGCAGAATTTGATAATCCTACAACGCTTTTACGCTGTCTTATAACAAGAAAATCTAGCCCCAATTTATCCTTATCTATAACAGATATCTACCTATCAGAAACATTTAAAGAATATGATCAATCACACTGCATTTCTATAGCAAATCTAGACCGATTAGGCTTGATTTCGATTCCAACTAGAAACTTAAGTGGTGTAATAATAGACTCAAAAGAACCAGATGCTATTGCTAGATTTAAAGCAACTAAATTTTATTCACTCATGGTCTCTGATTGTAATAATCCATTAACTGATTATTCAGATTATGAAATAATTACCTACAAAGGCTATTTAACTGAGCTAGCTTTTAGCTTTAAGAAAATTTGTCTCTGATTCAAAAATTTTCTTCTCTATAAATTCGAATATTTTTAGTGTTAAAAATCCCGCTACAGTAACGTTAATAAATGTTGGAAATAAAAATCCCAGTGTTAATAACACATATGTATAACCTTCCATCTTATAGACCTCTTTTCCCATCTCCGCATAATTAACTATTTGACAAAATTCTTGTTTTCACTTTAAATTTTTAATTAGTTCAATATGTAATTTGTAACCTTTGCATGTATCAGAACCACAATTATATTTTTTCTTTAATACCCAACAATGGACTGCACCCCAAAAGTTGGACACAATTTTTGGAGGTGCAGTTTTTATGTCCA
>ERZ773099.582-NODE-582-length-30738-cov-4.372649_pt1 | contig 30738 bp, 25 predicted proteins | sample MGYA00511120_ERZ773099 | MGnify/ENA primary metagenome ERZ773099 (study PRJEB29015, sample SAMEA2738012) | human oral metagenome | biome: human oral; feature: human-associated habitat; material: dental | place: China | collected 2104 ... | reverse complement strand
GTAGCCGTAAACGACGAACGGCGTCACCTGAATGGCCGCCAGGGGCGCCTTCGACCCCGCCGCAAAGCTGATGGTGTAGATCACGGCAGGGGTCCAGGGCATGGAGTAAACGAGCGTGTTGGACTGCGCATCCAGCAGGTTCGCCGCCCGATATCCCGTGAAGCCGTACTTCTCCGACAGCGGTTTGGCGAAGGAGGCGCCAACCGCCAGGATCGCCGGGGCGTTCAGCCCCATCACCGCCGACAGGATGATGACCATCAGGGAGATCACGACCTCCGCACCACAGGCGGTGGAGGCCACCGCGCCAAGGGCGTTCAGGAGTTTCTTGTCCCCACCGCCGGCGCGCATGATGGCGATGGAGCCAAAGAGGAGCAGCGCCAGGATACAGACCTGAAGCATGCTGGCCAGGCCCATGTAGAAGATGCCATCCACCGTCCGGTCCAGCCCCTCACCGTGAACCGCGATCAGGGCAGTTTTCGCAGGATTGGCGGCGTCGACCTGCAGGAGATCGAACTGGCCGGCGGCAACGCCAATCACCGCAGCGGCCACAATGCCTATCGTCGTTGCGATGATGATATCCCCCGTCTTCATGGCCAGAACAAGCGTCAGAAGCACCGCCACAAGCATCCAGAAGGCCCTGGGGTCATAGGAGAAATCCGTGCTGACCGCGGAGGCCGCCGTGTCCAGTTTCGTAGCGAGAAAGACGGCTATCGCGATGGTAATGCAGGCTGCGACGAAGGAGTACTTGAACCGGGAGCGAACGACGCCGGGCACATCCACCCCCTGAGAGGTGGCGGAGCAGATGGTGGTGTCCGAAACGGGGGCCAGGTTGTCGCCGAAGGCGGCACCCGATATGATGAGCCCGGCCAGCAGGGCGGGATGGCACCCCAACTCGACGCCCGCCGGGTACAGGACCCCCATGGCCGCCGCGATGGTGCCAAAGCCGGTACCGCTCGCCGTGGCAAACAGGCAGGACGCCAGGAAAGTGATGATGAGGAACGCCGTGCTCCCTACGCCAAGCCCTGCGGCGTAGCCGGCAATGGCCGCCGCAAGTCCGGAAACGCGCAGCAACCGGGAGAACACGCCCGCCCACAGCCAGCAGATCACCGGCGTGATCGCCTCCTTGCTGGCGATGCCGGAGATAACCACATCCGCGTAATGTGCCTTATCCTTGGAGAAAAAGAAGGTGACGATCAACGCCAGAAACGCCGGAACCCAGAGGGCCCCATCGGAGATGGACCCCCAGAAGAACGTCGTCAAAAGGATCAGAGAGAGAAAGATCACAAACGGTAAAAACGCCATCCATCCTCCACCGTAGAACTCCAGCTTTCTGTCACTCATGCTGTTCCCTCCTCAAGGTTTTACCGAAATGCCCCCCTGCTTGGCGGGGGATAAAGTTCCATGCTCGCTGAAAGCTGCGGCGGAGTAGGCGTCATTTTGGCCCTGTCAGCCCTACGGCGCTTCTGAATTATATCTGCACCCGGCATCTGCACGATCACTTCAGCCACTGACAACAACAAAGGCGGCCGAAAAGTCACGCTGCCCTCCATAAAGCAGGGAGTCCCCGTCTCGCCGTGACGGGGACTCCCTGCTTATTTTAACCTAAAGATCAGTTTCTTGCCAAGGATATCGGCCGACCGTCAGCGGCGCTTTCCAAAGAGGCGCAGGAGGTAGAGGAAGATGTTGATGAAGTCGAGGTAGAGCGAAAGGGCGCCCAGAACGGCCGCCTTGCGGATCGTCACGCCGTCCTCGCCGTCCTCGATCTCGTCCCCCATCCGGCGGATCGTCTGCGTGTCATAGGCGGTCAACCCAAGAAAGACGACGACGCCGACGATGCTGGTCACGAACTCCACCATGGTGGACCGGACAAACAGGTTGACGAGGCCGGAGATGATGAGCCCGATGAGCCCCATGTACAGAAAGCTGCCGAGCGACGTCAGGTCGCGCCGGGTGTAAAGCCCGTAGACGCTCATGACGGCGAACATCCCTGCCGTGGAGAAGAAGGCGGAGTACACGGACTCCTGCGCGTAGAGCAGGAGCACTCCCGAACAGAGCAGGCCGTTCAACACGCTGTAGATCACGAACAGGGCGGACGCAGTTCCGGCTGAGATGCGCCGGATCCCCGAACTCAACGCAAACACAAGGCCCACCGTGGCGATGGCGACGACGAAGAGCGGCATCGCCGAGCCGTAGAACATCCTCATCAGGGTCCCGTTGGACGCGACCCCGTAGGCGGTGACGGCCGTCAGGATCAGCCCGATCGCCATCCACTGATAGACGCGACGGAAAAGTGCGTTGACCAGGTCGACGCGCGAGTCTGCGACCGAGTAGGAAAGACCCCTGGTAAACTCCTGCGACATTGCAATCTCCCCTTTTAAAAATTCGACGTTTTAAAGCCGGTGACCCAAGGACGTTTGAATATCCCCCAGGCCACGAAGGCGGGGGACAGAGCCCCACGCGCTCCTTACGCTGAGTTTATTCTATCAAACCATGGAGCCGAACGCCATGGGGCAAAGGGCGGAGCGCGACAAGGGGGCGATCCAAAACGTCCATCCCCGCCCTGCGCGCGCTCAAGGCCCGTCGCCAGGAAGGGCAAAAATATGTTAAAATACGCCCCAGCCAATGATTTCGGCGGAACTGGACCGGATCGTGAAGACAGAGCTTTTCAGGAGGCTTCAAGTGGTGAGCAGGAAGAACGACAATCAATCGGTGGTGACGCGGAGCGGTTTTGAGAGCATGACGGCCGAGCTGACGAACCTTCGGACGGTCCGTCGGCTGGAGGTCGCCCGTCAGCTTGAGGAGGCCCGCGCCTTCGGCGACCTCAGCGAGAACGCGGAGTACGCCGCAGCCAAGGACGAGCAGAGCAGGGTCGAGGGGCGCATCATGGAGCTGGAGGTGATGCTCTCCAAGGTCAACGTCGTCGACGAGGCCAACCTGGACACGAATCGGGTGGGCATCGGCCTGACGGTTTCGCTTCGGGACCTCGACTCGAAGAAGGACTATACCTACACCCTGGTGGGCTCCGAGGAGCTCTCCAGTTCCAACAAGGAAAGCGCTTCAGCGGTTCAGCGCATCTCCCAGAAGAGCCCCGTCGGCCAGGCGATCCTCGGACACGCCATCGGCGACGAGGTCCACGTCAAGATCCCCCGCGGCACGCGCCGATTGAAGATCACGAGCATCGACCGTGGCGGCGTCAAGGCAAAAAGAAGCTGACGTTCCAGAACGAGCGGCATTTCCCAGGGTCCTCCTCCTCTGCCCCGACCTGGAGATCGGCGGGCTTCAGCGCGTCGCGGTGAACCTCGCCAAAGGGCTTTCCGACCTGGGAGTCCGCCCCACCTGCCTCGTCCTCCGTCGGGGTGGGGCCCTTCGCAGCCTCCTTCCGCAACACATCGAGGTTCATGAACTCGGCTGCACCAGCCAGCCCCTTGCCCTGCTCCTCCCTACCTCCAAACTGGGCCGAGCCCTGAGGGCGGCTCGGCCGGACGTCGTCCTCTCCTTCGGACACATGACCAACCTGCTGGCCGCGTGGGCAAAGGCGCTGTGGGGCTTCTCCTTCTCCCTCGTCGCCTCGGAGCACAGCACGCTCAGTCAGCGCATAGCGGGCGGATCGGCGCTCTCCCGCCTGCGGCGGAGGCTCCGCGCCCGATCGCTCTATCGTAAGGCCCGTTACGTCGTCTGCGTGTCGCAGGGCGTCGCGGAGGACCTGACGGCCCTTGGCATCGTCCCCGCCGAGAAGGCACGCGTCATCTACAACCCTATCGTGGACCCCTCCATGCCGGAACAGGCGAAGGCTCCGGTGGACCACCCGTGGCTAGGAGAGGAGGTCCCCGTGCTGCTGGCCGTGGGCCGTCTGGTGGCCCTGAAGGCCTACGACGATCTGCTGCGGGCCTTCCAAATCTTCCGGGAGGAGGCCGGCCTCGCAGCGCGCCTCGTCCTCCTTGGAGAGGGTCCAGAGAGGGGACGCCTTGAGGCGTTGACCGCGACGCTCGGCCTGGAGGACTGCGTGTGCTTTGCGGGGCGTCAGACGAATCCCTACGCATGGATGGCGCGGGCTTCTGCGCTGGTGCTTTCCTCCCGTTGCGAGGGGTTCGGCAGCGTCCTGGCGGAGGCCATGGCATGCGGAACCAACGTCGTCGCCACGGATTGTCGAAGCGGACCGCGGGAGGTCCTGGAGGGCGGCCGCTGGGGACGTCTGGTCCCCGTGGGCGACGTTTCGGCGCTTGCGCGCGCGATGCGGGACGCGCTCCTCGATCCCCTGCCTCACGCGGACCTGATCCAGGCCGCCGAACGCTTTTCCGTGGCCAGGTCCGCCGCTCTGTGGCGCGACCTCATCCTCGAGGCGGCGCAGGGCGACGGCAAATTGCAAAAGAGCGGAGAGAGGTAGGGCAACATGAGCATCGTTCGTCCAAAGGACGGGGACAGGGTGTTGTGGATTCGCTTCAGCGCCTTCGGGGACGTGCTGCAGTGCGCCGCCGGCGCGCGGGCCTTCAAGAAGGCCTTTCCCGGAACGCGGCTGACGTTCCTTACGCAGAAGGAATACGGCGGCATCCTCGGCGGGCAGCCGTACATCGACGACCTCCTCTTCTGGGACCTCAAGCGCCCCTGGAGCTTTTTCTCCGTCATCCGCCGGATACGCGGCCGATACCAGTGGCTGGTCAGCCAGCACCGGGGCGCCGCCGCCGCGCTCACCGCCCTCCTCAGCAAGGCCCCCATCCGGCTGGGGTACAACAGCGGACTTCAGTTCGCCTACACCACGACGCACTGGGAGTACCTGGACGCGCTGGGCGTGGACTTCACCAGCCGCCTCGAACCGGCCATCTTCACGACGGAAAACGACAGGGCTCAGGCGCAGGCCATGCTGAAGCCCCTGCCCCCGCGGCGCCTCCTCTGCATCATCGGCGCCAGCAAGCCCCAGAAGTTCTGGCCCATCCCTCACTGGATCGACTTCCTTCGTCCCCTCGTCGGCCAGGGGTGGGGCGTCGTCCTGAACGGCCACGGCGAGAGGGAGATGCGGACGGCTCAGGAGATCGCCGGAGCGCTCGCAAGCCCCCTCGTGTTGAACCTCGTGGGAAGGGCGGACTTCTCCCTCATGGCGGCCCTGGCGCAGTCCTGCACCGCCGCCGTCGGCAACGACACGGGCCCCCTCCACCTGGCCGCCCTCGTCGGGACGCCGACGCTAGGCTTCTTCGGCGTCACCGACGCCTGGGAGATGGGCTTCCGTATGCCCTGGTTTCGGGAGGTCCGCGTCACCTGCCCTCTCGCCGGCTGCCGCAACTACGACTGCCCCAAGGATTGCCTCGCGGACATCGGGCCGCAGCAGGCCCTTGCCGCGTTCCAAAGGATGCGGGAGGAGCTCTCGATCCGATGAGGCTGACCGTGACGGCGCTCTGCGCGCTGCCGGCGCTCGTCCTGCTGGCCCTGAGCCTTAAGGGGAAAAGTCCGGGACAGATGCTCTACGGCCTCGTCCGCGAGGCAGAGAAGGGCCTGCGCCGCGTGGGCCTCTGCGTTCCGGCGCTTCGGTCGTGGGTCATGGAGCGGAATCCTCAACGGGCCTTCCGCTCTCCCTTCGCTCGCCTGAACGGGGCCGTTCCGGATCACTCCCCCATCCTCCTGAACCTGCCGACCTCCGACGGGTCCGGCGAGGCCACGCATCCCGACGTCCTCCACGTCCCCCAGGGCTGGGGGGCCGGAGGCTGGACGTGGCTCATGGCCATGACGCCCTATCCCCTTGGGACCGACTACCACGAGAACCCGGAGTTCTGCGTTTCCTACGACGGCATCCAGTGGACGGTCCCGGAAGGGCTGCACCCTCCCCTGGCCCGCGTCCCGCTCAGGCCACGGAACGGAGCCCGCGCGGAGTTCCACTCGGACCCCTCGCTCCTCCTGGCGAAGGACGGCGAGCTGCTGTACTATTATCGCTGGACGGCGGTCTTCAGCTCGGAAACGGAGAATCGAATCCTGTTGATGACCTCCCGTGACGGGGTCCACTGGACGCCGCCCGAGGCGGTCCTGGAGGAAAGGCGCCCCACGGGGCTGGACCGTAAGTTTCTCTCGCCAAGCGCGCTTTTCCTGAACGGGGAGTACGCGCTCTGGACGGTGGACTGCGAGGGCGGAGAGCGCTTCATCGTTCGGCGCTCAGGGCCCGACGGGCGCCATTGGGGCGATCCGGTGCGCACCGCGGTCAGCGCGCCGTTCCCCCTGAACGCCCCATGGCACCTCGACGTGGCCGATGACAAGGGGGTCCTCCGCATCCTCCTGACGACGGCGGCCGAACGCGGCTACGAGGCAGAGCTCTTCCTCGGAAGCGGCGACGGGCTTTCATGGAAGGTCGAAGGGAAACCCTTCACTCCCGCGTACCACTTTGAGGGAAAGAGGGTTTACCGCTCCTCGCTGGTGCCCCTGGGCAACGGACGGCGCCGCATCTACTACTCCGCCTTGTCCCTCAGCGGGACGTGGAACGTCGCGATGCTGGACGTGGCGACCGGGAAGGACAACAGATGAAAAGGAGATGGCGTCATTGAGCGAGAAGCCGATGTCGCAGTATCGAACGCTTCACCCGATGTTCCCCGCGCTCCAGGGGAAAGAGCACTGCTGGTTGGTCACGGGGGCGGCTGGTTTTATCGGTTCACACCTTGTGGAGGCCCTGCTCTCCATGGGACAGAGGGTCACCGCATTGGACGACCTCAGCGCGGGGCGTCAGCAAAACCTTGAGCTCGCCGTCGAGGCGGCCGGCCCTGACTCTGGCGCCCGCCTTCGCTTTATCGAGGGAACCATCACCGACCCCGAACAGTGTCTGGAGGCGGCCGAGGGGGCCGACTTCGTCCTCCACCACGCGGCCCTGGCGTCCGTGCCGGGCTCCATAGAGGCCCCAGCGCGGTTCAGCCGCGTCAACGCCGAGGGTTTCGTCAACGTCCTTGAGGCCGCGCGAAAGGGAGGCGCGCGCCGGGTGGTCTACGCCTCATCCAGCGCCGTCTACGGGGACGCTCAACGCCTCCCCCAGATCGAAGCGGAAACGGGGGCCTGCCTTTCCCCTTACGCGCTGACCAAGGCCGTAAACGAGCTTTACGCCAACCTGTGGACCCGCCTCTATCACGTTGACTGCATCGGCCTTCGCTATTTCAACGTCTTCGGGCCAAGGCAGGACCCCGAAGGGGCCTACGCCCCCGTCATCCCGCGCTGGATCGATGCTGTCCGAAAGGGCGAATCTCCCGTCCTCTACGGGGACGGGACGGCGACGCGGGACTTCTGCCCCGTCTCCAACGTGGTCCTGGCCAACCTTCTGGCAGCCCTGACCGACGCTTCGGACGCAGCGGGCGGCGTGTTCAACGTCGCCTGCGGGAAAAGCGTCACCCTGAACGAGCTCCTGTCGCTCATCGCTGCCAACTTCGCGCCCGACCGCACCGTCCAGCCGGTCCACGAGCCGGCACGGGAGGGCGACATCCGCCACTCCTCGGCCTCCATCGAACGAGCCGCCCGCATCCTTGGGTATCGTCCTCTCCAGTTCCTCGAGGACGGCCTGAGGGCGCTTGCCGCCCAGACGTCCGATTAACGGCTAACGGGCAGCGCACCGCCCTTCGGCCAATCAATCAGACTCCGCATCGGAGCGTGCACATACGAAAAGAGGGGGCCTAGCCCCCTCTTTTCGTTCGCGTTGACGCGTATCTATCGATCGGTATCCACCGCGATACTCTGTACTAGTCCGTCCTTGCCCAATTGGAAGGTCAGGGATGCCTTTCCTCCCTCTCGGTACTGAATCTGCCGCTGAGATAGGGACGTGGGGTACCCCATGGCCTTAAAGAGCGCCTCCTGCGACATACCGACCCTCAGCTTATTGGGCAGGTCGCGCTTTGTCGAAACCTTCAGATGCGTGACCTCATCGCCCGAAAAACCGGCGCTCACTCCGGCCCACTCCATGACGGCGTCCGTGTTCTTGGTGGGCTGTCCCAGCTTTTGCGTCAGGGCGGCGCGATCTCCGCCAAAGGCCATGATGAAGGCTGCGGCATACCCCGTGGGCAGCGGTTCGCCCAGCGGCTGAAGGTATCGGCCAAAGATCCACCCCTCCCTCTCGTTGGAACGAATTCGGTACCACGTCCCCTTAAACTTTCCCGCCTGCCCCTCCCAGGTACCCGTTATGGACACGACCGTGTTCACCGAAAGGCGCGTCAGGGACTTGGAGGAGGTCGAATGATCCTCCCTCAGGTTCACGTCCGTGCCCGTCGTGATGCCGCGTTTCAGGGAGAGGTCTGGAGAGAAGGAAGACAGGATGCTCGTCAGGTCCCTAGCGGGGGTGACGGGCTGCACCACGGGGATGTCCTCCGATTTTTTCTCGCTCTCGATGATGAGGTTGGGCTGGACAAGGGGGGGCAGGTCGTCCGGGGGAAGCTTCCGGAGTCCCAGCAGGAACCACAGGGTACCACCCACGATGAACATGAGCAGCAGGAAGCCCAGCACCCGTCGGCCGGCGGAGCTGCGGCGCCTCTTGCGGCGCCGCGTGTACTGCGAGAACTCATGGTAGGCGGCGTCGGGCTCAACGTCGAGGTCGATGGGGCGGCGCGGAAGGCCCGACTCCTCCCGGATGGGACGAACGATCACCTTGTGGGGCGGGAGAGGTTCTACCTGCTCGTACAGAGCGTCTTCATCCTCGTATTCATCTCTTTCATCCCTGTCCACGGCAAGCGGCCGGGCGGCTGTGCGTGGAGCATCGGCCTCCGGTGCGGCGCGTTCGGCCTCAAGATCAGGCTCTTCCGGCCCAGCCGCCTCGGACGGCGACACAGCCTGGACCTTCTCGACGGGCTCCGCTTCCATCGTCAGGTCGGATTCCGGGACGACCGTTTCCTCCCGATGTTCCTGGACCTGGACCGGAATATGGAGGCTCGCCCCGCAGTTGGGGCAGAAACGGTGCTCAATGGCCACGGTCGCTCCACAGGTGGGGCAGGTCTTGGAGGTCCGCCTCCTGACCTTATGGCCCTCTTTTCCGGTCGGCTCTATCGAGGCGGCGGGCTTCGCCTCATGCTTTGCTCCACGGAGGCGGCTGCGCTCAAAAGCCGCTTCGTAATCCCGTTCGTCCTCCTCGTCTTCCGCTTCCTCGTCCTCACCTTCGTAATCCTCGGCGTCGTCGTAGTCGTAGTCATAGTCGTATCGGTCGGGACTGGAACGCAGGAAGAAGCAAAGAAGGGCACAGAAGAGGTAAATCCCGCCATAGGCCCATATCTCTCTGGGGGCAAAGGAGCAGAGGGCCGTCCCCAAGGCGAAGAAGACGGCACCCCATCGGCTCCTGTTGAACGCCAGGAGGCCCCCAATCATCGCGGGGACGACGGAGGCGAGGGGCATGGAGGCCCGCCAGATGGGGAGAACGTCCGTCGAGGGCACGCCCGACAGCGAACTCAAAAGTATAAAAACTCCGTGAACAATGGATGTAACCGCCGCTCCAATGGATAGAGCAAAAATAGTCCAACGCATCAATCATTCCTCCAGGGCAGAGATCTCCCGTCCTCCGGCTGAGCCGCTCACCATGGCCCCCTGACGGCGTTCCGCCAAAACTTTAAACGAAAACGAAGAAAGCGCAAGGGCTTTATTACCCGAACGGTCACGCCTGTTCCGCGCGGCGGATCCGATCCCGCAGGCCCAGCCCCACCCCCGCGGCGGGCGGCCACTCCGCGACGATCCCCAACAGCCCCTCCGCTTCGAGGGCACGAAATCCGGAAAAGAGCCCCCGCGCATAGTTCTCGACCGACTCAAAGCGCAGAGCCCTCCCGAAGTGCGCCGGGGGGACGGTAAGCCCCATGAAGCCCCACCGTTCCAGCTCCATCCCGGTCGCTTCAAAGGGGGCCTCCGGATGCCAGACCCTCACCGGGATCGTTGGGGCGTAATGGCGATACCGCGTCCCCGGAGAGCGCCGGCTGCTCCGGCCGTCCGGATGCCTCAGAGGTTCGCCCAGGAAGTCCTCGATTTCCTCCGCCGGCATCCCTCCCGGCCGCAGAAGGAGCGGAAGCTCCTCGCTGACGTCGATCACCGTGGACTCGATGCCGACGGAAACGGGGCCACCGTCAAGGATCATCTCGATTCTCCCCTGCAGGTCCGCCCACACCGTTTCCGCATCCGTAGGGCTGGGGCGCCCGCTGACGTTGGCGCTCGGTGCCGCCAGGGGAAAACCCGCAGCGTCGATCAGCGCGGAGGCTACCGGATGGCTCGGCATTCGCAGGGCGACCGTCGAGAGCCCTCCCCGTGCCTCCAGGGGAACGACGTCCCGCGCCCTCAGCACCAGCGTCAGGGGGCCGGGCCAGAAAGCGCGCATCAGCCGCCGCGCCCTCTCGTCTACGTGGACGAGAGGCTCCGCCTGCTCCACGCGAGAGAGGTGGAGGATCAGAGGATTGTCCGAGGGACGCCCCTTGGCCCGATAAATCCCCTTCACCGCCTCGGGGTTCAGCGCGTTCGCCCCAAGCCCATAGACCGTCTCCGTCGGAAAGGCCACCAGGCCTCCCTCCCTCAGCACGTCCGCCGCGCGGGCCATCAACTCCCCGCTGGGGTTCCAGGGGTCCACCTCAATCCTCAGCGTCTTCATCCCGCAGTCAGCGCTCCCCTCCGGCGTCCCTTGCCGGTCCGTCCACAAACTTCGCGTTGAACTCGGCGCGAAACGCCGGGAAGGTCCCGTTGAGGATGGCCTCCCTGGCCCTGGCAGCGAGGTTCAGCGTGAAGCTCAAGTTGTGCAGCGTACACAGACGGGCCGCCAGAATTTCGCCGCAGTGATAAAGGTGCCTCAGGTACGCGCGGGAAAAACCGCGGCAGAGGCGGCAGCCGCACTCCGGATCGACCGGACCGAAATCGTGCTCGTACTGCTTCCCCTTAATATTAACACGTCCAAAGGACGTAAAGAGCGTCCCGTTGCGCCCGTTCCGCGTGGGAAGGACACAGTCGAACATGTCCACCCCGCGGGCGATGCCCTCGACGACGTTGGAGGGGTAGCCCACCCCCATGAGGTAGCGGGGTTTATCCCGCGGCATGACGCCGTTCAGCAGGTCCAGAACGTGGTACATCACCTCATGGGGCTCACCGACGGACAGCCCTCCGATGCCAAAGCCAGGGAAGCCCAGCTCCACGATCTCCTCCGCGCTGCGGAGCCGAAGGTCATCGTAGACGGACCCCTGCACGATGCCGAAGAGCGCCTGATCCTCCCGACTGTGTGCCTCCTGCGACCGGCGGGCCCAGAGCGTGGTGCGGGCGAGAGCGGTCTCGGCCTGAGCGTGGTCCGCGGGGAAGGGACCGCACTGGTCGAAGCACATGGCGACGTCGCTGCCCAAAAGCTCCTGGACGCGCATGGACCACTCAGGCGACATCACGTGCTTTGAGCCGTCCAGGTGCGACCGGCACACCACCGCCTCATCCGTCACCCTGTTGAGGTCCGCCAGAGAAAAGACCTGAAATCCGCCGCTGTCCGTCAGGATGGGGTGGTCCCAGCTCATGAAGCGATGCAGCCCCCCCGCCTCCGCCACCAGCTCCGCGCCAGGCCTGAGGTAGAGGTGGTAGGTGTTCCCAAGGACGATCTGGGCACCGATCTCCTCCAGCTCCCAGGGCGCCATGGCCTTCACCGTAGCCTGAGTGCCCACCGGCATGAAGACCGGCGTCCGGATCACGCCGTGGGGCGTGGTCAACTCCCCCGCCCTGGCGCCGGTCTGCGGGCAGACGGCAAGGACCTTGAACTCAAACATGCGCTTCCCTCCCCCAGCCGAAGAACCCGTCCGCGTTGCGCGCAATCTGGCCCGAGAGCTCCTCCAGCGGCACGCCCCGCACCTCCGCCAACGCCTCGTAGGCGTAGCGCACGTAGGCCGGCTCGTTGAGCCGCCCCCGAAAGGGGACGGGCGCCATCCAGGGGCAGTCCGTTTCCGCAAGGAGGCGATCGGCCGGGATGAGGCGCGCCACCTCGCGAAGCTCCACGCTCCTCTTCCACGTCACGGCGCCGCCCAGGGCACAGAGCGCTCCCAGGCTCAGCACCTCGTCAAGGGACTTCAGCCCGCCGTCGTAACAGTGAAAGAGCAGTTTGAGGCCCCGAAAATCTCCGAGGATCGCCAGGGCGTCCTCCATGGCCTCGCGGACGTGCAGGACCACGGGCATCCCCACCCCTTCGGCCCAGGCGAGCTGCCGCTGAAAGACCTCTCGCTGCACCTTTCGGGGCGAAAGGTCGTAGTGGTAGTCCAGCCCCATCTCCCCAAGGGCCAGAGTGCGGCAGTCCTCCGCCATCTGCAGCAGCTCCTCCGGAAGGGCCTCCGCGTAGCGGGAGGCCTCATGAGGGTGGATTCCGACGGCAGCCCAGGCCCCGTAGCCTTCAAATCGATGGGCCATCCGGACCGCCTCACGGCTGTCCTCCAGGTCGCAGCCCACGATCAGCATCCGCCCCACGCCCGCGGAGGCGGCCCGCTCCATCAGCGCCTCAGCGTCCTTCCGCAGCTCGTCGGAGTTCGGGTGACAATGGGAATCGATCAACATTCGGCAAGCCTCCAGGTCCTCGGCTCAAAGGCGCCCTCCGCCTCCATGGCCGCCAGGGATTCGGCGAAGGCGGCATAGAGCGAAGCGTGCCCGGCGAGCTCCTCGCGCCCCGCCTCGCGGCAGCGCTCGACGTCCTGCGCGATCTGCGCCGCCAGCGCCTGCGCGTTGGGGAAGCGGACCATGGGGCGCAGCCGCCGGATCAGAAATACGGGCAGGTCCCTCCCGTAGAGGTCGCCCTCGAAGTCGAGGACAAAAACCTCCGCCCTCATCTCCGGAACGTCCCCAAAGGTGGGGTTCTCACCCACCGAGAGCGCCCCGCAGTGCCAGTGCCCGTCGATGGGGATAAGGGCGGCGTAGACGCCCGCGCCAGGACGGGTCAGCGCCTTTGAGAGGTCTACGTTCGCCGTCGGGAAGCCCAACTCGTGCCCGCGCCGGTCGCCGTGGACCACCGTCCCCCAGAAGAACCAGGGGAAGCCCAGGACTTTCTCGGCCAGCGCCGCATCCCCCTCCATGACGGCGCGACGCACCTCTGTGCTGGAGAGGCGAAGCCCGTCGCAGGTCAGGAGCTCCACGGCCTCCGCGGGGAGCCCATCGTCCCGGCAGAGGGAGATCAGCGCTTCCGCCGTGCCCTCCTGCCCGCGGCCAAAGCGGAAGTTGCGCCCCACCACCACCCCGCCCACGGGGAACGTCTTCCGCAGCCGACGCCAGAAGTCGTCGGGCGAAAGGTCCCGAACCTCCTCGTCGAAGTTCAGGACAAGGAGGCGGGGGACCCGCAGGACGCGACGGACCAGCTCCCGTTCGCGGAGGGTGAAGAGCGTTGCGTCGAGCTTCCCCAGAAAGACCCCTGGGTGGGGCTCAAAGGTCACGGCGCCCCAATCCTCGTTCAGGAGCGTCGCAAGGTCCCGCGCCCGTTCCAAAAGCCGCGCGTGCCCCCGGTGAAACCCGTCGAAGGCCCCGATGGCGAGGATCAGGCCCCGCGCGGCACCGGGGCCTTCCGGCCCATCCTGAAGCAGGACGTTCGCGCGGGGCCGCAGCATCGTCCTGCCGCCCTCGTCCCACCGGTCCACAAAGCTCAGGAGCCCTCGCCCCTCGGCGCAGAACGCCTGGTCCGGCGGGACCGGTCCTGGGACGTAGCGGCCCGCCTCGGCCAGCGGGACGGGAAGGCCATGCAGCAGCGTCGCCTCAGCAGCCCCGGACAGCTCGACGCGATGAAACAGGCGGGACACGGTGCTCAGGGGCTGAAGCTTCAGGCGGCCTTCGCGCAGCAGGACCTCCGCGCGGTCCGGCGACAGGGCCGCGTCCACGTGGAAGCCTCCCGTGGACAGGCGCCTCAAAGACTCGATGCAGGCTCCACAGCCCAGCCGCTCCCCGATATCCCGCGCGATGCTCCGGACGTAGGTCCCCTTGCCGCAGAGGACCTCCACGTCGAAGCACCCTTCCTCAAGGGTCGACGTCCGACGAATGGACCGGACAAAGACGGCCCTGGGCTGGAGGGGGACGTCCAGCCCCGCGCGCGCCAGCCTGTGGGAGGGGCGCCCCCCCAGCTTCAGCGCGGAGATCTCGGGCGGACGCTGCATGCGCCATCCGAGGAAGGAGAGGAGGACCCGGTCAACGTCCCCGGCCGACACACGGCTCGCGTCGCCCTGATAAAGGACTCCGCCTGAGTAGTCGCAGGTATCCGTAGCCGTGCCCAGGCGCACCCGGGCACGATAGAGCTTGGGCAGCATCATGACGTAGTCCGAGGCGCGGGTGGCCACGCCGACCAGAAGGACGAGGAGCCCCGACGCCGTGGAGTCCAGCGTCCCCGCGTGCCCCACGCGCGTCCCCTTCCCGAGGAGGCCACGCAGGCGCCCCACGCAGGTCGCGCTCCGCATCCCCAGGGGCTTGTCAATCAGCAGAATCCCACTCAGCATAGCGATCTTCCAAAAGCTTCGGGATCGTTTCAAGGTAGCCCGCAAGGTCGCCGGTCAACGTCGCCCCGGCCGCGCGGGGGTGGCCGCCGCCGCCAAAGGAGCGGGCGACCTCCGCCGCGGGAAATATCCCACCACGGGATCGAAAGCTCGCCTTGATCTGTGCCGGGCTCAGCTCCGTCAGGAACACGGCCAGGCGGACCCCGTGGATCTTCATCAGGCTGCCGGGGAGCCCCTCCGTGTCCGACGCCTCGGCGCCAACCGCCTTGAAGTCCTCAGGCCCCAGCCATCCCAGGGCGAAGACGTTCTCCGGGCCAAACACCCGGACGTGAGAAAAGGCACGCCCCCACAGGGCGACCCCCGCCGGCGTGCGCGTCTGGTTGATCTCGTCGTCAACGACGTCCGGCTCCACGCCGAGTTCGATGAGCTCCGCCACCAGCCGGTGCGTTTCAGGGGACGTGTTGGAGAAGGTGAACCCGCCGCTGTCCGTCCATATCCCGACGTAAAGGCTCTGGGCGATGCCCCGCGACAACGGCCACCCTCCCGCCCTCAGGATGCGGAACACCAGCTCGGACGTTGAGGAGCTTCCGGGATCGACACAATTCGTCGTGCCGAACAGGGTGTTGTCCTCGTGGTGGTCGATGTTGAGCACCCGCACTCCGGGGGCCGGTGCCGTGAAGTCCTTGACGCTCCGCTCCACGTTGGCGCAGTCCAGAAAGACGTAGAGCTCCTCCGGGTCGCTGAAGCTGAAGGGGACGGGGCACAGCGCATAGTTCTCCGTGTGGTCGAGGAAGCGATAGGCGGGGGTGACGGTCTTGTCAAGCCCCATCCAGCGGATGCGCTTCCCCTGGAGCATCCCCGCGCCAAAGAGCGCAGTGAGGGAGCCCAGGGCGTCGCCGTCCGCTTTCTGGTGGGTAAAGAGCGTCCAGGAAGGGGCCTCCGTCAGGAGGTCGGACACCCGGCGTATTTCCTCCAAGGAGGGGCCTTCAATCATTGGACTCACCCGCCCCTTCTTCCGTCACATCAGGCTCCTGGGCATCGGCGCGAGCGGAATCCATACCCAGGCGATTCAGGATGCCGTCGATGCGCTCGCCGTAGTCCGCGCTCTCATCGGGGACGAAGTCGAGGGAGGGGATTCGGCGCAGCTTCAGCACCTGCCCGAGAAGCGTCCGAAGCGCGCCCCGGACGCTCGCCAACTCCTCGCGGAGTTCCCCCCTCCGCTCCGGGGTCAGGGCGGTGAAAAAGACCTTTGCGACGTCGAGGTCCCGGCTGCAGTCCACGCCGGTGATGATCGCATCCTTCACCGTCTCCTTCTTGATCCGGCTCTCAAGAAGGAGGGATATCTCCCGTTGAAGCTGCTTGTTGATCCTTGCCATACGAAAAGTACCCAAACCCGTTCCTCCTCCCGCGGGCTCAATCTAAAATCCGAACGCGCCTTAGAGGCTGCGCTTCTCCTCGACGACGTCGTAGACCTCCAGCAGGTCGCCCACCAGGAAGTCCTGATACCCCTCAAGGGCCACGCCGCAGTCCATACCCGCCTTGACCTCCCTCGCCTCGTCCTTGAAGTGGCGCAGCGTGGCGATCCTTCCGTCCCACAGGACGACACCGTCCCGGACAAGTCGGACCCGCGCCGTGCGGCGAATGAGGCCCTGCATGACGTGGCAGCCCGCGATCTTGCCCGCCTTCGGCACCTTGAACGTTTCCCGAATCTCCACCTCGCCCAGGGACTCCTCGCGGAGGACGGGCTTCAGGAGGCCGGACATGGCCGCCTTCACGTCATCGATGGCGTCGTAGATGACGCTGTAGGTGCGGATCTCAACCCCATCCACCTCCGCCGCGCGCTTTGCGTTGGCGTCGGGACGGACGTTGAAGCCCACGATGACGGCGTTCGAGGTGGAGGCCAGCATGACGTCGGACTCGGCGATGCGCCCCACTCCTCGATGGATGATGGAAACGCCCACCTCGTTCGTGGCCAGCTTCTCCAGAGAGGCGCAGAGGGCCTCCAGCGAGCCCTGTACGTCGCACTTGACCACGAGGTTGAGCTGCGGAAGCTCTCCCTCCTTAAGCTGCGAGTAGAGGTCGTCCAGGGAGGTACGCCTGGCCGTCGTCGTCCCCTCGTCCCGCTCCCGGGCGCGGGCCTCGGCCATCATCGCGCGCGCTTCGCGCTCGCTTCCCACGACGGTGAAGGTTTCACCGGGCTGCGGGACCTCGTCAAGGCCAAGTATCTCCGCCGGCATACTGGGCCCGACCTTCTTGGTGGGCTTCCCCGCCCAGTCGAAGAGCGCGCGTATCTTGCCCCAGGCCGTGCCGAACAGGACGATATCTCCCAACTGCAGCGTCCCCTTCTGGACGATGACCGTAGCGACGGGGCCCTTCCCCTTGTCCAGCTCCGCCTCGATCACGACGCCCTCAGGCGATGCGCCGGCGTCCCCCTTGAGCTCCTGCATCTCCGCCTCCAGCAGGACGCGCTCCAGCAGCTCCGGGATGCCCTTCCCCGTCTTGGCCGAAACCTCGACGGCCCCAACCTCGCCGCCCCAGCCTTCGAGGAAGACCTCCTGCTCCGTGAGCTGCTGACGTACCCGATCCGGGTTGGCCGTCGGCTTATCCACCTTGTTGATGGCGACCACCAGCGGCACGTGGGCCGCCTTGATGTGGTTGATGGCCTCCTTCGTCTGGGGCATGACCCCGTCGTCCGCCCCAATGACCAGGATGACGATATCCGTCACGTTCGCGCCCCGCGCGCGCATGGCCGTGAAGGCCTCGTGCCCCGGCGTGTCCAGAAAGACGATGGGCCTGCCCTCGTGCGTGACAACGTAAGCGCCGATGTGCTGCGTGATGCCGCCCGCCTCCTGCGCCGTGACGTTTGAATGGCGAATGGAGTCGAGAAGCGTCGTCTTGCCGTGATCGACGTGCCCCATCACGGTCACGATGGGGGGGCGGGCCGTCAGGACCCCTGGCTTCCGGGCCGCAGCGTCCGCCGCGCCGTGCTTTTTGGCGCCCTTCCCCGCCTTCTTCTCGTGAAAGACCGCCTCGGCCTTCTTCACGGCGGGGAGCACCTCGAACTGCACGCCGAACTTTTTCGAGAAGACCGCCAAAACCGCGTCGTTGACGGCCGTCATGGCGGAGAGCATCATCCCCGAATCCATCAGCGCCTTCACCGCGTCGGCGCTCGATACGCCCATGGCCTGCGCCGCCGACTTGATCGCGTCCCCGGCGTGAATCTCAACGCGCCGTCCCTTCTCCGGAGCCTCCTCGGACCCCTTGGCATCCACCTTGGGCGCCGCCGGCTTCTCCTTGGGAGCCGTCTTTTTCGCCTCCTCCGTTTTCGCCTGTGGTGCGGATTTCCCATCTGCCGTTGCCTTCCCGGCACCCGGCGACGGCTTTTTCTTCTTCTCCGCCTCGGCCAGGAGGGACTCCACCATCTGAGCCTCCTCGTTGGTGATGGAGCTCATATGCGTCTTGATCTGAATCCCAAGCTGTTCCAAAACCGCCATCAGTTCCTTATTGCTCCTGTTCAGCTTCTTCGCCAGTTCGTAAACCCGTATCTTGTTGTTCAAGGGCGTCTCCCCCTTCTCCAAGCAAAGCCCTGATCTTGTCCGCCAGCCCGCTTCGGGCCGGCAGGGCTATAATCTGCACGTTCCCGGCTCCCAGAGCCGTTGAAAGCCTCTCCCCGCCCAAGGGCAGCACCCGATGCTCATGACCGCCGCCCCGCTCCATGGACGAGGCCGCGAGTCCTTCCGCGAACGATCTCACCGATCCCGACGCATCCTGCGCCGTCAAGAGCAGGAGGGGGCGCCCGGCGTGGGCATGGACGTCATCTCTCCCCACCAGTATCTGCCCCGCGCGGCGGGAAAGCCCCAAAAGCGAGCGAAGCTCCTTCATGCGTTCCTCCGGACCGCGCTCCGACGCATAGGAGGCGATGCAGCGCTCCAGGTCCGCCCAACATTCGTCCGACAGCGCCGCCTTCAGGGCGCGGGAAAGGGCCCCCGTCCTCCTGGCCCTCCTCAGGCACTCCAGGTTGAGGCACAGGTAGGCTCCCCGTCCCGGCAGCTTGCCCGTGACGTCCAGCACCGCCCTGCCGTCCGGCGTGCGGGCGATGCGGACCAGTGCCCTCTTCGGCGCCTCCGTGCGGCAGGCGACGCACGTGCGCGGCCTCTGTCGAGTCGCGGTCACTAGTCCGCCTCCGCGACCTCGTGGAAGATGTCCTGCAGCGTCGGCATGCGCTCCGCCTGCAGGGCGTTGATGTCGATCTTCCACCCGGTCAGGCGGGCGGCCAGCCTCACGTTCTGCCCCGCCTTCCCGATGGCGAGCGACAGCTGCTCCGGCTCCACGTAGGCCTTGGCCGCGTGCTCCTGATCCAGGACCGGCTCCACTTTCACGACCTGGGCCGGAGAGAGAGCGTTGCGGATGTAGGCCAGGGGGTCGCTGCTCCAGACGATGATGTCCACCTTCTCCCCCATCAGCTCCTGGCTGATGGCCTTGATGCGCGCGCCACCGGCTCCGACGCAGGCCCCCACGGGGTCCACGTTCTGATCCATCGTGGAGAGCGAAACCTTGGCGCGCCCGCCGCCCTCACGAACGATGTTGCGGATCTCGATGACCCCGTCCCTGACCTCCGGGATCTCAAGCTCCATCAGCTTGCGCAGGAGCCCCGGATGCGTTCGGGAAATCACGATCTTCGGCCCCCGCGTCATCTGGCGGACGTCCAGCACGTAGAACTTCATCGTCTGGCCGGGGACGTACTCCTCCCCCGGAATGCGCTCCTTGCGCGGAAGGATCGCCTCGGTGCGCTCGCCGATGCGGGCCAGCACCTGGTCGTTCTCGGCCTTGACGATCGTGCCCGTCATCATCTCGCCGACCTTGTCGGAGAACTCGCTGTAGATGACCTGCCGCTCGGCGTCCTTCAGCCGCTGGATGATCACCTGCCGCGCCGTCTGCGCAGCGATGCGCCCGAAATGGCCGGGGTCCTTCTCCAGGTGCAGCTCGTCCCCGACGGACGCATCCGCAAAGCCCAGTCGCTTCGCATCCCCCAGCGTGATCTCCGTATCCGGCGACTCAAGCTCCTCCACGACGGTACGCAGCTCCTCAATCAGGATGTCGCCCGTCTCGGTGTTGACGTGGACCTCCACCCTCTGGTCGCCGCTCTGATACTTCTTGTAGGCCGAGATCAAGGCCGCCTCCAGGCTCGAAACGATCAGCTCCGGCGCCAGGTTTCGCTCTTCGGCAATTTGATTCAGCGCTTGTACAAAATCGCGCCCCAGCTGCATTAAAGCTCCCTCCCACGATGTTCGACAGGCGGCTTCGCGCCCTTCCGCTTCCCCCGCGGCGCCTCCTGCTCCAGTCCACGATAGACCAGATTGCCGCTTTTGATCCACTGAAACGGGACCGCGACCTCCCGTTCCTCCTCCTCCACGAAGACGACGACGCGCTCCTCCGTCGCCTCCACGATGGAGCCCGTCAGCGTCTTCCGTCCTTCCACAGGGTTGCTCAGCCTGATTCGAGCCTCTTTCCCCCGAAACCGCCCGTACTGTTCGGGCGTGAAGAGGGGGCGCTCCAGGCCGGGGGAGCTGACCTCAAGGTAGTACCGTCCGCTGAGCTCCGTGAAGTCCCTCTCGTCGAGAAGGCGGTTCACGGCGCGGGACACCGTCTCGCAATCCTGGACGTTGATCCCGCCCATGGAGTCGATCAGGACCTGCAGCCTCAAACGGACGGAGTCCGTCTTCACCCCGACGTGGACGCATTCATACCCCAGCCGCTCGACGACCTCCGCCACGGAGGACATCAGGCTCTTTTCCTCGTTCTTTTCCCCCTCACCCAACGGCAGCACGCTCCTTCCTCCCCTAGCGATACTCTGACAAGAAACGAGGAGCGGGCACGAACCCACTCCTCAAGTAAAAAACTTATCGAAGTATTGAATAGTATACATGCTTTCTATTAGAAACGCAAGGAAAAGGGGCGCGCCCCAATCCGCAGGAGGCGACGTGAGCGCCTGCCCCAACGAAACGTCACCTGCTGATCTGAAAGTACTTCTCCGGGACCTCGACGTCCGCCACTCCCAGATATCCCTTGCCGAAGACGTAGGTGTCCTGGCGCACCAGCACCATCTTTCTGTTGCTCACTCCCGTCCCCGCGTCCGTGTAGTAGCTGGCGTTCCATTTGGCCCCAGGGGTGAGGTCGTCGTAGCAGGCGATGAGGTCCTTCATGCTGTCCAGTTTGGCCTTGCCCTCAACGATGCGCTTGCCGAACTCCGCCATCGCCGCGCTGGTGGTGTAGCCGTAGGAATACACCCAGGTCCCCATGCGTTCCCCTCCACCAGCCTTCACAACGGCTTCTTCGACCTTCTTCAGGATCGCCGGCCAGTCGCCCTTCTCCTGCGCCAGGTCCACGCCCAGGGCTCCGGGGTACCCCATCAGCGGCGAGGGGCTGTCCGCCTCCACAAAATACCCTCCCAGCTCGGCGATGCGCTTGAGCAGCGGCTCCGTGTGCGCGTCGTTCGTGCAGAAGAACGCCGTGTCCTTGCCGTACTTTTCCAGCCACGCGGGCATCTTCTCCAGGATGAACTGCTGCGCGCCCGCCACCCCCACGTCGCTCGTCGGGTCCGGGGCCGTTTCAAAGACGAACTGAAGGCCAAGGTCCTTACAGGCCGACTCCATAATGGCGCGGCGGCGCCCCAGTAGCTCGTAGCTCATGTGCCGGGGGAAGGAGATGTGGACGAAGGTCTTCGCCCCCATCTTCTTTGCGCCGAGCGGGATCGTGTAGCCGCGGCTGATGTTGTCCTTGGTGAGGGACAGGTCCGCCGCAGTCGTGATGACCTCAGGGTCCTCCTGCACCGATCCCGCGAAGAGGAGGATGTCCGGACGTTTTTCGCGTATGCGGCGGAAGGCCTCGGCCGTCCCAGGCACCGCCGTGTTGGCCACGATGACCTTCATCTGAGGGTCGTCCGCCAACCCCAGCAGTTGTCCTATGGTCGTTTCCATCTCCGACATGAAGTGATCCGGGTAGGTGATGTGGGTGATCATCCCGCCCTCAGCCGCGTTTCCATACTTCTGAATCAAGAGCTCGGCCCCCCGCAGCTCGTCCTCCGACTGAGATACGGTGCCCGTCATGATCCCGATGTGAAAGGGGACCTCCGCCGTTGCCTCAATATTCCAAACGAATACGAAACAGAAGAGCAATCCCAGCAACACGAATTTCGACCTCATTTTGAAACGCCTCCACTCTTTGAAGATGTCATCAAGCTGATGCAATGCTCATACCCTATAGCATAGCGTCACGCCTGTCAAGGATGACTCGTAAGATTGCTCAGTGGGAGAAGCGAAGCCGCCTTGCTCACACATTCAACCGGCTCAGGCACGCCCAATAGAGGACGGGAAGCGGGGTCCGCAAAGCGATTCACCGCAGGCCCCGCCCCCAGCCCATTGGCCGTTTGAACCAAACCTAAATCACGATCCGATGGGCCACATGGTCAAGCGCAACAGGACGCTGAAGATCGGGTCGAAGAGGAGGTTGATGAGTCCCGACGCCACCAGGACGAGCAGGATGAACATCCCATACTGCTCCAGCCAGCGGTAGTGGTACAGGTACTTGTAGGGCAGAAAGGCCTCGATGACCCTGGAGCCGTCGAGGGGAGGGATCGGGATGAGGTTGAAGGCCGCCAAACCCAGGTTGATTCGGATCATGTGCCACAGGACGGCGAACCCGGGCTCTCCGGCAAGGCCGAACCAGGCCCTGCCGAAGAAGCGCAGAAAGAGCACCGTGAGGATCACCGTAAGCAGGTTGCCCGCCACGCCCGCCAGCGAGACGATGACGATGTCCCGCCGCGGATGGCGGAAATAGCGCGTATTGACGGGCACCGGCTTGGCCCAGCCAAAGCCCACGAACAAGAGCATCAACGTGCCCACGAGGTCGAAATGGGCCAGAGGGTTCAAAGAGAGCCTGCCTTGCCGCTCGGCCGTGGGGTCCCCCACCATCTTGGCCGCAAAGCCGTGACAGAACTCGTGAAAGGAGAGCGCCCACAGGAGGGCGGGAATCGACAACAAAAGGCTAACGGGATCGTCCAGCAACCTCAAACGAATTCACTTCCCAACGCTATAAGATAGTAGCAAAAGCCACCGCTGCCGCTAGCGGCACCTCCGTTCAATATATATGGCTTCGGGGAATAAGCCTCTGCAGAACGACGGAAACGTCGAAGGCCTATTCCGCGTCCTCTCGTCCGCGCCCTTCGGCGACGACGCTCGCCACGAAGCCGGCTTCGCCATCTCGCGTTGAGATGAGCCCGTCCATGCGAGCCAGGCGGATATTCTGAAGCGCTTTCCCGATCTCCGGCCCCTTCAAACCCATCGCCTTCAGGTCGTTCCCCGTCAGCTCTCCCCGCAGTGGGACCCAGGACAGGAGGTGCTGCACCACGAGCCGGCGGGACCTCGCGAACCTCATGCAGGTCATCCAATAGACCAACGGCACAGTGCCGTAATCCTTGAAGAAGAGGTAGACCTCCGAATTCCTGGGCGTCTTCTTCAGCGTGCAGAAGCGCTCCACCTGCGGCCAGACCTCAAAGCACTGCGTCAGCTCGCGGCGCTCGGCCGGGGTGAGGCTCATGCGGTCCATCACGGAAAAGCGGACGTTGGGCGGCGTTTCCGTCAGCACGACGGCCATTCCCACAAGCCATCCCATCCCCTTAAAGTCAACGCCCAGGCGATGCGCCCAGGACAGGAGGTGCTCCATGACGCGGAGCCTGCGTTCAAGGGTCTCCCCCAGCCTGATCCCGGGGAAGAGCGCCGTCCAGACGCCAAGCTCCTGCATCCGAAGCGCGATCTTTCTGAAGCGCGGCTCGTTGGCGTCGATCTCAAGCTCCGCGCGGATGCGGGGCGTCGAAAGGCACTCCAGGAGGCCGCCCTTCAGGGCACTCCTCAGAAGGCGCATCGTGTTGTCCTCAAAGCTCATGCCCAGCCGTTGCTCCAGCCGGATGCCCCGCAGGATGCGCGAGGGGTCCTCGACGAAGCTCAGGTTGTGGAGGATCTTCAGGATGCCGTCCTTCAGGTCGGCCCGCCCGCCGAAGTAGTCCGCCAACGTACCCCAGTCGGCCTCGCTCAGGGAGATGGACATCGCGTTGACCGTGAAGTCGCGTCGGGCCAGGTCCTGCTTCAGGGAGTCGCTCGACACCGTCGGCTGGGCCGCGGCGTACTCGTAGAACTCGCGCCGCGCCGTGGCAACGTCTACCTTTTCCCCGTCCGGAAAGGTGATCGTCCCCGTGTTGTAGCGGCCGTGTACCGTGCCGCGACACCCCGGCTCGTCCCAGGAGGTCACGAGCTTTTCCGCGTCGCCCTCGACGGACACGTCGATATCGACGTTCGGCACGCCCAGCAGGATGTCGCGAACCGTCCCGCCGACCAGGTACGCCCTCATTCCCAGGGACTCCGCCCTCGCGCCGATGCGGCGCAGGAGGTTCAGCACCGTTGGGCTGAAGGAGGCCTCCATCAGCCCGGACACGCTCTCCATCCACATGAAGCCGCTTCCCGCGCTGCGGTCCGCTGCCGGCTGGAAGGAGCGGTAGAGAGCGCGAAGGAGGTCCGCCCTCGTCAGGATGCCGATGAGCTTGCCACCCTCCATGACGGGCAGACGCTCGAAGCTGTAGGTCGCCATGAGGCGGTGCGCCTCATCCAGCGACGCTTTGGAGGTGATGCCGATGACGCCCTCCGTCATGAAGTCGCGAATCTGCGCGCGGTCCAGGCCGTGCATGTGCGCCTTGTCCAGGTCCTTGCGGGTCATGATGCCCAGCACCTCGCCGTCCGCGCTCGCCACGGGCAGCGCCTGATGCCCGAAGCGCAGCATCGTTCGGTACGCCTCGTCGACGCGGGCGTCCGGCGACACGGCGAGCACCGGAGAGGTCATGACGCTCCCCACGTCCACCAGCTGCGGGATGTGCGCAGGGAGCTTCGACTCGATCTCCGCCAGGAGCTCCTGGGGGTCGCGGTCCAGCACCGTCGCAGAGCCCGCCTGAAGGTGACCGCTCCCGCCGTAGGGCGTGAGGAAGTCCTTGACGTTCAGGACGTCGGGCGAGCTCCTGACGATGACGTTGTCCTTTTTTCCCCCGTTGCACACCACGCAGACGGTGACCTGAGAGTCGTAATAGTCGCGCAGGCGGTGCACGAAGAGCGAGAGCCCCTCCACGTACTCCTCCGTCCTGGCCCAGGTCAGCAGCACCTTGGCCCCGTTGATGTAGCTCTCCCTGGCGTTCTCGGCCAGCGTATCCAGCAGGCGAAGGTCGGCCGCGGACATGGAGACCTCCGCGCGGGACAGGGTGCGGGACAGGTCGGCCCCCATCTCGCGCAGGCGGCCGACGACCAGGATGTCGCGCTCCGTCGTGGACTCGTAGGTCAACGCGCCCGTGTCGTCGTAGATGCCCAGGGCAAAGAGCGTCGCCTCCTCCGGCGAGATGCTCTTGCGCTCCTTGACGAGCTGTTCCACGATCATCGTTACCGTGGCCCCGATCGGGGCATAGCACATCTTCTCCGCCGGGATGTCGTCCATCGTCGGCGGGTGATGGTCGTACACGTGGACGGTGACGTCCTGGCGCCCCGCAAGGGCCGCGAAGGGCCCGATGCGGCTTCGCGCCCGCGTATCCACCACGACCATAAGCGTCACCTGGTCCTGCGGGACCTTCTTGGGCTTCAGCAGGTTCCACTGATGCCCGTAGTGGTTCAGGAAGTCCTTCACCTTGCGGCCGATCGCGCCGGGCGGACAGATCACGGCATCGGGATACAGCTTCTGGATGGCGATCATGCTGGCCAGCGAATCAAAGTCCGTGTTGAGGTGGCTCGTTATCAGATACATAAGGACACGACGTGAGCGGGAGAACGCAAAATCCTCATGGGAGAGCGGGACGCCTTCAAAACGATCCGCCCTCCGCTCCCCTCACTTCCCCCCTTCCCCAATATTGGTGCATACACACCTGTTCAGAAAACCTCGCGACTCGACCTCCCGAACGATCGCCTCGGCTTCCCGGCGCAGGGACGCCAGGTCCCCCTCGTTGTTGAGGACGAAGTCGCTCAAGGCCATCCGCTCGTCCGACGGCAGGTAAAAGGCCTCCCGCCGGGTCAGCTCCGCCTCGTCCCAGCCGCGCTGGCGGCAGCGCGCTATGCGCAGCGCCCGGGGCGCCGTGACGAAGACCACCGCCGCGACCCACGAAGGACGCCCAACCTCGAACAGAAGCGGCACCTCCGCGACGGCCCAGCGGTCCGGCGAAAGCGCGGCGACGCGACGTTCCAGCTCAGCCATCACCAGGGGATGAATGAGCTCGCAGGCCCAGTCGTACTCCGTACGGTCCGTGAAGATGCGTCCGGCCACGGCGCCTCGGACGACCCCGCCCGAGGGGTCCAAGACCCGGTGCCCCCAGCGGCGCGCGGCGGCCTGGGCGATGTCCGGCCTCCTCCACTGCTCCAGGGCGATGGCGTCCGCGTCAAGGCGCACGCCTCCCATTCCCTCCAGCAGGCCGGCGACGGTGGACTTACCAGCCCCGACGTCCCCCGTAAGGGCGATAGCCCTTGCCGTAGCCGCCATAGGAACGCCGCCTCCCTCCGCTGCCGTACCCCTCGTCCCACCCGCGCCCCTCGCCGGCCCGGTCGTCGATCTCGCGATACTGCTCCGGGACCTCGTAGATGAAGCGCGAGAAGCCCTTGCTGAGCGTCGTGCCGTACAGGCGGCGGCTGCGGGCCGCCGTGAGGTAGAGCCGCTCTTCCGCACGGGTCATGCCCACGTAGCACAGACGCCGTTCCTCCTCCAGCTGGTCCGGCTGATCCTTGGCGCGGGAGCTGGGGAAGATGTCCTCCTCCATACCCACCAGGAACACCACGGGGAACTCCAGCCCCTTGGCCGCGTGCAGCGTCAAAAGCCCCACGGCGTTCCCGGAGTCGTCCTGCCGGTCCGCGTCCGTGAAGAGCGCCGCCTCCGCCAGCGCCTCCGAGAGGCCCCCCTCCGGCACCACGGAGCGAAGCTCCATCACGTTGTCGTAGCGTTCCTCCCAGCTCTCCGGGTCCTTCGACCTCAAGAGCTCCTCGTAGCCCATCTGGTTCAGCACGTAGTCTACAGCGGGGCCGATCCCCCGCTCCGATACCGCGAGGAGGCGCGCCATGTGCGCCGCGAACTCCGCAGCCGCAGCCCCCACCTGCCCCCGAACGGGCCAGGCCCCCTTCGCAGCCGCCCCCCAGAAGTCGGAGGCCGGCGACGTGGGGACGGCGCCCGACGCGAGCCACGTGGCCCAATCCTCGCGGCGCTTCGGCCCCATGCCCTTGACGGCGAACTCGGCCGCCCGCTCGAAGGAGGTGAGGTCGTTCGGGTTCAGAGCCAGCTTCAGGAGCGCCAGGACGTCCCGGACCTCCCTGCGCTCATAAAACGCCACGCCGCGCACGATGCGGTAGGGGATGCCCAGCTCCAGGAACTTCTGCTCGTAGAGGCGGCTCATGGCGTTCTGCCGGTAGAGGAGCGCGATGTTCCCGTAGTCGTAGCCATGGTGCGCTTTGAGACGGGCTATCTCCGCCGTGATGAAGTCCGCCTCCTGAAGGTCGCTGTTCGCCAGCAGGGTGTAGACCCTCTCCCCCATGCCCCGTGAGGTCCTGAGGTCCTTCTTCATGCGCGTGGAGTTGTTGCGGATCAGGGCGTTGGAGGCGGCCAGGATGTTGCCCGTCGATCGGTAGTTCTCGTCCAGCACGATCGTCTTCGCGTCCGCGTGGCCCTCCTCACCCCTGAAGTCGCGCTCGAAGTTCAGGATCATCCCGATGTCCGCCCCGCGCCAGCCGTAGATGGACTGGTCCGGGTCCCCCACCACGTTCAGCAGGCAGCCCGGCCCCACCAGGTTGCGGAGCAGGAGGTACTGCGGTCTGTTGACGTCCTGAAACTCGTCCACCAGGAGCCACCGGATACGAGCCTGTTCCCTCTCCCGAAGCTCCCGGTCCTGCGTCAGCACCTGGAGCGGGAGCACCATCAGGTCGTCGAAGTCGACGGCGTTGCGCTCCCGCAGCGCGCGGCGGTACTCGTTTGCGATGTCGAGGTAGAGCCCTTCCAGAAGGGGCTCCCGCGGACCCGGCGCCCAGGCCGCCCAGTCGCGCGAGATGGCGTCCAGCACGGAGGCCGGAGCAGTATCCTTGGTGTTGACGCCCAGGCGCTCCATGATCTGCCCCACCAGCGAACGGCTGTCGCCCCGATCCAGCACGGCGAACCCCGTCCTCAGCCCCGTCAGGCGTTCCACCGCCTCGCGGTTTCGGAACAGGAAGCGCAGCCCGAAGGCGTGGAAGGTGCTGACCCACACCTTGTCCGCCCCATCGGGGACCAGCGCCGACACGCGCTCCCGCATCTCGCCCGCCGCCTTGTTGGTGAAGGTCACCGCCGTGATCTCCCACGGCCGGGCCAGCCCCTCGGCGATCAGCCAAGCCACCTTGTGGGTCAGGACGCGCGTCTTGCCGCTGCCGGCGCCGGCCAGGATGAGAAGCGGCCCGTCAACGTAGGTCACCGCCTCCCGCTGACGGGGCGAGAGGCGCTCAAGGATATCGTTTTCCAACATGTTCTTCTCCGTTCTGCGCGAAGCGTCCCTCCGGACGCAAGGCGCTGCTCCAGCGCCAATCCGTCCGGGAATTCTAGTCACCCAAGTGCGGGGCGCCTCCCTCGACCTCCAGGAACTCGATGGCGAACTCGAGTCCCGACACCAGCTCCACGTCCTTGCTACCGCACGCCGGACACAGGAACTCCGTGCCCTCGCTCTGGACCTCCCGGCCACAGGCGTGGCAGCGAAACGTGACGGGCAGCACCATGATGGACAGGTTCGCCCCCTCCGTGGGGGCGCCCTTGGATATCCTGCCAAAGGCATAGGCCATCAGCTCCGGGTTGACCCTCCGCATCCCGCCCACCTTCAGCACGATGCGGCGCACGCGGCGCCAGCCGGAGCTACGGCACATGCCCAGGATCGTATCGTTCACCGACTTCGTCAGGGAAAACTCGTACAAGCCGCGCACCTCCTCAAGCCCGGACGCCGCCCTTCAAGGGTTCGCCATACGGCCTCACCGCTCCTGGCGGACCCCCTCGAGCTGCGTGGACAGGTGCTCCCACTCCTCATAGGCCGCCGGCAGGTCCGCTGCGATGGCGCCGCGCTCCACCATGAGCGCCTGAACTCGAGAGGAGTCGCACAGGACCGACGCGTCGCAGAGCTCCGCGTCGATCTCAGTCTGCCGGGCCTCCATCCGTCCGATCCGTTCCTCCAGAGGGTCCAGCTTCCTCCTGATCTCCCGCGCCGCAGCCATGACGCGCTGACGTTCCTCCGCAGCGGCACGCCGGGCCTCGCGGGATCGAAGGTCCCGCGCCTCCACCCCCGCCGCCGCGACCTCCTCCCGCGCCAGCGCCTCCTCCCGCTTTTCCAGGAACCACGAGTAGTTGCCCGGATAGTCGTAGAGGCGGCCGTCCCGAATCTCCAGCACGCGCTCGGCCAGAACGTCCAGAAAGCTGCGGTCGTGGGACACGATCAGGAGGGTTCCCTGGTACTGCAGCAGGGCGCGCTGCACGACGTCCCGGGTCGTCTGGTCCAGGTGGTTCGTCGGCTCGTCCAGCACGAGAAAGTTCGTCTCCGCCAGCATCAGCTTGTAGAGCGCCAGCCGCGCCTTCTCGCCGCCCGACAGCACCGCGACCGGCTTGTGGATGTCGTCCCCGGAGAACAGGAACGCCCCCAGCAGGCTGCGCCGTTCCACGTCGTTCAGGCGCGAGGGAGCCGCGCGGGCCTCCTCCCAGATCGTGCGGGCGTAGTCCACGTTCTGCGCGCTCTCCTGGGAGTAGAAGGCGGGCTTCACGTTGTGTCCCAGGCGCACCGTGCCGCGCGTCGACTGCTCCACGCCGCTTAGAAGACGAAGCAACGTGGACTTGCCCGCTCCGTTCACGCCCACCAGGGCCGTGCGCTCCCCCCGCTCGACGGTGAAGTTCAGGCCGTCGAACACGCAGAGGTCCCCGTAGCGCTTCGACAGGTCCGTCGCCTTCAGCACCTCCCGGCCGCTGGGCGGCGCCTCCGGAATGCGGAAGCGCACGTTCCTCTCCGGGCCCTCCAGCTCGATGACCTCCATCTTGGCCAGTTGCTTCAGCCGGCTCTGAACCTGCGCAGCCTTCGTCGCCTTGTAGCGAAAGCGCGAGACGAACTGTTGAATCCTCTCGATCTGCCGCTGTTGGGCCTCGGCGCTCTGCTCAAGCTGCGCGCGCGACTCCGCCTTCGCCGCAAGGTAACGGTCGTAATCGTAGGGATAGAGCGTCAGGCTGCCGCGTTCGAGGTCCGCGATCTGCGTGACCGTGTTCTCCAGGAACCGCCGGTCGTGGGACACCGCGACGACCGCCCCCTTATATCCCCTGAGCCACCCCTCGAGCCACTCCATGCTCTCCGTGTCCAGGTGGTTCGTCGGCTCGTCCAGCAGCAACACGTCCGGAGCGGAGAGCAGGAGCGCCGCCATGGCGACGCGCATCTTCCACCCGCCCGAAAAATCGGCGCAGTTCTTCACGCCGTCGTCCCGGCGAAAGCCCAGGCCGTGCAGCACCTTCAAGGCCATGGACTCGAAGGCGAAGCCGCCCGACAGCTCAAAGCGGCGCTCAAGCCGCGCGTGCTCCTCCAGGAGGGAGGAGAGCTCAGTGGAACCCGACGCGGCCTCCGACAGGCGGGCCTCCGTCTCGCGCAGACGGGCCTCGACCGCCGCAATGCCAGCGCGGTCCTTAAGGAAGTCCATCAGCGGCACGGGCTCAAGCTCAACGAGGTCCTGCGGCAGGCAGCCCACCGTGAGCCCCCTGGAGCGCTCGACGCTCCCCCCGTCCGGCACCACGTCCTCCATCAGGACGCGCAGGAGCGTCGTCTTGCCGGAGCCGTTGCTGCCCACGACCCCCAGCCGCGCATCGTCTCCGACGCGGCAGTTGACGCCGTCAAAGATCACCTTTTCCCCGAAAGCGAGCCTCAGCCCCTTGATGTCGATCAGAACTGCATCCCTCCATGGCGCCCGGCGTGCGGCCCGGCCCCTCTGCGCTGCGCGGGGGACGCCCGTCCCAAATTTTCCGCCTAACGCCTCTGTACCATCTCGGCTAAAAGTATATACTATAAACGCGCAGACAGCGAAAGCGGCAAACGCCTTAAACTTCGGAGGCCGCTTCAGCGCAAAAAACGATTATTGATTGTTGAAGAGGATCTGAACATGGCCACACGCTACAGGAACAGAAGGGACAAGGACGAGCACGTGCTCCGCCTGATGGCGGGCATTTTTATGCAGCGCATCAACAGCGGCCTCATCAAGGACGCGCTGTTCTGTCTTCCCCAATGGAGGACGTCCCGCAGGCTCTCCTGGCC